>Ga0307930_1002838_pt1 | contig 13036 bp, 9 predicted proteins | sample OrgLakmetageno46_FD_203161 | JGI IMG/M metagenome (GOLD analysis project Ga0307930, IMG submission 203161) | Saline water microbial communities from Organic Lake, Antarctica - #46 | ecosystem: Environmental > Aquatic > Non-marine Saline and Alkaline > Saline | place: Antarctica: Organic Lake... | reverse complement strand
AGAAGTTTCCAAAATCTTTCTTCGAATTCTTCTTTTTCATAAAATCATTTTTGGTTCTAACTGTGCAGTATCTGGATATCCTCATTTCACAACACTCGCAACACTTTCGAGCTCTTGCCTTCAAGAGCCCAGACACCAAATCAAGGTGCACGTGGTGAAAAATAAGAGAACACCTGGACTCTTCAATGACAATGTGTTGTTCATTCTCACAAGTATCCTATTTTCCCCCGTGACAGATGAACCATCACTTTTGTGTGGGTGATCACGTTATCCTCGCGGACGACTACCAGCAGTACCGCGATGTCATCAACGGGCCACTCAAGCCCGGTGACGTGGGTTTGATGGTTTAGAGCGACATTCACAATGGCGCCATTCGAGCTTTCGTCACGGTCTCGGGGAATTCGTGGTATTACAACAGACGTGCCCTTCGCCGCGCGCCCGACGACAGCGGGCCCGCGCCCAGCACGATGGGGATGCAAGGGGGGGCGCCTTTTAATTCGAGCGCAATGCCAACTAAGCTGTACCCAAACAGTGCAGCGGGCTGCCTTCCTCCTCCTCCTACTGCCATTGGTGCGCCTGCCGCAGCATCACCCGGTGCAGGTGTTGACATTCCGTTTGGGACTGCCCCCGCGGCGGAGAACACACTTACAGCGGTAAGCTTGTCTTTTTGCCACTTTTTGTTTCCCCTCAATATCTCCACTTGCCTTTGACTTTGACGCAGTCTAACTTTGTCTTTATGGATCTTAGTATTCATTTGTGACCGTTGAGGTTGTTTTTCGTTTTCAGCAGACGCAAGCAGCGAAGGAGCTGTATAACGAGGCCATGAGGGATAATCACGACCTGGTCAAGGCACTCATCGCCCACGGTGTCGACGTCGATGGGCACAAGGGCTATGTGAGAAGCTTCACGCATTCTGCTTATTATTATTTTTTCATCTTTTTATTTGTCTTCTCGCAGTCGAAGAGTCCCGGAGGTGTATAGTAGGGCATAGCTGGCAGAGACAGTACACAGTTGTTTCGTTCTTATTTTTAACTTTGACTTTTAGGTGTTGAGAGAAACTTGAATTGGTCTACCCGCTCACCTGTGAAGGATTCATCGTGCATTGTTTCCTGTCACATCGTGTGTTGCGTGTCTCATCCTCGCTGTGCTTCTTTGTGCACCATGGCGCATGTCTCATCCTATGCATGCATAGGCTGGCGACACAGCGCTCCATATGGCTTCACGGAATGGTCTCACCGCAACTGTGAAGGTCCTGGTGGAAGCTGGTGCGGACACGGAGACTAAGGCCGAGGTGAGAGAGATCGAGAGTGACATACACATGTGGCTGAGTGGCAACAATGGCTAGAAATGTGCATGGCCTCTTCATGTCACTGGCTGTGCTACATGTGCGCTTCTTTCGGGTTTCGATAAGGGAGAGTCATTGAACGGTGATATTACATGGAAGCAGGACTTCTGTTCCTTTTTTTTTTGGGGGGGGGGCTATTCCTGAAGAGGATTGAGGGAGCCAAAAGAAGAGCCAAGGCTGCGTTCGCGTGTGAATGTTTTAAAATAGAGCAGTCACCTTAATCGTATCATATGAGAAATCTAACACTTCTATCGGAAGCCTAAAGGTCATCTTTCGCCTTCGAATACGTGTCAGGTTTTGAGTTTTTAACAGGAACAGCTTGAACTTTAGAACTCATCTCTTTGCATGTTTCGTTCACTCGTGCTTATATTTTTACTATCTCTATCTTAGCTGCTTTTTGTCTCATGATATGTGTTTCTATATACATGTTTAGTATGACGTGACAGCGCTCTATGCGGCCTCGCGCAATGGTCGCACCGCATGTTTGCAGATTCTGGTGGATGCAGGAGCTGACAAGGAGGTTTATTGCAAGGTAGTAGAGAATAGGAGGATCACATTCACACATATTCTGTTGCGGCGGAGCGTATACCAAGGTTACCGTATCCGCCAACTCAGATTTGCCTTCGAAATTGTGTCTAATTTGATTTGTTCTTAAGAACACTCTGAATTTAAGGACCTGTTTTTTGTTTTTGTGTGTGAATGTGAAATTTTCTTTTGTTTGTTTAGAATCTCACCCTCTCGCTCTCTCTGCTTATTTTTGCCTTCTGATTTGACTTCCTCTGTGAATATATATAGAATGGCCGCACTTCGATCAATGAGGTTACCGTATCTGCTAACTCAGATTCGCCTTCGAAATTATGTCTCATTTGATTTGTTCTTAAAAACACTTTGAATTTTCGTACCTGTTTTTTTTTGTGTATGAATGCAAATTTCTCTTTTCTTTTTGTTTGTTTAGATCACACTCTCTCGCCCTCACTCTCTGCTTCTTTTGGCCTTCTGTGACGTGTTCCTCTGTGAATATATAGCATGGCGGCACAGCGCTCAATGCGGCCTCGCGTCATGGTCACACCGCATGTGTGCAGATCCTGGTGAATGCAGGAGCTGACAAGGAGGCCAAGGATGTGGTGAGACATAAAGAAAGGATCACATACACATATAGTTCGCTTTCGAAACCGTGTGCTTTTCTTGGCTTGTTATCATGAACGCCTTGATTTTGAGGTCATGTTTTTTGTTTAATGCAATCATATCAAAATGTCTTTTTGTGTGTGTTTTTGCTTTCTTTCCATCTGCCTCTGGTATGGGTCATAATTTGTGTGCATGCATAGGATGGCTGCACACCACTCATTGGAGCCTCGCGCTTCGGTGACATCGATTCTGTTCAGCTCTTGTTGGAGGCTGGGGCTGACAAGCATGCCAAAGATCTGGTAAATGAGAATCAGTGAAAGATACTCAGATAGGTACACGCACAGACACAGACATCAAAGGAGATGTGTGGTACATAGCTTGTAATTTGGGTGGTCGTTTTTACTTCTTTTTTTGCAACAACTAGAGAGTAAATGCATAGTATGAAGAGATCTATGACTCGTATGTTGTGGCTATGCACTTTTTCATCTCTCTGTGTTTCCTTTTGCCTCATGGTGCGTGTCACTTTGTGTGTGTATAGTGTGGCACTACAGCACTTATGGAGGCCTCGAAATGTGAAGCTGAGATTGTGCAGCTCTTGGTGGAGGCAGGAGCTGACAAAGAGGCAAAGGACGAGGTAAGAAGGAGAGGCATATACACGCACACGCACGCAAGCGCATACAATTGCGTTCAGATAGAAAAAAGCATGTAGACTTAAAGAGCCATTTCACTGTTTTTTGATTGAATTATTAATTTTTAATTGGGATAGGGCTTCGGGCTTCTGTTGAAAGAGGGAGGAGCGCGAAGACATTTATAGTGTGATAGCAATTATTTTCTTTCTTTCAAGAATGCTTTTATGTCTGTAATTGTTGCTGTAAAACACATAGGATGGTAAGACAGCTAGCGACCTCGCCTGGACAAAAGCATTAAGGGTTTTTCTTGCGGTTTAAACAAATGTGAAATTGCGCTGCGCGATTGGGGGCACTTCGTCATGTTCTTACCATTTCTGGTATGTCTTTTCGTAGTCCGCTTGTCGCTTCCTTTTTTCTTCTTTGTTTTATCTTTCTTGTCTCATTGCTCGTGCCGGTGCTTTCAACGAATCGAGCTTCTTCTTCTTTTCTTTTCGGAATGTGTTAACTTAGGCTTAACTCTCTCCTTCATCGTCTGCTCTTGTGTGTCATGTAGGCGAGATTGAGCTCAAGGGAAACGCATGGTTGAGGAAAAGTCAACAAAATATCGGCGGATAGCCACAGAGAAAGGCACCTATATGGGCAAATAGAGAGCAGGCAGAGAAGGAAGTATCAGCTTCAAAACAAGCCAGACTGAGCTGATGCAATTAGAGGCAAGTAGAAGTAGAACTTATGTCTTATATTCATTTACTCTCGAAGTGTCCTTCAGCCATCACGCATCAAGAAATTCTATTGGTGCCTCTTACCAAAAATCTAAATAAAACGAGCGACCGGCACCTCGTATTTTCCTTAGCTCTCCGAACTATTTTAGCCATCTCTCACAGAAGAGCACCTGCCCGAGAAGAAGTGGTGCTGCTGCTGCCAAGAACACAAACGACGTGCCGGCCACCTCCACCCACATTCACTGCGCGAACAGTTGCAGGCCTATTGGCACTAGGATTTGAACTGCCCGCTTTCGCTGCTTGGCGGTCTACGGATTCTGAAGGCGGAGAAGTGCCGTCGTTGTTTGGGGCGTTGCCAGCCGTGGTGGGTCCTTCTGAGGAGGGCATAGCATTACATGTGGTGGTAAATGTACACTGGCACGAAGTCGCTGCGGAAAGCTTGTGAAGTTTCAATGGGGAAGCTTGAGAGGGGGCACGGTGACTGCTGGAGGCTGGCACCAACCCCCAAGACCATACTCCTCCCATCCCATGGCATCTTGAACAAGCGCCTGCTAGAAGAGGTTCTAGACCTGGCCAAGACTGCGAGCAAGTCTCCAAAAGAGCCGCAGGTGAAGCACGGTTCACAGCACCAGCGCCATTGCCATTGCCAGCGGTGGTCATTGGAGCAACATTCGGCGTAGCAGGAGAAGGAAGTGCGCTGTTGGGAGAAGCGAGCACCACCACTGAAGTTTGCCCGCCGGCTGCAATTATGCTGACAGCTCCACGGAAGGATGTCGTTGCTGCATCATCGTTGGAAACCAATTCTACGCCTACTCCTCGATTGTCATAGCTGCTACCAGCAGTTCTTTTATCATATTCGCGGCAAGCGGCAGACACAGATGCCGAAGAAGAGGAAGAGGAGGCCGAAGAGCAGCCAGTACCAGGCACGTGACGAGGCACCCAGACGCAAGGCTGCGCGCGGGTAATGCCCGAACCGTCAGCCGCATTGAACTCTCCCAAACCACACTAGTGTAGACATCACAGGGGAAGGAACATGAAAAGGGTTGAAAAAAAATAAAATTCCAGTGCATTTCAATTGATAAAATATAAGCCTGAAGAAGTACTTTAAAAAAAAAAAAAAAACAATAAAAGGGCTCAAATTATTCTATTCATTGCCTCCTTACTTGGCCACAGTCGTTTAATCCGCTCGTCCACAGAGTGCCGTCTCTGGATAACCACATCGTGTGAAAGTCTCCGCACGCAACCGACACCACTGGACCCATCTCGACCTGGCAACAATATCAAATGAAAATGAAAACAAAAATTCGAGAGATGAATCTAGGGTCAGAAAAACTTTAGCACAGATGGTCTTGGAAAGTACAAGCACCGAAGAACCTTTCTGTGCGTGCGCGTAAAAAAGCGCAGAAGGGTCCCTTCTGAAGCTGCCTGGTAGCCAATCCCTAATTGGCCTTTTGACGCCGCACCAAGTCCATATGCAACACCGTCGCATGCGCGAATCTGGGGTGCAAAGATTAAAAAAAAAAGAGCACAGAGGTGGAAATCTTGACGAATAAACCCATGCACTAGTCCATTTCATTGATGGTCATCAAAACTTAAGAACGTGGTACATAAAGGATTTATCCCAATCAAAAAGCGCGCGCACCGCAATCAGGTGTGAATGGCCAGCAGCTACGTCGCATATCGCTTGCGAATCCATAGAAGACGAAGGGGCGTAGGAATCGTTCTCTGCGTTGTCCTCACTGCCATTACTGCTGGAATAAGTACCGGCACAGTCATCATCTATGTCATCATCTATGTCATCGCCGTCGTCATTGTCGTCACGATCAATTGCAACAGCTGGCAGCTGTGGCATAGGAACCAGACGATTGCCAAGATTCCATTCTCCATCTGTGGTGCCGCACATTCAACAAAAGACTAATGTTAGAAGTATGAGAATTAATTTTCTCATTTTCAGCACAAGTTCCTTTCAGTATCATCCAACGCCCTCTATTCTACCAACAACAACAACAACAACAACACCAGGTTCAAAATACTAAGGATGGCGGAGTATACTTAAGACCTCACCACCACTTCCAAAGGAGTCTTCGAAAAGCACCCCCATTCCCCAAAGCTGGCTCCACTGTTCGCCACTTCGTCGGAAAGAATCCTTGTTCTCCTTGGCTGCAACGTCAGCTCGACTCCCAGATTCTTCTGCCTTTCCATATCCTGTGTGTGTGGCTGTTGGAGAGGTTTGCTTTTCATCAGCAGCAGCTAATAACAATGATGAGGAGGAGGACGACAGTGTGGATGATGGTGTTGCTGCTGACTTTCTCCCGGCTCGCACCACACCACCGGAAGGAGGCAACAGAAGCACGAAGAACGCTTCGCCGCAAGCCACTTTAGAAACTAGTGGCCGTGCCTTCATTGGCCGTTGTATGCTGAAATTTGGATTGCTACCACTCAAGCTCATTGGTCGCAGCTGCGAAGACAACAGATTCGCGTTCTCATCCGAATGACACGCAAGATCAGCTGAGGCAGCATCCTTTCTGTTTTTCGTTGATTCAGCATTCGTAGCAGCACTAGATGATGGCTCTTTGGTTGTTGTAGATCCTTTTGGAGCAAGGTCAAAGCATGCAAGACGGCGCGGAGCAGAGCTCCTAATCGATGGCGATAGAGCACCCCACATCCACACTTCAACTGTTGAGCAAGAAGAAGTTCCATCAGGATCAAGAAATCTGGAAGACGTCGTCACTCCTGATACAGAGTGAAGTGCAGGATTAACCTCTGCTGCTTGCTGGTCCTGTGGAGACATTGTTGCTACCTCGCGCGTGACGGCCACAGTAAACGAAGCTCCACACCCGAGGGTAGCCACTGGAGGCAATATCCTGGAAGAAGGCGCTGCTGAATCCACTCCTTCTTGACTTGTTTTTGAAATGCTACCAGTAGGTTTTGACGGAGGCGCTGAATGTAAACAATTTCGTTTTAACCTTTCGTCAACGTTGTTGTAGGTATCATTGAGAGGCGTTGGAGTACATGTGGAGGGCAGCAGTCGTGGACGGGAAGAAGCTACAGAGTGGGGCAAAGAAATGCTGCGGCTTAGATGTTGGGAGTCTGTAGGTACCTGTAAAGGCATCAGAGATAATTGGTGGTACGTATTGAATTTCGATGCTGTGTATTGAAGTGCATTCATATACAATTGGCGTATCCAGAAAGGCATCAGCATAAACACGTGAGAGTCTCTTAATTTCTTGTCAGGCCAAACCTTTAAGCCCAGCTGACCGCGCCGCCCGTCACCAAACATCCAAACGGTACCTGCTGCATCTAACACCTGGTATGTGTTGCCGGAATACCAAAGGATACTATGCGTTAAAAACAAAAAAAACAATGAGTGCAACCGCGCGTGTAAACTTACATGCAAACAGCGAGAAAAAAAATACTGAAACCACAGAGAAAAAGAATCCTAGGGCAACAGCAGGAGAGTAAGTGCATCCAAAGTACCGCAGAATGACAACCACCGCAGCTAGCATCCACTGCACCGGCACCTGCTAACGATGGCAAGACAAGAGGGGTGTGCGGCGCCTGCGAAGCACCAGGCCGCCGCCCCGTTTGACCTCGCGAATTTTCCGACTGTCGTTCGACAGAAGAATCGAAAGTGAAAGACAAAATGAGAAAAACGCAATAAGTTGACCTCATCGCAGTCAAAAAGTACATGTGCAAAAAAACTAAGGTGGTGAAGTATTTAGATCCACACATGTTTTTATTCTGCATGCTATCTGTTTGCCTCTGCCTATTTACGCACCCCAAAAGTGCACACTCTAGCGGTGACGAGATGTGCGAAAAGTAGGCGAAAATGGGCACTTATTAGCCTCTCAGATGAGTCTTGGTTTCCAGGTAGAAAAGTACCCCCGCTCCAAACACCATTACTAGGCTCTGCTACGAGTGCTGCATCATCACGAATGGTGCTTTGAGAAGCTGTGGTGATCGCGTAGTCAAACTCCCTCAGAAGTGCATTGTGCCACACTGTAGAGTTCTTATCGATCCATTGACGCACCGCAGTTGATGTCAACTCCGCAAGGGCAATACCAGAACCTCCAGTAAATGCACACACGTGTGCCCAACAGTCATCCGATAATGTGCCGGCACCAATGGGCATGTAGCTTCAGGTAATTTATGTCTTGGTCAGTACCTTCTACCGAGCTAGAATTTTAGTCTCAATTAGCTCGCTAGGCTGAACATCAAGGGATGTGTTTTAGAAAGAAACTAAGAAGGGCCGTTCACGCACGAATGAGGCTATACACACTGCAGAATGGGGCAATAGGGCACGTGTCACTCGACGCTCGAAACACACTTCGGTGATGCTTGTTGCTTGTTGATTTGTTGATGCATTGATGAGTTGTGAGCAGCCAGCGCCCGGATTTCGCTAGCTAGCTAGAGTGTATGGGAAACGAACCAAACTGGAAAAAGTTCGCCTGGATTCAAAAATAACGAACTCAAACGGAACAGAAGGTCGCTTTCGCCAGAATTAACGAATTAACGAACCTAAACGAACAAAGGGTTCGGTTTTCGAAAGGCAACCGAACCCGGCCTAAACGAACAAAGGGTTCGTTGATATCGCCGTGTTGGTTTACGTTCGGCGAAGACGCACGCCAAAACAAAGCGGAATCCGGCCTCGACCGACCATAATTCGAGATGGCCGTTATCTCCTTTCACGGAATTAGGTCCGTAGGGCAAAAACCATCAAATTTCAGCCACTACACAGGTATATGTGGTGCTTTAGCGCAAACGACGACCAGCTGGCAGGCGGGTTCTGTTACCCAGAAATTATCGAACCCGAACCGAAAAGAAGTTCGCTTTCACCAGAATTAACGAACTCAAACGAACAAGGAGTTCGGCTTTTGAAAAACTAACGAACCCGGTCTAAACGAACAAGAAGTCCGTTAATATCGCCGCGTTCGTTAACGTTCGGCGAACTCCACTAACGAATTCCGGGCGCTGGTTGTGAGGTGTGAGCGGAGTGCTTCATTCTCCCCTGTAACCTTCCAGGCCATGCGTTCGATTTCCTCACTCTGCGCCCTGCTACTGAATCTCGACACTTCCGTGCTTAAAGTACTGTAGCGAAGTACATAAGCTAAAGTATTTATCTACCGGCATCTACTAATAAGTAGTAAATAAATACAATAGAGCAGCAGACCTTCGCCAGAGGGGATGTTGCGGTGAGTAGACGCTATCGCACTTCCTGTGCAATACTTTTAGGTACTAGAGATCTGCATAGCAATACTTAGGACTCAAAAGGCTACCTGTGGGCAGGTGAGAGCTACCTCCAAGTCACCTGTAGCCAACATTCCCAGCCAGAAAAAAAATCGCTGCTCGATTTAACATTATTTTAGCGTGCTGTTTTGAAACTTGCACATAGTACATCGAACATGTAAATCTGCTTGAAGGGCTGGAATAAGATAATCAACAAAAGTCTAAATACATCGGCAAAGATACGGCCCGTCCTTCTTGACCACACCTCGATGGCGCTAAACTGGGACCACCACGAATCCACGGAATTATAACTACGGCAAGGAATTTCCGCGGAATACTACGGAATTACCGGGCGAAGTGACTATTTAAGTCCTCGCACGGGAATTATGCGGAAACGGGAATCGCAACCCTTCCCCACTGGGAAATGGAGTTCAACTTTGAATCTAAAATACCAACCTCTGAATGATTGAATCTTAAAATCGTGGTGTGTCAACACAAGAAGGACTATTGCACCAATGGGGTGTTGGGTAGGGCCATTCTCTGTCTTAGACCTAGCCTATCATCACGGGGCTCAGACAATCGCTGACCAGGAGAGGCTGGAGTTGACGCAGGCCCCAGAGGGCAATTAGAGGCAAGGTAGAGCACACTCGAGCGCAAGTATCGGCCCATAGATCGGACTTCGCTTTGAAATCGATGGAGCGTCACACCGCGCCAACTTTGCGAGATAGAAGTTTCAGACAGCAGCGCGCGTGAGCAAGGCCTTGATCCGATGCCTCATTAAACCAACGCGCTGCTTCCTCGAAATCCTGCGCCACGCCGCAACCGTTCATGTACTGAAGCCCGACATTGCACTGTGACTCCGCGTTCCCATGCTGGGCTGCCTTCAGATACCACGAAAACGCCTCCTCGTCGCTCTGCGCCACACCAAAGCCCTTGTCAAATAGGTATCCCAAGTTATTTTGCGCCTCTGCGTGCCCTCGTGCAGCAGACTTCCGAAACCACTGCGCTGCTTTTACAAAGTCCTGCTTCACGCCATGCCCATCTTGATAGAGGCTTCCGAGATTGAACTGTGCAAGTTCGTTTCCTTGGTCAGCTGCCTTCTTGAACCATCGCACTGCCTCCACGTAGTCCAGTGACACACCACGGCCGTCACTGAAATAATTTCCCAACTCGTACTGTGCCTCTGCAAGCCCTTGTTCAGCAGCCTTCTTGCACCACCACACCGCTTCACTATAATTTTGGGTTACACCACGACCGCTGACATAGAGAAGCCCAAGATTGAATTGCGCCCGTGCGTACCCTTGGTTAGCAGCCTTTGAATACCACCACGATGCCTCCTCGTTGCATTGTGCCACGCCGCAGCCAGTCTCGTACAGATAGCCGAGGTTGTACTGCGATGGCACATGCCCTAGGTTTGCTGCCTTTTCGTACCAGTGAGCTGCTTCAGTATCGCTTTGTTCAACACTGCGACCGGCTCCAAACATGGCCGCCAGTGTTGCCTGCGCCTCAACGTCCCCTTGGTCAGCTGCATTAGTCAACCATCGAGTTGCTTCTTTGTCGTTTTGCCCCACTCCAAAACCATGTAGGAAAAGAATTCCTAGGCGACACTGTGCTTCTTTGAGCCCACACTCTGCTGCCATTTTGTACCAGTGCGCCGCCTCAGTCTCGCTTCGAGCCACACCCTGGCCATTCATGAATAGCCGCCCCAGAAACAGTTGCCCCCACTCTTGCCCTTGGTCAGCAGCCTTCCTGTACCAATGAGAAGCCTCCACATAATTTTGACTTACGCCTTCACCTTGTTCAAGCAAAGTCCCGTAAAGATACTGTGCCTCCGCATGCCCTTGTTGAGCTGCCTCTTTGTACCACTTAGCAGCTTCCTCAGTGCTTCGTGGCACACCGCAACCACTTTCAAACATAGACCCTAACTTAAACTGTGCGTCTGAATGACCATGTTTTGCTGCTGATTCCCACAATTGAGCCGCCTTGGCATCGCTTTGAGCTACGCCTCGGCCTTCCTTATATAAGCGCCCTAATCCATACTGCGCCTCGGGATGCCCTTGCTCAGCGGCCTTGTTGTACCATCCTGCTGCCTCCACATCGCTCTGCATTACGAAACGGCCGTACTCACATACATCTCCATACTTATATTGCGCCATTGCGAACCCACGGTCGGCAGCCACTTTAAAGTTCTGCGCTGCTTCGGCGTCACTCTGCGTCACCCCCCAACCGAGCTGGGACAGAACTCCAAGATTGTAATGTGCCCCCACGTGCCCTTGAGCAGATGCCTTCTTGTACCATTTCACAGCCTTGCCGTAGTTCTGCGCCATGCCCCGGCCCTCCTCAGAGAGCCAACCAATAGTATACTGAGCATCTGCGTGCCCTTGATCAGCTGCTTTCTTGTACCACCCTGCTGCCTCTGTGTAACTTTGTACCAGGCCGTGGCCGTTCTCGTACAAACGTCCAAGATTAAATTGTGCCTCAGCATGCCCTTGATCAGCTGCCTTTTGCGTCCACTGCACTGCAGCTGCGTAATCTAATGCCACACCGCGGCCACTCTCATAAATTAGGCCAAGATTAGATTGCGACTCCACATGCCCTTGTTCAGCAGCTTTTTTGTACCATCGAAACGCCTCCACGTCGCTCTTCGCCACGCCGTGGCCTTTCATAAAGCATACTCCAGTATTGAATTGCGCAAGCGCATACCCCTGTTCAGCGGCCTTCCTATACAATCGCGCAGCCTCTACTACGTTCTGCACTACGCCTCGGCCAGTCATGCACTGGTTAGCAAGGTTGCTCTGCGCGATCGCGTCGCCTTCTTTGGCTGCGGCCCGCCAAGCAGCGACCGCTTCGTCTACTTCTTGTTGAGCTGAGGCTGGAAGAGCAGACCAAGTCGCATAGCCTCGCTCCACTAGTTGACTCACAACCATAAAACGCCGGGTGGCATCATCGACGAGTTTTTCGATTCCAAGAGATAGTGGGACGCGGCAGAGCGGGCATAATTGTGACACTCCATATTTTCGCAACTCCGCTACGCATGTACCATGAAAAACGTGGGCGCACGGCAGAGTGGTGGCAGACATGTCCGTAAGCACGTCCTGGCAAATTGCGCACGTATTCTCCGCACTAATTGAGCTAGGTTTCGCGTCATTCTGAACGCCTGGGGAGTTGTGTTGCTGTGGCACTCGGTCAGCTTTAGCAACACAGTGCAGCTTGTGACCAGCCTTCCAGTGAGCCCGCTGGCAATCCTTGCTGCAATACATTTCAAGGCCACATCGTGAGCAGGCCGATAGCTTTGGAGCACTAGAACTACCTTCGTTAGCGAGACAATTGCTGCAGATCTTGCCATCGGGAGCGGAGGTCTTTTTACCCTTGTCGGCAACACTCATCGCCGCGTAGAGTAGTTAGAAGAGTAGATGCGCTCTTACTTCACGCTTCTTCAAAGCACCGGAAGGCAGCGTTCCGCGCAAGTAAGAGTTACAAAACCAGGATATGCGATGTCGGTGAAGTGAGCAAAGAATTGTGGGCGTCGAAAAACGAACATAGGTCGGTCATCCGTCCTCAGCTAGTGCAAGTATGTATTGAATGGTTACATGCATGGTGACATGGTGACGTGACGTCAAGGGTCAAGGGTATCTATCTATACATGGTGCCGGCGCCGAAGCGCCGACGTGACGAGTGACGAGTTGACAACAACTCTCAACAAACAAGTAGTAGCAACGGTGCTGCACTTGGAATAAACTATCATTAACACTAAGATCAGGCAGGTATGGGTATTGGGGGGAAAAGACAAAGAAAAAAAATTTGAGGCAGGTGGACCGGGATAAGCAGGAGCCAAGTCAGCGCGTTGTTTGCGAGCTTTGCAAACTAAAACAGCTTATTTTGCAAAGTGGTTCTTTTTTTTTTGACCACCTGAATTTTTGGGACTCGAATGTTCTCTCTCGAGATTTTCAACAATTTTCAACCAATTTCAACTGCCGAAGCCCACCAACTGC
>Ga0307930_1002837_pt1 | contig 13036 bp, 14 predicted proteins | sample OrgLakmetageno46_FD_203161 | JGI IMG/M metagenome (GOLD analysis project Ga0307930, IMG submission 203161) | Saline water microbial communities from Organic Lake, Antarctica - #46 | ecosystem: Environmental > Aquatic > Non-marine Saline and Alkaline > Saline | place: Antarctica: Organic Lake... | reverse complement strand
CGCCGGTGTCATCCTGGACCCCCGACAGGCGCATCGATATCCAGAGCCCCAGTCGATCAGGGCCGACCCGGTCGCCGACGAACCAGCTGAGGTCTGCGGCCTCGATCAAGGCCAGCCGGTGCCCCCACCCGTCCGGGCCGCGCAGCAATCGGTCGTCCAGAGCGCCCAACCGTCCGGCAACCCGGGCGAGTCTCGCAGCACACCCTGCTTCGGCCTGCGCCCAGTCGGCAAGAACCTCTGTTTCACTCGGCTCTGCCCGGTGGCCTGGAAGCAGATAATCCGGCTCCTCCTCCATCGGGCCGGGCAGGAACCAGAGATCGTCCTCTGACGCCTGTTCGACCTCCTCGGCGTCGCCGGGGAGGTCATCCAGATCATCATACAAAACAACGCTTTTTAGGTCCATATGTGCAAAATACTAATATTATGCAAATTACCCAAGGGCTTTCTACGAAGCCGCTCACGCTCTCTATATAGCACGCACATGCGATGGTCGGCGAGATCTCTCCGATCGCGTTCAATGCATGGAAACCAAGGGTTTTCTGACGAGCAGCGCCACAGCGCGCACCCTTGCATTCGTTTACAAACGGTCGTTTAGTGGTGATATATGAAACTGCAAACGGTCCATTTTGATGCCCTTAATCGGCTACGCCCGCGTTTCAACCGAGGATCAAACCCCCCTGCCCCAGTCGCAGGCCCTGAAATCCGCGGGTTGCGCCGAGATCCATGAAGAACAGGCCTCGGGCGGAAATCGTGCGCGGCCGGTCCTTGCGCGCGTGTTGGAGCGCGTGGCCAAGGGCGACACGCTGGTTGTCGTGCGCATTGATCGCCTGGCGCGATCGCTGTCGCATCTCTTGGAGGTGATCGAGCGGCTTGAGGCGAAGGGCGCGTTCTTTCGCTCCATTCAAGACCCGATCGACACTGCCTCGCCGCAGGGCAAGTTCACGCTGCAGGTTCTGGGGGCCGCGGCCGAGTTTGAACGCGCCCTGATCCGGGAACGCACGAAGGCCGGCTTGGCGAGCGCAAGGACCAAAGGACGCGTGGGCGGCAATCCCGGCCTGCGCGCGCGAGACCCTGGCGCACAGCGCAAGGTGCGGCTGGCGCGGCAGGACGGATATATGGAACGACTAAACGAGACCGCGCAAGACTGGGTACCGCATGTACGCCGACTGCGCCCTAATATGGCTTGGGAGGATGTGCTGCGCATCATCAACGGCCCCTTGCCCGAGGCGCGGCGCTGGACGCAAAGCCGCCTGTTGCGCGCCGTGAACGCCTATGTCCGCGACCGCTTCTTAGCAGAAACAGTGCTAGGGCGTGCCGGACGCCGCGAAACGGATGATCGCCTGCCCGCCATTGTCGCAGGCATCAAGGGCGCAGATCCCGACATCACGCTTCAGGCTATCTGCTATCGGCTGGAGGCGATGCGCGAACGCACGCCGCGTGGGCGGACAAGCTGGCAGCCGTCATCTGTGAAGATGCTGCTGGAACGCGCCGGAAGGCTAGGATTGCTATAATAGGCACTTAGTAAGCCTTCCTGGACACTTGAACGCGTTCAAATTCACGGAATCACTTATAATCTGGTTACGAAATAGCGAGTTTGCGAGCCATGAGCAGGGGCCAAGTCGACATCTCGCCAAGTTTCTAGATTCACGGGAACCAGTGCAGAAGTAAGACATAACAAAATATTATCAATACCTTAGCCTGATATGGCCCCTGGGCATGCCGTTGGTGCTGTGGATAACTTTTCCACTACATCTAGATTCTTCTTGCTGGAATTGCGCGTTCATGGCATTTCCATTCTGACGACAAACCGCGTCAGGTGGGTATTTGACCGTCAGAATGAGAAAGAGCCTTCGAAAAGGCCGCGAGAGGCAGTAGAACATGAATGATCGCAACGCTGGAATTATGCAAGGTATAGGCTCAGCTGACATCGGAGCCTTTGCCGATAATTTGGCCGAGTCGCTCGATCGACAGATGAAAATTGCGTTTGAGCCCGAGGAGCGCAAATCTCTTCGCCGCTTCAGTTCGACTGAAGTTGCGAGCGTACTCAGGGTAAGCACGTCGAACCTGCGCAATCGGCACAAAGACGGGAGCTTCCCCGAGGTTCACACCGATAATCGTGGGCATAGATTCTATAGCGCCGAGGAAGTAGATATTCTACGCGACATCCTCGGTCGCACAGGAAAGAACGCGGACGCCTATCGCCCCGGGCGTCGAGACAATGATCGTCTCCAAGTGATTTCGGTCGTCAATTTCAAGGGTGGGTCATCCAAGACTACGGCGACGATACACCTAGCGCAGCGCTTTGCTTTGCGCGGGTATCGTGTGCTCGTGCTTGATCTCGATCCGCAGGCCAGCCTGACCACTTTCTTCGGCTTCCGTCCTGAGCTGGAGTTCGCGGACGGCGGCACCATTTACGATGCTTTGCGATATGAGGATCAGGTTCCGCTCTCAGAGGTCATCCAGAAGACCTATTTTCACAAGCTCGACATGGTCCCGGCCGGATTGATGCTTTCAGAGTACGAAACCGAGACAGCAAACGCGCTTGCACGCAGGGCCCAACCTATTTTCGCCGAACGTCTGGCTTTGGCATTAGAAGAAGTCGATGCTGACTATGACATCGTACTGATCGACTGCCCCCCACAATTGGGCTTTTTGACGTTGACGGCACTGTCTGCATCGACCGGCCTCCTGGTCACCGTTGTGCCAGGCATGCTCGACATTGCTTCAATGAGCCAATTCCTCAAGTTGGCATCCGAGACGATAAAAGCCGTCGAAGAAGCCATCGGCAGGCGCGTTACATGGGACTTCGTCAAGTTCCTGGTCACACGATATGAACCCTCCGACGGCCCCCAGGCACAGATGGCCGGATACCTAAGGTCAATTCTGGCTGGGCAGGTCATGACGGAACCCATGCTAAAATCCACCGCAATCTCTGATGCAGGCATGACGCAACAGACAATCTATGAAGTCGATCCTAACCAGCTCATCCGTAAGACGCTTGACCGGGCACTTACGAGCGTAAACAGCGTCGCAGACGAGCTCGAGCAGACGATTCAGATGGCATGGGGACGTCGCTGATGGCCCGCAACATCTTCAATCAACCTCCGAAAGAAAACACCGAAGCCACAACTGTGGCCCCTGCTCCGGCCAAGTCTTCCAAGCTTCCCGGCTCCGTAGGCGGTCTACGTGACTCCTTGCGCGAGATCACAGCCAATTCGATCCGCGACATCGATCCTGACCAGATTGACATAGACGGCCTGCGTGACCGCCTCGTACTGGAAGACAACAGTATTGATGAGCTTGCGGAGAGCATCCGGAAACACGGTCAGCAAGTGCCAATCATGGTCCGCCCTTCAGACAAGCCAGAGCGGTATCGTGTCGTCTATGGTCGCCGCCGCCTCGCAGCCATCCGAAAAGTTGGCGGAACAGTTAAAGCGATTGTGCGAACTCTGGACGACGATGCTTCACTGATCGCGCAGGGCCAAGAGAACAATCTGCGACTCGACCCCTCTTTCATCGAAAAAGCGCTCTTTATCAAGGAAATGCAGGAAGCAGGGTACAAGCCAGGAGTTATTCAGGACGCTTTGGGCCTTACACGGCAAGGCGTCTCAAATCATCGCGTTGTGATCGAGCAACTGCCCGACGAACTCATCCGCCTCATTGGGCCAGCACATGGCATCGGTCGGCGCCAATGGGGAGATTTGGCAGCTCTGTCTGAGAAAGTGCACTTGGTAGACATCGCAAGAGAGACACTTCCCTTGGTGAAAGACGATACGCCAAGCCCTGAGAAGTTTCAGGCGGTCTTCAATGCAGTCTCCAGCAAGGCGCGTGGAGCCCCCAAGCAAAAGGCCACGATTCATTCCACTGTGATTAGAGATGAAAATGGCGGTCCGCTCGCCATGCTTGCGATTGATGATCGATCCGTCGCCATAAAGGTCACGCGAAAGGACAACCCAGAATTCGGCCAGTGGGTCGAAGAGCACGCCGAGGCAATGCTTCGTCAGATCTTCGACCAATGGCGGAATAAGAGAGGCTCGGGGTCCTGACCCCGGCTACAACGAGAAACACGAGCAGAGGAGAGAGACGAAGGCCAAAAATAAAAGAGCCCCCCAAGGTTTCCCCTGGAGAGCCCTCATCATCAGTTTTGCACCTATGATGTAGCAACCTCCAACAAAGCGGTCAAGAGTCACCGATTCGGTGGACATCTTTTTATTGCTTTTTCGCGCGCACACTCGCGGGAAGAGACGGGGAAGTTATGGGCCAAGCGGTCCTCGTTCATAAAAACATGACATTCACAAAACTGTCCATCAAACGAAAAGAGACTTACCCAGTCCCCGGTGAGGCACCGTCGACAAACGAAACTGACGTCTGGGCTATCTTCAGAGCCCTCAGAGACTCTCACACTCAGTTCGGTCTACGGCCTGGTCACATGCAAACGCTCCAAGCTTTGCTCAGCTTTCTAAAACCAGGTCACGGCGAAACTGTGTTTGCCTCCAACTCTGAGATCTGCCGCCGTGTTGGGGGTATTGATGAACGAACACTCCGTAGACACATTGATCGCTTTCTCGAACTGGGTTTCATGACGCGCCATGACAGTCCAAACCGCAAACGGTATCGTGTTCGGTCATCAGACGGCCAATGCATCAGCTACGGGATTTCTCTCTCCCCATTGTTCGAACGCGCGAACGAACTTTTGGCTGTCGCCCAAGAGGTAGAGAACAGACGCCGTGACTGCATTTTTATCCGCAAACTAATCCTGACCAAACTTGCTCAACTTGAGGAGTTCTGCCCCGAAAGCCCGTTTATTTCAGAGGTCAGGAAAACTCTCAGAAGGAAGCTGTCGGTAGTCGAATATCGCGCCCTGCTCGTTAAGGCAGAGACCAAATGTGATACAATGTCCACCGCGGTGGACACACCAAAAGCAACCTATTTGCCCGCCAACGACGGACAAAATAACCGGCATTTATCTAAGTCAGAAAAAGAAGATAAAGATTTAGAAAGAAGGGAAACCACTGAAAACCCAAAAATACGGACTCTAACCACGGTTTGCAGCGAGGCTACTGCTTTCGCTACGAACATGCTTAGAACTTGGGATGACGTAGACCACCATGCGAGAACATTGGCTCCGATGATGGGGATTCATACCACAACATATGAAAAAGCTAAGACAGCCATAGGTGCGCAGAAAGCCTCCTGCGCAATTTTCATAATGCTTCAGCTCGGCAATCGCATACGAAACTTTGGAGCATACTTTCACAGCATCACACTTGGCAGACGCGTAAATCAGTTCAACCCATCCCTGTTACTTGAACGGCTATCAAGCGCAGAAGGCGCACCAGCATGATGTCCACCGCGGTGGACATTCAACAATCGCTAAGAGGGAGAGAGTGGCTGTGAAGAGGGTGACGGGAAGTGAGATCGGGAGAGTGGCTTCCAGCGGCCGTCGTGGAGAAGAACTGATGACCAAAGCTGTCCAGAAAATCACCCTGTCCCCTTCACGGGATATTCCTTTCGACAAGCTGATGCTGAGCCAGTCCAACGTGCGGCTCATCAAGGCTGGCGTGTCCGTTGAGGAACTGGCCGAAGACATCGCACGCCGCGGCCTCTTGCAAAGCCTGAGCCTGCGTCCCGTGTTGGGTGATGATGGAACAGAAACCGGCAAGTTTGAAATCCCTGCCGGCGGCCGTCGGTTCCAAGCCTTGTCCTTGCTGGTGAAGCAGAAGCGTTTGGCGAAGGCCACGCCCATTCCCTGCATCGTGCGGGATGCGGGGTCCGCGATCCTCGCCGAGGACGATTCCCTTGCAGAAAACATGCAGCGCGTTGCCCTACACCCGCTCAACCAGTTCCGCGCGTTTGTGGTCCTGCGCGACAAGGGTCAGAGCGATGCGGAGATTGCTGCCGCCTTCTTCGTGACGCCGCAAATCGTGAAGCAGCGCCTCAAACTCGCTTCCGTCGCCCCTGCCCTGCTTGAGGTCTATGCCGAGGATGGCATGACGCTGGAACAGCTCATGGCCTTCACCGTGAACCCCGATCACGCGCGTCAGGTGCAGGTCTGGGATGTGATCAATTCATCTTGGAGCAAGAAGCCATTCCAGATCCGGCGCATGCTGACCGAGACCTCGGTCCGGGCCGCGGACCGTCGCGCGGTCTTTGTGGGTGTTGATGCATATGAAACGGCTAGTGGCACAATGCTGCAAGATCTCTTCCAGGGCGATGACGGGGGCTGGCTCGAGGATTCTGCCCTGCTCGATCGGCTGGTGACGGAGAAAATCCAAGCTGAGGCTGAGACTGAGACGACTGCGGTTGAAGGCTGGAAATGGATCGAGGTCGCGCTTGACCTGCCCTGCGGCGACAGCCACGCGCTGCGGCGACTGTCCGGTGATCCGGCGCCAATGACGGATGATGAAGGTGCGGGACGGCTCGCGGACAAGCTGCATGAGGATTCTGCAGTCCATGATGTTGATGGCGCAGGTGCTATGGAGCAGGGGGCCTATGCCGCGGTGTCCGGCTGGCAGCTGTCGGCGACCTAGGTGAGGGCACCGTCGTCACCTCCGGTGGAATGCCGATCGGCACTGACCTCTCAGAACATCAGGATGGTGGCGCGCTAAAGCAAGCGTCCTCACATCCGAGACAGTCGGCCTTCATCATCCACGACGTCAAGTCTGCATCCTTCGCCAGTCCAGCGCCACAGTACAATGTTGTAGTCTACCGCCGATGTCCCCTTGGCAAAGCTTCGGATCAGAAGGCCTGCAAACCCATCCGCGATGAGGCTGCGCGCAAATGTCTGTGTCGGCACACTCGGACCCTCAAGCATTTTTATGCGCCAGCCCGGATCTGCGAGCGCGCCATTTGTCATGCCGTATTGCGCAACTGCGCCAACGTCGCGGGTATCAAAAATCGGGTCAAGATCGGCAGCGTAGGACACAAGGATCGTGGGCTGCAAGCTCCCGACCTGGTTGGCTTCGCGCAACGCCGTGGTTGGATCGAGCGCGGTGTAGAGGGCCGGAGTGCCCTTCGCGTTGAATCGCCCTCCATAGAGTTCAGCACCACGCCCGGAGAGAGGTTCACGCGCATAGACAGGGTTGAGGGCGCGGTAGAGCGGACCTGCATAACGCCCAGCCGTAAGAGGCATCAGGCGAAGACGCCTGCGTCAACTGCGTCTATGTATTCGAGAACCTGCTGCGCCTTGCCGTCCTGCACCAGCTGCATCGCGGTCTGGCCGTCAAACCCCGGCAGGGGCTCTGAGCGATACCAGGCATAGGCCATCAGTTCCGACCCGAAACGCGGCTCAACCTTGTTGAGCACCTCGACCAGTTCGCGCAAACGGCGCTGTGTCTTGTCCGAGCTGATACGGCTCCGCCGCTGCATGGCATCCTTGCCAAGACCAACCGTCATTGCGATCTCCTCTGCCGAGGTGCGCAGCGCTGCTGCGATCTTGCGCGGTTCAAACTGTCCGCCTTCTGCGAAGTTCGTGATGTGCATGACGTTACTCCATACGGTCATTATGACGGTATATAGCGGCAATATTGCTGAATATCAAGTCAACAGCAGTGAACTCCGCGTTTCTCCTAAGGAATTCATGTCCCGGTAACACGCACATCTTGGAAAATGCCGCAGGTCTTGGTGCTTTGAGCACTGCCTGAGACGTATATTTGAAGAAGCTGCCAGCCCTGTCGGTTCTGCCCGCCAAAAAGTGAAAGCGTCCTTCGGGTTTTGTGACTGACGGATGAGGGCCTTGGGGGGTCCCTCGGACGGGTCCGGGCCGGGTTCCGGTCTGCCGTTCCTGATGAAGGGCATTCCCATGCAAACAGGTGTCTTGCGCGTGTTGCGCGCGACCGCTGCCTCCTGGTGGCGGCACAAGGAATTGCGCCGAACCGGCAAGACCGAGCTGGCGCGGCGGCTCGAACGCGAGACTGTGTTGCGCGATCTCGGCTATCTCAGGCAGGCGGTGTCATTGCCGAACGCGCATGTGATTTGCGGAGAGGGCGGGACATTCATCCATCTCGGTTGGACCACCGTGTCGACCCTCGCGCCGATCGAACGGTTCGCTTTGGCCTCTCTTGTCGTCGCACTTGGGACGCCGTTCATCGATATCCGACCCGTCACCGATGTGATCGCCTTCGCGAACCTGCCCCGCGTGCCGCGGGACGGATCGATCGACCCTGAATCTTGGGGTCCCGGCAGGTCCGTCTCACTGACCACCTACATCGACATGGTCGAAAAGCTCGGTGCGAGGATCGCCAACGATCCGCGCACCCGTCGGTCAACCTGAATCCCATTCTCTCTCATCAACACACGAAAGGACGCCAGCCATGGCCCGATCCCGTACGCCCAAATTCGATGCCTCCGAGGTCATCACAAACGAAATCATCCGCATCATCGAGCGCGGCGTTCTGCCCTGGCGCAAACCCTGGACGGCAGGTGGCAGCTCTCGTCCGCTACGTGTGGGCGGTGAGCCCTACCAGGGCGTGAACAACTTCCTGCTGACCATGCGGACGATGATGGCAGGCTACACTTCGCCCTTCTGGATGACCATTCCGCAGGCGAATGCCCTCGGCGCAAAGGTGCGCAAGGGCGAGAAGTCCTCCGTCGTGGTGTATTATGGCCAAAGTCGGAAAGACGCCGATACCGACGACGAGCGCAGCGACGGCGATGATCACTCCGAGGAAGCCCGGATCTTCCGCTTCCAGAAATCCTACCGCGTGTTCAATGCCTGCCAGATCGAGGGCCTGCCCGACAGCTTCTACCCCGACCCTGAGCCAACGCCCGAGCATCCGCCGTCCGAGCCCATCCCGCACATGGAGGCGTTTTTCGACGCCATCGACATCACGACCGTCTTCACGGGGACGGAAGCCTACTACCTGCCGCCGGTAGACAAGGTTTACATGCCGTCCATCACACGGTTTCAGGACCCGCGGAATTTCTACGGGGTCTGGGCACATGAGCTTGCTCATAATGCCGATGTTCGGATTATGCCGCGCCGATCCTCACAACCTGATGTGCTGTGGGAAGACCGGCGCGGCGTGTCGGCATAATTCAGAGGGCTTCTAGGAATGCCAGCAGTTCATCGCCCGGTCGATATCGTCCGCCCGTGCTGTCGACCGGCTTTGTCAGCGCCATCGCTCTTTCCTTCAGTTCGATATCGGCATGGATGTAGACCTGCGTCGTCTCGACCGATTCATGGCCCAGCCAGAGAGCAATGATTGTTCGATCAACACCACTCTGCAGAAGCTGCATCGCGGCAGTGTGGCGCAGAACATGGGGCGTGACGCGCTTCAATCTGAATGTCGAACTGTTTGAGGCGGCGGTGGCCGCATGCTTTCGAACTATCCGTTCAACCGCGTCTCGGCTCAAAGGTGCGCCGCGGATTGTCGCAAACAGAGAATCACTGGATTCCGCCCCGGTTTGAGCAAGCCACGCCCGCAATGCTTCCCGGCTGTCTGCGCGAAGCGGCGTGGCGCGTTCTTTTCGGCCTTTGCCCATACATCTGAGATGTGGTCCCGTGCCAATTTCCACATCACTGACGCGCAGACCAATCACCTCCGATACACGCAGGCCAGTTTGAAGCATTGTGAGGAACAGAACCCGATCGCGCCGACCAAACCATGTCGATTGGTCGGGTGCCCTGAGCAAGGCCTCCATCTCATCGCGGGTCAGGAAGTCCACGACGCGTTTTTCGTGTCGCTTGGACGGCATCGCCAGAACCTTCTGGCAGTGGTGCAAAAGCTGAGGTTCGCAGCCTGCGACGTATTTAAAGAACGAGCGGATGGCCGCAAGGCGCGTGTTCCGACTTCGCGCGCTGTTGCCACGTTCCTCCTCGCAAAAGGTCAAGAACTGCCCGATGATATGAGCGTCAATATGAGCCACATGTAGCTCAGTCGGCGGCAGCCTCGTTTGCGTCTCGGCGTATCGCAGTAGAAGCCGGAAGGTGTCGCGATAGCTGGCAATCGTGTTTGGACTAGCCTGCATTTGTGTGAAGAGCCGCTCAGTAAAGAACCGCTGAACGTAAACTGGCAATGGATAAGTTGCGATCATGGTGCGCCCTCCAAAACCCGCCGTTCAGCCCGCGCCGCAGCCAACTGCATCAGCTCGGGCACCGCCTCAATGTACCAGAATGTGTGCTTTGGCTCGGAGTGGCCGAGATAAGTGCTGAGCTTGTACATTTCGGCCTCGATGTCGCGGCCTTCTCGGAACCAGTCCAGGATAGTGTGAACAGCAAAACTGTGCCGCAAATCATGGATGCGTGGCCCATGTCCATGACGGTTGAAGGCTTGCGGCGACCGAAGGCCGATATTTCTGCTCACCTGGGCGAAGTTGTATCGCGCCCCGCAATCTCCCGCCGGTTCACCATCCTCCTTGATGAAGAACACCGACGACCGGTGCGCGACCAACCGATCCCGCAACTCGGCATAGTGGGCCAGCCGATGGACGGTGTCTCCTTTGATGGGAAGCTGCCGATCCCTGCCATTCTTCGTGTTTCTGAGCGTGAGGACGGCCCGTTCCAGATCGACGTCATGCTGGTTCAATGACAAAGCTTCGTTCACGCGCATGCCCGTCACCGCGATCAAGCCGAACAGGGTTTGCCACAGCGCGGCCCGAAGTCCATATGGTGACGGCAGCCGACCGGCTTCAGCGACAAGGTCTGCGATCTGACTGGGCGCGTAGATGTACGGGACACGCCTTCGGTATCGGCCGGTGACGAGTTGGCTCGACGGGATTTCGGTCCGGTCGTCGTGTTCCGCAAGCCAGAAGGCGAAGCAGCGCACCATGCCAAGGCGGCAAGACCATGTGTTGTTGTCCGCGCTGCCGTAGTTCGATTTCCAATCAAGGAACAAAGGCGTTGAGATCCGATCTTGACCGTTCTCATCGCCAAAGGTCGTGAGCTTACGCAGGACCCGTTCCTCAAAGGAGAGGTCAAATCCCATCGAACGCCGCAGGGCCAGATATTCGTCAAGTCGTTGGGACAGCGTCTTCATTGGGCGTCTCCCGACACTGGCCACGAGCGCGAGATCGAGCGCAGGGCATCCACATCGTGTTGCGCGTAGATGGTTGTCGTTTTCGCAGAACGGTGTCGCAGCACATCCCCGATCTCGGCAAGCGAAGCGCCTTTTCGCAGCATGTCGGTGGCCAGGCTGTGCCGCAGAATGTGCGTGCCGATATAGGCTTGTGGCGGGCTGATACCGGTCGCGTCATAGGCATCGCGCAATATCCAGCGCAGGATCTGCGCGTCCTTGAACCGCTCGAAGGGCGGTTTCACCGAGACGAACAGCGCCCGGTCCGGTTCCCGGCGCTCGGTCCGGATGTAGTCAACAATCGCCTCGCCAACCTCCGCTGGCAGTGGCATCCGATCGTGCAACTGCCTTTTGCCGCGGATCAGGATTTCACCGGCGCGCCAGTCGATGTCGTCCAGCTCAATCGCAGTCACTTCCGGCGCCCGAAGACCGAGACGGGCAATCAGCATCAGCATCGCATAGTTGCGACGGCCCGTTTTTTTGTGGTTGCGCACCACCTCGATGAGTCGGTTGACTTGTTCAGGCTCAAAATACCGCGGGATGCCGGTCGGTTTCGGCTGCCGCGCCTTTGGCACGGCGTTACTCAGGTTGCGTTCCGTCTTTCCGCTCCAGAACAGGAACTGGAACAGGTTGCGAAGATGTGACGGGCCGGTCTTGTCGCGCGGCGCGTTTTGCTCCTTGCGCAACCAAAGTATGAACCCCGTGATGTCGTCGGGTTTAATGCTGTTCAGGTCGCCCAGACCGGAGCCGAACTTTGCGGTCAGGAACCGGTCATAGAACCGCAGGCAGTGATAGATCGTGTTCTCCGACAGGCCACGCTGAACGCGGAGGTAGGTTTCATATTCCCGTTTCAGGCAGGCCTTCGGTGACATGTCGAGCGGTGGTTCAGACCGCGGCGGTGCGGACGCGTTCCCAATCAGATAATTCCTGAACCGATTGATGCGGTACCGACAGTGCTTTTGGTCTTTCGCAGAAGCCGCACTGATGATCGGCGTGGCAAGTTGGTCCATACGTTCATCGGTCAGGTCAGCGGGACGGACGTTTGCTGTCAGCATCGCGGCCCAAAACACCTCGGCTGTGGTCCTGTAATTGGCGATGGAACTGAGACTGTATCCCTCAGCCTCGATCTGTAAGGCAAAGCGACCGGCATGGTTGGCCGATTGTTTTTCTCGCTTTGCCGCTTGGTCTGAATATGCATCATTTTTCATGAGTGTTTCCTTCATGTGGTTGAAGGTTGCACCTATGGCAGATCGCTGGCCCCAATAGCGCGGGGAGCCACGTTCACATGGCGGTTCTGAACTGCAGTCTTATGCAGCCGGAAAACGACAAAAACCGCAGGAAACAAGATCTCGTCTGAACAAGTGCGGCATAATCCGAAACTCGGCATTATGCGTCTTATGCCGACATCGGCATAAGATCCATGCCACGAAAGTCCCCCATCGGCTGAACCGGGATTTTGGGCTCTCGAAGTTCGGCAATACCTCATATGCGCGCGAGGAGATCGTCGCCGAATTGACCTCAGTGTTCCTAGGGCAAACGCTCGGTTTCACCGCACATACGCTCGAGATGAATGCCGCCTACCTCCACAACTGGTTGCGCGTCCTTCGGTCGGACAAGGGCGCGATCTTTCGGCACGCCGCGGATGCGCAGCGCGCCTGCGACTACCTGATAGCCAGATCTGAGGCGGGTAAGGCAGGGGGCCGCGCCGAGGCCGCCTGATCACACCCCACAAACGGAGATTCCCATGTCACACAAGGACCCAAAGACGCTGCGGGTCGCCTGTTTCCCTGGTGGTCGCCGCAGGATCATCACCTTCGAACGTGGTGCCTATTGGTGGAGCACGTCCGAGGGCGCCTATCCGCTCTCGGCAGCGCTCGAGAACATCAAGGAACAGGGCGGCTGGATCGAAACCATCCCGAACCCGAATTACCGCCCCAAAGGTCCGTTCGGGTAAGCCTCGTTCGGCCTTGGGTCCTCTGCCAAGCAGAAAAGAAAAAGCAGGCTTTGAGAAGGGTGTTTCAACT
>Ga0307930_1002835_pt1 | contig 13041 bp, 3 predicted proteins | sample OrgLakmetageno46_FD_203161 | JGI IMG/M metagenome (GOLD analysis project Ga0307930, IMG submission 203161) | Saline water microbial communities from Organic Lake, Antarctica - #46 | ecosystem: Environmental > Aquatic > Non-marine Saline and Alkaline > Saline | place: Antarctica: Organic Lake... | reverse complement strand
CGCGCAGCCCCGAGGTTGCCACAGTTACACTTCTTTTTGATGCGCTACTGGAATTCTTGCCGCTTTTAACATTAGAGACTGCACCTTGCTTTGAAGAAACGACTGCACTTAGACCTTTATCATTGCTAGGTTCACTGGAGCCGGTCTTGTTCTCTTCAAGGGCATCGGCAGAAGCTGCTGCTGTAGTTGCAGCCGCCTTTACGGCCTTTCGCAACTCTTCTATGGTCACATAATCTTCTGGAGCCAGCGTGACTTTCAAAGATTTCTCAGCAACGTCTTCCAACGAATCCACTAGTGCATCAACACACTCGGCCAGGAGAACCTCATCTTTGTCGCCAGCCGCACTCTTTTTAGTTGCGCTTGCCACAGGTCCTGCGGATTTAGCAGTACTTTTCTTACTCTTTCCTTTGCTGCCTTCGCTATGAATAGCATCGTAGAACTGACTTGCCAAAGATGGGGCAGTAGACTGCGCACTCGACGTCGATGTTGTTGACGCAGTCTCCGCAAAATCTGGGAGCTCGTTGATTCGCTTCTCGTGGATGGCGCGCCCTACAGCAGCCACAAGCAACTTCCGAAACCGCTGAAAGCGCTGCGCGCGAAAGTGAGCTTCCGCAGGCGGGCCCGCGTCAATGGCACGCTGCTTAGCTTCGAAGTCGAACAAGTCCCCGAAGAGCTTTTCTTGGGACGCGTCGTGGTCCCCGAAGTAAGGCGTGTACTCGAGGGCCTTCTGGTCCTGCGTCCGCACGTTGCGCTTCAACGGCACCCACGAAGTAGCCATCGGCAGCGCTTGGAGCGAGTGCAGTTCGGTTTCAAACGTGGTGGGCCCCCGCTTTCGGGATTTGGGCTTTGGCTGCTTGCCTGCTTGCGCGGCCAGCGACTCATGTGTACTCATGGCGTCCTGGTACTCGGCATCTGCAAGCTCCCAAGTGCTTTCCGCCGCCAGGGGAGCAATCGACAGCACCTGTGGGGTTATCTGCACTCTTTCCATTGTGCCAATTCCACGCGACTGCATGCGCAACGAGCGAGTGCCAGTCGGCGCGTCCGCGTTTCCATTTTGGTTGCTTCCGTGCGCCATTCCGAAACCAAAGAGGACGCCAGTGCCCCATCCACCCGCAGCCTCCATGGGGATACCGCTGTTCACAGGAGGAGAAGAAGCAGACGGAGCAGAACCAGACGGAATCGTTGCTTCAGCCTCAGAAAGCGGTAAAGCGTTCAACTCGTTTTGCGCTGCTAAACCATAGTCAGTCTCGGTAACCGAGGTCCTATGCTGTGCTACCACATCTGGTTCATACTTGGATAGCAATTTGCCAGAGCGTTTACCGATCGAGGAACCCATATCAGTTTCAGCGCTAGTCTTGTCACTGAGAGACACCTTCACTCCCGACTTAAATGAATATAGTAACGGTAGGTTTTCATTGACGTGGCCTGTTTTGGTGATGCCGTCTAAACCAGTACACCTCACAAACTCGACCAAGGAATGTGCCTCAGTGAAAGAATGTGCATGTTGGTCCCGATAACTTTTTGAAACCTTCGAGTATGAACTTTTATTGGAGCTGACGGGCTCGGTACGCTGCTCATTGGTCAGCACTGCACCTGGCCGGAGGTAATGCCACGATATCAGGCCGCGGCCTTTCTGACTCGTCCATCCACTCTTTGCCAACTTCGGCCAAAGCTCCGAAAAGGTTTCGTCCCCGTCTATACGCCGTGATTCTAACCTGCGCTCTTCCTCCGTGAGTGTGCTCTCCGACTCAGCTTTATTCGTCGGCGACTCTCGTGATGCAACAAGCGCGCTGCGGCGTCGAAATGTAGCCATTAGCTCAGGTGAAGAGGTGTCAGCGAAAGCAGCACTTCTCGCCAAATCAGCAGCCCGGGCTTGCCGTTGCATGCTCTGCACGGATAACATGGAATTGACGTGGGCCCTATTCCGCGCCATGGCTGCCGAAAACGCACGGGCTTCATTCCTATCAAATTGCCTTTTCGCGTTCGCCACCTGCATTGCCCGAAGGTCGTTATGCAGGGTTCATTGATCTCGTTCATCAAGCACAAGTAGTGATCATGAAAAATAAGTACAACTTACCTCCTCGTCAATTTGACTCATCCGCTGCTCGCTCGAATCTTCCTCAACACCCGAATCATCATCGGAGCTATTCTCTACATGCACGCCAGGGTCCATTCTCTTGCGTGTGAACGAGTGGTAATTTAGGTGTAGCTTTTTTGTCAACTCAAGCTACACGTGCTGTTGTTGTTGGCTGCTTGCTGCTGGCTTCTTGGGGTTGTTTGGGAGGAGTGTCTTCGGGAATGTGGGAATCCGAGATCCATCCCTGTAAATAATGGCGTGTCGGCTTTTCGGCTTTCGTTGTGTCTTCGCGTCTTCTTGCTCCTTCGTGGTGGCTGCCGTCGATAGAATTACGCCGTTATTACATCGAAGTCGGCGTTGAATATAGCCAATCCTGCGGCTCACTCGACTGCAGGAGAGCATGTTTAATTCTTCAGAATGATTTCGAAGCGACAAGATGGCTCTAATCATCTTGGGCTTGTCACAATAAAAACTACCAGCCTTTCTCAGCGCTCTGAATTGTAAGTACCTTGAGACGAATCTATCAAGTTCACTTCTAGAGCTCGCTGGGCGCTCGAAATCAGTTCAAAGAGTGCTAGATGTCAATTTTTGATGCTACTTTTGTTCTGCTGTTTATTGTGTGGTCTTGAAACAGCTGTATCGATTGAGCCCGAAGGCTAGCCTAATACAACTTTATTGCTGTCAATGTTCCTTTTGTGTTTTTCATTGAAAGCCTTACTTTTCTGCCATCAATTGCGTACCTCCACCAGAGATCACCACGTTGCGGTGATTACAATTGCAAAGAAGACCTCAAAGTGCTGGAGTCGATGCGAGGGGAAGACTAGAGTGAAGAAGGCTAGCGAGACAGTGAATAATGCAGCAATCATTTCGGTCCATTGAGAACTCATCTACGCACGGAGATCATGCAGCGTCTGATACTTGGAGAAATGACCCTCGTCGATTTCGACTAGGAAAAAATTACTTAGATGAGCACTTCCGGGGGCACCATGACAAGTCTCAGCCTGCGGAAGCTGTGGTTGTTGAGACAGACAATGATTACTTTGATGATTCGGCAGCAAACAGGGTCGATTTGAGACCTGGGGAAGAATTGGAGGAGAGAAAGAGTAATGCGTCCTTACGAGACCCTTCAACAATGGAACTCATGACTGTGTCACCTGCGACGGCACGTCCACTTCCTAGCTCAGCAAAAGCAAGTGTTTCGCTGTTTCTAGACAATCTCGAGGCTGCAGTCGCTGCGGAAAGGAGCGTTAGGGAAACAGATGGGCGGATGCCACCTCATTGTAGTGCACACCGAAAAGAAAAGTTGGCAATGGCAGTGGCAGATGCTATACACACCGTTGTTGAAGCTACTAGTTCGTTAGCTGCGTCGCCGGAACTTGCTGCTGAGATAATCCACTGGGGTGGGTCTAAAAGTGGTACCAAAGCGTTTGAATTGATTCTCGGCACTTTGGTCACTTTTTCATCGATTAAGCATGGGCCTAAGAGAGATGAGAGCACATATGTAGCTATAATGGATGCATGTGGAGCGTGCCTCGCTGCATTGGTGGAAGCTGCGTTCGACCAGTTTGACGAGTATACCCAGTCAGATTTCCTGAAGCGGGGCATTGAGGGGTGTCGTTTATCTCTCGAAGCAGCGATCGACGCTCTCCCGGCAGCTTTCTTAAAGCAGTGCGAGGGGACAAAATTCTTGACCGGAAGAGCTACTCGTGATGTTGAGGTATTGTCTCGGATTCCTGCTGGGGTTCTCCACTTTCTATCTGTCCTTCTTCCCCGCCTGAAGCACAAGAGCGCTTCTGTACAGTCTCTTCATCCTCTGGCGAGGAAAGATGAATCTGGCTTGGATCACCCAAATTGTGGCAGAATTTTATCAATACTTTCCAAAGTGCTGCAACTATTTGATTTATCATTTTTAAGCGTCGCAGCTAATCCAAAGAATCAGCGTTCATCTACGCCTCCAGCTCTCGGGCGAGTGCTAAACAGCGGCGACTCCCTTAGGAAGACCTCAACCCGCCGTCGCCACGAGAATGAAAGCAATAAGTTTTCACAGCCTCTCCTGTTCGATGAATTGTTGAAGACGAGCAGGGCAGCGAATCCATCTGCACGTAAACCGTACGAGAATGATGTTGATCCGCAGGAGGCGATGCTTAGTTTGCCCGTCAAGTTTGAAGCTATAGATAAATGGGTTCCCTCGAGAACTGAGAGTAACAGCGCAGTCCTTGACCTCTCGCTTAATCGGCAAATGGTACTACGAGTGGTAATACCTTCGTTGATTGCCGCCTATTCTCTCTCTTTCAATCAAAGTCGCATAGCAGCTTGTCTTGTTGTTGGACTCGACGACCACTCCAAAAGAGGTTCTGGAATCATTCGGCCTCTCACGAAGCTCCTGGCATTACAGGGGCGCCAAATTTGGAAAGAAATAAGTGCTTCATTTGTACGGCAGAAAGCGTGCATCCTTCTACTTCAATTGATTGGCATTTCAGAAGAGGTAACCGAGAACTTCATGGCAAACATATCGGGAATTGGTAGCTTGGTGGACGTTTTGGTTGAGTTTCCAGAGGATCAAGAGATTGGCCATTTGTCGAAGGCTGTCATAGAGTCTCTTGAGAATAGAGGCGCATTACGATCGAATGAGAGCGCAAAAACTCTTTTGTCTATATTGTACCAGCGTGCTAGAAGTGCTCAAAAGGCGAATGATGTTACTTCTGAAAAAATTGAGTATCGACTGGGTTACGCAGCTCTAGAATCTAAGTCGAATAAATGTGTTGCTCGCCCTCAGTCTGCTGGTGAAGACAAATATCGTCGCACAAATGGCGACCAGCCTCAGATTCAATGCGATCAATCTGTATCTGATGAGGGTGGTAAATCATCTCAAGTCAAAGTTACGCTGCCTGAGAGTAATCTAAGCACGGGACGCCGTTCAGGACTTGTTGAACCCAACAAATTCAATTGCAGTCGGAAAGATCGCGAAGTAAAGTCCATGACTGGCTACGCTGAATCAAAGAAGTACTTTGTACATCTTGCCACCCAAGAGGTTCTCGGTTTGGAGAAACAGGAGCTAGAAGCAGATGTTCGTCGGCTTCGTGTTGAGTCATTGCACAGGGCTCGAGTATTTCCACCTCAACACGGCGTGGGTCCAAATACGCGCGGAGTATCTCGAAGGCGGCCAGCTTCTGCTCAAACATCTCGAGGTGATAACAAATTGAAGCCCCTGCGACCGACGTCAGCGACTTCAGCTGTAGTAGAGAACACTGAAGTGCAGGATATTCGAAAACATATTCCTGGTTGGATGAAAGCGAAGGGCGAGAAAGGCCAAATTCCACTTTCTGTAGTAAGGCGATTGCGGAAGGAGAAGGTTGACCGTGTACGTTCTGGCGCTTCAGTTTCGTCACAAGACCGTGATAATGTATTGGTGAGTGATTTGAATGCGGTCAGAAGTCATTTCAGATCACGAAATATTGCTCGAGAAAATACTGGTGGAGCTGGCGCCCTAAAAACACAAGGACTACCGAAGGCATATCGCAAGAAAGCTCCTCCAATTGAATTCAATGAAGACAGTCTTTATCTTTCAGATGAAGAACAGGAGTTCATCCCTTCTCCAGAAGCTCCAGCTCGCCTTGGATTGATTCCAATAGAATCTCAAGCGGAAAGGCCGCTTTTGCTTGCTCATTCTGACCATGTACAACGTATCGAAGAGGTACGCGTTGGATTTGACAACGTGTGTACTTCTAGACGGCTCCTGCAAGAAGTGCCCCCACGCACGACTGGCTCCGAAGAATTTCAACGACAGGATGAAACCAGTGAACTTCCAACTACTTGTGCATCGAATGCTGCGGCTACTTCAAAGACGCCTGGCACTGCTGTTGTGTGCTCTGAAGAAGCTCAATATCTTATTTTAGATATGGCTCCAGTGACGAAGTATTCTCCCAACAATGAAAGTATCAAGAACCGCCTTTTGAATATGGCGTGCCTTTCGAGAGATGAGTGTGAAGTGCTTTTGACCGACCTCGTTGAGTTGGCACGAGATGAAGAGGGAAATAAAGAACGCGATGAGAATATCCTGAAAGAAGATGCAGAAGAGCTGGAATCGGCAAGAGGCTCTATATCTCATGTTCTTCAATCAACTGCTGCAACTTCAGGGGCACTTGCTTCAACATTAGATAGTGCCATGATGAATCCTTCAGAAATTGTGACCACAAGCAATTGTCCAGTAATAGAAGACAGACAATCAGGTGAAAGTATCAAGAATCGGCTATTGAATCTCAAACGCCTTTCGAGTCATGAGAAGAAGCTGCTTTTGAGCGATCTTGCCAAGCTGGCACGAGATAAAGATGACCTTGAAGGTAATGGTAGAAGTACTGCGCAAGTGGCTGCACAGAAGTCAAATCGAACTACCAGGGGAATTGAATATAATCCAGGATCAGCGGCAACTACACCATCTTTGGAATTGTTAGGAGTGCGCTTGTTGAATTTGAGGAAATTGACGAAAGAGCAAAAGCTTGAGCTACTGTCTGACTTCAGCAAAAAGGCTAAGAATACACAAAGTAGGCAGCCCTGTGCCAAGACAATCAAAGCCGATGCAGCCAATATAGCCAGTGCAAATACTGCGCCATATTCTATTAGTCCTACTACTGGACTTGCTCTTTCTGCCTTGGAATCTAGGCTTCTTTGCCTCAGTAGATTGAATAAGCTTGAGAAACTTGCTCTTCTCGACGAATGCGCGCAAGAGATTCGGCGCTCAGAAAATCTTGAAAGCCCTGCAAGTCAAAGGATTGTTTTGAAGAATCCTCATGTTGTTAGTGATGTCACTCTGGAGTCAAGATTGCGAGGGCTTGATGGTTTGAGCATCAAAGACAGGCTGAAGCTGGTTGATGATTTTGCACTGGAGGCGCGGCGCGTAGATAATTCTTCGAATAAAGTCAACGCGAAGTCTTTGCCTGCACCGCAGCAAAGTACTGATAGAGTGCGCGCCCTTCCTTACCGAAGTGAAGAGAGGGCAGCAGCTGTTCCTGTAGACTCTCGAGAATGTCAACGCGAGATGCTAGGAGCGGATTCCGTTACAACCAAGCATAATGTGCAGAATATTCATCGTTGCTCAAATGACGATGGCATGCGCACTGGATATGAAACCGCACCGCATAGCAGCTCCTTGCCGCAAACAAAAGAAAGTGAAATTTCCCCAGCGAAAGCTGTGATGACCACTGAATCTCAAGTTTTATCTTTAGAATATCGGCTGCTGAGATTGGACTCCCTATCAAGGCACGAAAAGCACGAACTTTTGCGCGATCTTGCTGAGGGTGCACACCAAGAGACTTGGAAAATGCTTGAACACAAGTTGGCGCGGCTTTCTCATTTGTCGAAAAGTGACAAGCTTTTACTTTTATGGGAGATAGCACACGAATTTAGGCGTAGTAAGCACACTAAGGAGCCCTTGGCAATCCCTAGTCCAGAAGTCCACGAAGAAGCTGCTGACGTAACAGTGGTTAAAGAAATTGTGGACACCACTCTGGGTGAAATTTCTTCAAGGCTACTGTCATTGAATGCACTGTCAATGGAAGAACGAATGCATCTACTTGCTGACTGCGCGACAGAGGCTCGCATCGATGCCCTTGTCAAAACTCTAAACAAGTCAGGTGATGGCGCGGTCAGCAAGGCGGATTTCAAACGTGAATTTCACAATCCGAGCAATTCCGACATTGAAGACCAACTTCACTCTATATTTGGGCTTTCTGGAGTTATCAGTGACAATTACGCTATCGAAATCCTCGATGCAGTATTTGAATGCATGGATGAGCACAAACGTGGAAGAGTCACTCATAAAGAGATCCGAGAATTCGTTTTGGATGTAGACTACTTCATGGACATTTGGGAAACGAGTCGAGGCACAGCCTCATTGGCATCGCCGACTCAAGAGTGGATCGACGAGCTCGATGTAGAGTGGGATGAGACTCTCAGCCACAACACTGTTATTTTTGGATTCAAAGACCACCCAGAACTGCGGACTTTGGCTCGCAGTCGCCGTCAAACTGGCGCGCCAAGCAAGAACCGAACGCGCAAGCTCCACGCGAAGTCAGGTTCATCGGTGTCATCGATTCCTGCTCTACCTGTGCAGTCGTCGCGGTCTCCGTCTCCGTCATTGGAAGCCACTGCACTCACACCTGAAGATGAGAAAGACGTAATTCCGGAACCTTCTGCACTGCTACGCTCCGCCACTTCCTTTGATCGACTTTCAGATGTCGACAAAGCTCTTCCTACCGTTGCGCTTAACCTGGAAACGCGGCTGCAGCACTTGGATAGTCTCAGCACATCTGAGAAAATGGCCCTGCTTGAAGACTTGGCTAGAGAAGCGAAGCTGATGGATGGCTACCCCGAGGAAGCACTGGCACCAAAACCTGCTGAGGCTTCAAAGTCCGAAGAGGGCAGTCGGAATGAATCTGAACGCCCCAAGGTTACCCCTCCGACCGAATCGAGGACGACTTTCAGATCAGACGTCGCCATGATTACTCTAGGGACCTTCACAGCAGAGGCTGCTCGGATGTCAATCGAAGAAAGGCTTCTTCGTCTGTCGAGCTTGCCGCAAGATACAAAGTATAAGTTGTTGGCAGACCTTGTAACTTTAGCGCAACACGCAGTTACAGACAATGAACCATCAAATGATGGTGCATTAGATGATGCAACAGATTCTTTAGCAGTGCAAGCTTCTGGCGGACTGCAAGAAGACAAGGAAGTGATGACAAAGTTAATTCCAGCAGAGGCTGATTTGATCTCAGTAGAAGAACGGCTTCTTAACCTTTCAAGCTTGCCGCAAGATGCAAAGCATGAGCTGTTGACTGACCTTGTGACTCTAGTGCAACAAGCAGCTGCGACCAATGAACCTCCTGGCGATACTTCAGATACGAAATCAGAACTTATTACAGATACAGCTTCAGATCGAGTGCAAGAAGTGGCTGAAGTGGCGATGGAGTCAGTACCAGCAGATGCTGTTTCGACCTCAATAGAAGACAGGCTTTTTAACCTCTCCAATTTGCCGCGAGATGCTAAACATAAGCTTCTGATAGATCTGGTAACTTTAGCACATCATGCAGCGGAAATCAAAGAATTATCGGTCAATGAATCATATGAAGGGACCGAGGCTCTGGCAGTGCAGACTTCAGATCGAGCGCATAAAGAGAGGGAAGTGTTGATGGAGTCCAATTCAGCGGAGGCTGCCGCGATGTCCATAGCACGAAGACTTTTTAATCTCCCTGGCTTGCCTCAAGATGCTAAGCACAAGCTGTTGGCAGATCTTGTGACTCTAGCGCGCCTTTCGACTACGACCAAAGAACTATCTGGCGAAAACATAGCTAAAGAAACAGGTCATGTGGTGTGCATAGAAGAAAGGCTTCTTCAACTTGCAAGCTTAGCCCAAGACGCTAAGCATAAGCTGTTGGCTGATTTAGTGACTTTGGCACAACATGCTGCTGCGACCAAAAGTACATCTGGTAGTGTCTTAGCTGAAAGTACAGACAATGTGAGTACTTCCGTTGCTAGTAAGCCAGCAGCTGCTGCGTCTGAATCGATTGTGAACCATGCTTCAGTCAACACTGCCATTGTCATCGACCAAGTTGGCGCCGCCAGTGCCATTGAATGTGATTGCAATGTTGGAACCATTTCTGCCGATAGCACAGCTGCTGATGTTGTTGTCGGCAATGTTTCTACAAGTCCTGACGTGAGTGCGTCAACTTCTGGCACCACTGACGCGAAGGAAGAATTCATAAATGAAACAAAGGAAGTTCTCAAAGATACAGTTCCTGCTGATATTGCTTGCGGTGAAGTTTCTACCCCTCCTGAAAACCTGATGGAGATGTCAAGCAACCTCAGTGATCCTGGAGGTTTGACGGCCGATGTAGTTGCTGACCAATATACTAACCCTGGCGTTGATTTGAATACTGCTTCTACTCTTGCCACTACGGTATCTACTGGTGATGCTGTTGCCACCGCTGCTGTTACTTCAGCTTCTCCTGACAATTCCGCCAGTCTTTCTACTTCAGACACTAATGCCAAGATTGATGCTCATGCCGATGCTGCTCTTACTGCTGCTCCCAGTCTACTATCTAAACCAGCACCATCGGACCCACCTACCGCAGAGATTCAGAACGATAAGAAGCAGGCGCCCACCTCAGCAACAGGTAGCACTACTACTACAGCACGTGTTCTCAGCGCCTTCAGTGCCCTTCCGTCAATGGCGTTAGGAGGTGCTAGTACCAATGGCTCCAAGTTGAAGCAGGCTGCACGGCGCGCACGCGAGGCTGCAGCTGCACACCAGGCAAAGGTTGACATGGTGCGGGTAAAAGCTACACAGCGGCAGGCAGAGAGGGACCAGCAAGAGCTGGCAGAGATGATACAGGGTGTGGCTCAAGCGCATTGCAAGAAGGATTCCCAAACGAAAGAGATTCAAGCAGAAGAAGAGACTGCAAACACCGACGTCAATGACAAAGCTGCCGTCGACAGCACAAAACGAGCAGTGCTAATGATTCAACGAGCAGTGCTAATGATTCAACGAGATAAACGCAGCCCACACTGAGACAAAGCTAGGGAGCACAGCAGCTACTAGTGCCACGAGAGCTATGCGCGTCATCAGCGCCTTCAGGGCCCTTCCGTCAATGGCGCGAGGAGGTGCTAATACCAATGGCTCCAAGTTGAAGCAGGCTGCACGGCGCGCGCGCGAGGCTGCAGTTGCTCACCAGGCAAAGGTTGACATGGTGCGGGTGAAGGCCACGCAGAGGCAGGCAGAGAGGGACCAGCAAGAGCTGGCAGAGATGATGCAGGGAATAGCGCAAGCACGTGATGAGAAGAAGATAGACGAAGAAGCAAGGGAGGATCAGAAGGCAGCCAAAACAACAAAAGTCAGTATTGAAGATGAGATTGCAGCGATCAACACCAAACTGAAAGCAGTCTTCATAATTCAGCGAGCAGTGCGGCATCGGAGGTCACGCGCAGCAGCAGCAACCGCAGAAGCTCACATTGCTTCGGAGCGGTTTATGTGGGCTGCGTTGGCCCAAGAGCATTCCAGTGGCGCTGGTGGTGCTTTGCTCCACGATTCAGAATCCATGGTCACTGAAGAGAGCTCCACTGAATCATCCCAGGTCTCTGCCACACACACACATGGCACTGAAGCGAGTGGGCAGTTTGGGTCTACAGAAGTGACAAACGGCAGTGCCGCCTGAATTGGGTTATTCACTTATAGTTCTGGCCATAGACAGAAGGGCAATTGGCGCATGGCCCCTGCTCTTAGCTCTAAGCGGTTAAGATAAAGACCAGCCCAAGTATTATTTTCAGTTCCCTCTATACTACCAACAGATTCTGAATTCATTGAAATATCAAAAGTGATATGTAAATTGTGTATATGGAAGGGCGAACCATACCAATAGGAGATTTATGAATGGCTCCTAATCGCAACGGCAGGGATTACGCGGTAACGTTCTCCTGCTTCCTTATACGTGGATCTTTCAGTCTCAAGCAAGCTTTAAGTCCTTCCTACTATTTCCTATTCCTAGGAACTAGAAATAAGTAATTTATGTGACTGGAAATGCCACGAGAAGGACGTCCTTCTCGGTGGAGAAACGCAAATCAAATTTGCCCAGGAAACAAAGCTACATAAAGCGAAAAATCTTTAAGTAGGAAAGGAGAGCAACAAAAATCTAAGTGATGATCGGTCTTCAGACCTCGCAGCCTCACTTGTTGTACACCGCAGGGTCTGGGTTTGGCTCTCCCTTGTACTCCGGCGTGCCCGGGTCACGCGAACACGTGAGCGGCGACCGCAAACCATCGGACCCATAGTAGCACCCGCTCACAACTTCGTCGCTGAACAAGCACTTGAGGGCAGAGACGCAGCCTTGCTCTGGGGACAGCTTCGCTCCGAACCCTTTCGTCATGTTGGTCGCAATGAAGCCTGGGGACAGACTCGTGACTTTGAGGTTAGGGTAAGCCTTCGCGTGCACCATCGTAAGCGCCGACAATGCAGCTTTTGATAGACCGTATCCTCCGTGGCCCAAGTCAGCACCCTCCTTGGAGAGCCAGTCTGCAACAGCAGCATCAAGCTCCTCGAGTGTAAGGTTCGGGTTCGAAAAGAGCTCCTTGGTGGCAGCGTCCTGGCGCTTCAGCCAATTTGACGCTGCACCTGAGCTCGTGTTCACAATGCGGCCTCCGTTTGGATCAATCAAGGGCTCCATAGCGTGCGTGACTCGTTTTGGGCCCTCGTAGTTGGTCTTGACAACGCCCGCGGGGCCGCCCACATCACCGTGAGCGAGACCAACACCAGCATTGTTCACGAGCGCATACAAAGGAGCGCCATGAGCCTTAAGGGTCTCCTGAAGCTTCGCAGCAGCTGCTGCCACTGACTGATCATCGTTCACGTCAATGACCAACACTTCAATGTTGTTTGCCGCAGCGGGGTACTTGGCTACGATGTCATCGACAGCAGCGGCGCCTTTGGCAGCATCCCGCGACCCTAAGTATACGTGGCATGCGTGGTCCGTAGCTAGAAGCCTGCAGAGCGCTGCGCCGATGCCAGCGTTCCCACCTGTAACCAAGACGTGCTTTACTGTTGCTAGTGCCGCCATGCTCACTATTGTTTCAGGTTCAGGGGCACACGGCACGGAAGAAGACTTCTACACTTTCTTGACAGACACTTCTGCAAAAATGCACTAACTGCAGCGGCGTGCGCGCCGCCACGCCACGATCAACGTAGTTGATTTCAGTGACGTGACAAGGTGTCAGAACATGGTTGATGGCAGTGATGACAACGTGTCAGAACAGAACATATGTACCCAGATAAAAATGTGTGACGGAGAGAGTCACAGACACATTTTCTTGGTAGGCACTTTTTGGTCGTGGTCGGATAAAACATCACAGCGGCGTGTGACGTGACAACGTGTCAGAACATACGTAAGGTGTCAGAACATATGTACCCAGATAAGAATGTGATG
>Ga0307930_1002834_pt1 | contig 13042 bp, 10 predicted proteins | sample OrgLakmetageno46_FD_203161 | JGI IMG/M metagenome (GOLD analysis project Ga0307930, IMG submission 203161) | Saline water microbial communities from Organic Lake, Antarctica - #46 | ecosystem: Environmental > Aquatic > Non-marine Saline and Alkaline > Saline | place: Antarctica: Organic Lake... | reverse complement strand
TGGAAAATTAAATATTTTAATCAATAATCATGGAAATAACAGGAAAAATCAAAATCATAAACGAGACCCAAAATATAGGAAGTAATGGTTTTAGAAAGCGTGAAGTTGTAATCACAACAGAAGACCAATACCCACAGCATATATTAGTAGAATTTATTCAAGATAAATGTGATTTACTTAATAACTATGCAGTAGGTCAAGATGTAAAAATAAGCATCAACCTAAGAGGTAGAGAATGGATAGACCCAGAAGGTGTCGTAAAGTACTTTAATGCAATCCAAGGGTGGCGGATTGAGCTTTTAAATAGCAAAAAACGCATTGACAGTAAAGTACCAAAAGTAGAACCCAAAAGTTTTATAGATAAAGACGAAGATGAAACAGATCTCCCTTTTTAAAAATTCCTGAAACTACATTTGCTTCAGCCTTGCGAAATTTTTCATTTATAACAATACAAAGACTGGTGGTTTTAGTAAAATTCTAAACCCCTATATTTTGTACTACTCTATATATACATAGTGCATTCGTGAGTCATAGTAAAAACTATTAATCGTAATATATCACTTGCTTTAGCTGATACGCATACCCCCAAGCCTATTACAAGGCTTACCAATGAGTTCTTTTGTGAAATTATTACAATAAGATGTCAAGCAGAAAAGAAGGTTTAAAATCAAATTTAAGACCATAATTCCTTAGTCATTTTTGGAGTGAAACTAAGTTCAGTTTCAAGAATCTCTTGCATTAAATTATAAACGAGGTCTAAATTATCCTCGGTTGTTAAAATGCAATCATGCAAAGTAAACAGGGTTTTTTTACCACTATATTTCTTATTTATTTTCCTTGCGACTAAGTCTAGCATAAAGTAGCTCTCCGTTTGCAGCATCATATAAGAAAAGAGCTTATGGTTTTCTTTCTTAAATTCGTTAATCCATTTAAGTATTTCCGGGAAGTGTTTATGAAACATCCTCTGCTCAACTCTATAATTTTTTGGCTTTGCATTCATCATCGATAAAAGTTGTTTTTTTAAAACTTTTTTCAAGTCTTTCAAATCTCCATCGAATTCTCTCCCGAAAATTCTTCTTACATTTTCACTTATGTATTGGTCTTTCTTAAGTGATTTCTCGTAGAGATGCATCTCACCCACATCTTTTTTAAAACACTCATAAAAAGTGCCCTCTAATATTTCTTTTCCGAATGAGCTAACCTCAATGGTATTAGGACTTTCAAAGCTTTTTTGGAATATATAATGATTAGATTTAATAGATTTATTATTTATAATTACTTTACTAAAAATTTTACCTGGATTAGGTTTATTAATTTCTTTAAGTATGAAATATAAAAAGGTAGGTACAGAGCTCGAAATATCTATTTCTCCAAACTTCTGACCCTTATAGGTCATAAATTTTCTAAGAGGCTTGCTTAGTCTCGTTACTACTGTATGTATACGACCATCCGTTTTGTCATTGTAAGCAAGATTATACTCTTCATTTAATATCGCTGTAATTTGTATAGCATTAAGACGCTGCTTTTTCAAAGCTTCGTTAGGGTCATTATAACTCGATTTATACAATTCATTATTCTCTTTCATAGCTCCTTTAAAATCTATTTTTAATTCCCCAGAACTGAAGTATTTAGCTAGAAATTCATATCTTTTTTTAAATTTGTTATTGTAAGTAACCATTTTACCTTTGCTTATTTTACGTTTATGTTTTATTATATTTTTATCCTTAATTTCATAAATTTTTACTTTACTATTAAAATATTTTGCCGTCAGCTTGTAGGAATAGCATCTTCCAGTTGTAAAATCTTTACGCAACAATACTTTATCCATTTTTTTAAAATTACTACACAAATACCGTAAATGATTTCTATAACTATAAGGCTGCTTTTTCATGATTTCTGCACACATGGATATCCATTCATTTTTTTCTTCACTGTCTAATCTATAAGTACTTCGGGTAATTATTTGACTTACAATCCAATAGAAGTAATCGGTGTTGTAAATGAAGTTTGGTTTAGAATTTTTAATCATTTTTTCTATGGAAAGGTTTTCTGGGATAAGGCAGTAATATTTATTCATATAACATGTTTTAAATGTTATATGTTTTAAAATGGGTTTTGTTTATTTTTTTGTGGAGTAACTTTATTTAAAATAATTTTAGAAAAGAAAGTTTTAGGAAAAAGGACACGTTCACGGAACGTTGACCGTTCGACATCTTCTAGAAAGTCATCAAGTAAGGTTATCTAGAGCAGATATAGATTTTATCCTCGTATTCTTTTAGTAAGAATAAAAGATATTCATATTTTAGTACAATAATTAAACTCATCTTAATAAGTAGCTTTGAAAGTATTTCGTTGTAAGAGTAATTTTAAAGTTAAATATCCAGTTTATGATGTCCACAGATGCAAATCAGAATCCTGAACAAATAGCTCGTGACAAAATTGATAAAATGCTTCAAGAAGCTGGATGGAATGTCCAGTCAAAAAATAAAGTAGACTTAAATGCGACAAGAGGTGTGGCAGTACGTGAATACCAAACTGATGTTGGACCTGCCGATTATGTGCTGTTTGTAAACCGAAAACCAGTCGGGATTATAGAAGCGAAACGTGAGGACGAAGGACACCGACTTACGGTTGTCGAAGAACAAGCTGTGAACTATGCGAATGCAAAACTAAAATACTTAAATAACGACCCTTTGCCTTTCGTTTATGAAAGCACAGGAACAATAACAAGATTTACAGATTATCGTGACCCAAAGCCAAGAGGAAGAAATGTTTTTAGTTTTCATATGCCAGAAACAATTGCTGAATGGTTAAAAAAGGATAAAAGTCTTCGTGAAAGACTTTTATCAATTCCTGCTTTAGATGAAACAGGACTGCGTCCTGCTCAAATTGTAGCAATTAATAATTTGGAGCATTCTTTCAAAAAGAACAGACCGAAAGCCTTAATTCAGATGGCAACTGGTGCTGGAAAAACATTTACAGCAGCAACGTTTACATATCGTTTGTTAAAACACGCAAAGGCAAAACGTATTTTGTTTTTGGTTGACACCAAAAACCTTGGCGAACAAGCAGAACAAGAGTTTATGACTTTTCAGCCAAATGATGATAATCGAAAATTCACAGAATTATATAATGTGCAGCGTTTATCATCAAGTTATATTGCTTCCGATAGTCACGTTTGTATTTCAACTATACAACGCCTCTACTCTATTTTAAGAGGCGAAGAATTAGAAGAAAGTGCTGAAGAAGAAAATCCTAATGAAAATTCGTGGATTCAGAAAAAAACAGCACAACAAAAAGCAGTTCCTGTTGAGTACACACCAAAAGTACCCATTGAACAATTTGATTTTATTGTAATAGATGAAGCGCATCGTTCTATATATAATTTATGGAAACAAGTATTAGATTATTTTGATGCTTTCCTAATTGGATTAACAGCTACTCCTGACAAAAGAACCTTTGGCTTTTTTAATGAAAACGTAGCTAGTCAATACACTTATGAAGAATCTGTGACAGATGGCGTGAATGTGCCTTATGATGTGTATAATATCGAAACCGATATTTCGCAAAATGGTGCAATGATAGAATCTGGTTGGTTTGTAGATAGGCGAGATAAACTAACACGTAAAAAACGTTGGCAACAAGAAGATGAAGACACAGACTATAAACGCAACGATTTAGACAAAAAAGTTGTTAATCCTAGTCAAATTAGGAACATAATTCGAGAATATAAAAGAGCTTTAAAAACAACTATTTTCCCAAAAAGAATTGACGAAAACGGAGAATACGAAGTGCCAAAAACATTAGTATTCGCAAAAACTGATAGTCACGCAGATGATATTATTAAAATCATTCGTGAAGAATTTGACGAAGGCAACGAATTTTGTAAAAAAGTAACTTACAAAGTAAAACGTGACAAAAAGGATAAAAACGGGAATGTAATTGAAAAAGGGGAAGACCCAAAATCTATATTAAACCGTTTTAGAAATTCTTATTATCCTCGTATTGCAGTTACTGTAGATATGATTGCAACTGGAACAGATGTTAAACCTTTGGAAGTTTTGTTGTTTATGCGTGATGTAAGAAGCGTCAACTATTTTGAGCAAATGAAAGGTCGTGGTACAAGAACAATCAATAAAGATACTTTACAATTAGTATCTAAAACAGCCAAAAGCAAAACGCATTTTGTTATTGTAGATGCTGTTGGTGCTACCAAATCTAAAAAGACAGATAGCAGACCTTTAGAGCGTAAACCTTCTGTGGCAATGAAAGATTTATTGGGTGCTGTAACAATGGGCGTTGCAGACGAAGATTTATTTTTATCATTAGCAAACCGTTTAATTCGTTTAGAAAAACAAATTACAGAAAAGGAAAAAGACAAATTGCTAGAATTTTCCGGAAGTAAAAACTTAAAACAAATTACCAAAGAATTAATTACAGCATACGACCAAGACGAAATTGAAAGCAAAGCACAACTAGAGTTTGACAAGATTCCTAAACAAGACCAGACACCTGCTTTATTAGATGATGCCAAAAAAAATGCTCAAGAACAATTAATTTTAGAAGCTAGTAAAACATTTAATGGAGAATTAAACATTTATTTAGATAATGCACGTAAACAACACGAACAAATTATAGATAGCCATAATATAGACACTGTTACCAAAAGCGAATGGGACACCACTTCTGTAGATACCGCAACTGAAATTATAAAAGATTTTACGGAATATTTAGAAAAAAACAAAGACGAAATTAAAGCGTTGAGTATTTTTTACAACCAACCCTACAACAGAAGGAACATCACGTTTACAATGATTAAAGGGGTGATGGAAAAACTAAAATTAGAAAAACCATTATTAGCACCTGATTATGTTTGGGATGCTTATGCAACTTTGGAAGAAGTAAAAAGTAAACAACCAAAAGACGAGTTAACCGCTTTGGTATCTTTAATTAGAAAGGCTTGTGGAGTAGACAGCGAGTTAAAAGCTTATGATAGCACTATTGAAGCTAACTTTAATAAATGGATTTTTAAACAACATACAGGACAACACAATCGATTTACGCAAGAACAATTAGATTGGTTACGCTTAATAAAAGAACACGTAGTAAGTAGTTATCATATAGAAATAGACGATTTAGATTACACACCTTTTGATGCCAAAGGCGGAAAAGGAAAAATGCACCAATTATTTGGAACTGAAATGGGAACTGTGATTGATGAACTAAATGAGGCATTAGTAGCATAAGCAACATTATAAGCAGATAACAATTTGTTACTTTTACGCATTATTCAATAATTAGAAAATGTTTTACAGACGAAAAATTATATTATCCTTACTTGAATCGTTTAATGGAGAACTTGAAAAATTTCAGCTTCAAAAATTATTGATGCTTTTGGGGTTACAACAAGAAAAACCTAGTTACTACTTTGTTCCTTATAAATATGGCTGCTTTTCTTTTCAGGCTAATGCAGATTTATCTACTATGCGTAAATATGAATGGGTATCTGAAGGTGATAAATCATGGAAAAGAACTACGACACAATCCTACATTAACGAATTAAAACAAAATGACAAGTTAGCTTTGATTGAGCTAAAAAAACATTTTACTAATAAATCATCTGACTATTTAATAAAGCATACATACCGAAACTACCCTTATTACGCTATTAATAGTAAAATTGCTCACCAAGTATTAAATAGTGATGAATTAAATAAAATTAAGAAGCAAATTCCAGAATCTTCTAAAAATGCCCTTTTCACCATTGGTTACGAAGGAATTAGTATTGAGCAATACATCAATAGATTGATAAAAGCAGATGTAAAAGTTTTGTGTGATGTAAGAAAGAATTCATTTAGCATGAAATATGGCTTCAATAAGTCTCAATTGAAAATGGCTTGTGAAGGTGTAGGTATTCAATTTCTGCATATTCCTGAAGTGGGTATCGTTTCTGATAAAAGAAAAGAATTAAATACTCAAAAGGATTACGATGTTTTATTTGAAGAATACAAAAAGACTATTATCCCAAAAACATTGAGTCAACAAAAACAAATCCATGACTTAATTGAGAAACACCAACGTGTTGCCATTACTTGTTTTGAAAAGGACATCTGCCAATGTCATCGTAAACATTTAGCAGAAGCCATTTGTGAATTGCCGGAATTCAATTATGAACTAATCCATCTGTAAAAATGCCACGAAAAAATGTTTTGCTTACTGTAACTACATATCCACTTCCATCAAGAAGTTACGATGAATTGGTATGTACAGCGGGCATTTTAGAAAACGGTGAATGGATAAGAATCTACCCCATGCCTTTAAGTTTATTGAAAGGTTTAAAAAAAGAAGGTAAGGTTAAACAAACCAAATACACGTGGATAGAATTAGACTTAAAACAGCGTAAAGATGATTTTAGACCAGAAAGTTATTCGCCAAAAGATTATGAGTTTAATGATTTGGTTATTGGTGATACCATAGATACTAAGTGTAACTGGCTAGTAAGAAAACAATATTGCCTCAATAAAGTATACACTAATATGAATACGCTTATTGATGAAAGTAAAGCCCCTCAAAATAAATCATTAGCTACTTTTAAACCTACCAAAGTTCATAGATTACTAATTGAAAAAGACGAATCTGAGTGGAAGCCCGTTTGGAAGGCATTGCAAAGTCAGATGAATTTGTTCGAGGATAAAAACGAAAAACCAGAACAAGCCTTTCCAAAAGTACCGTATAAGTTCAAATACGAATTTGAAGATGAGACAGGTAAAAAACGAAAGTTAATGATAGAAGATTGGGAAATAGGGCAGTTGTACTGGAATTGCTTAAGAAAATCGAATAATGATGAAGAACTTGCTTTAGAAAAGGTACGCAAGCAGTACGAAACCAACTTTATCAATAATAAAGATATTCATCTCTTTTTAGGCACAACAAAAGAATGGCACACACGTAGGTCTAAAAACCCTTTCGTAATTATTGGTGTGTTTTATCCTAAAATAGAAATACAATCGAAATTGTTTTAGTTAAACCATATTATGAATGAAGATTGGGTTGAATGTACATTGGGTGAAGTGTTTGACACGGTAACTGGAAATACGCCATCAAAAAAAGAAATTGATAATTATGGCTCTGAGGTGCCATTTGTAAAACCACCTCAAATTAATAATGGTTTTCTTCAACCTTCTACTGAATTTTTAAGTAAGAAAGGTAAAATAAAAGCACGTGTTTTACCAATTAATTCAGTTTTAGTTACATGTATCGGTAATCTGGGAAGAATTGGAATAAATAAAACAGAAGTCGCTTTTAATCAGCAAATAAATGCAATAAAACCATTATCTGGAATTGAATCTAAATATACTTTTTATCAAGCTCAATCTATCAATTTCAGGAATCAATTAGAAAAATTAAGTACTTCAACAACTGTTGCTCTAGTGAACAAAACAAGTTTTAATTCTGTAAAGGTCAAGATTGCACCTTTAGTCGAACAAAAAACTATTGTCAAAAAAATAGAAGAACTTTTTAGCAGTTTAGATAGTGGTATTGCCGACTTTATAAAAGCACAAGACCAATTTGTTATTTATAGGCAAGCAGTTTTAAAAAAGGCTTTTGAAGGAGAACTTACCAAAGAATGGCGAGAAAACCAAACCAACTTGCCTTCTGCTTATAAATTATTGGAGCAGATAAAAGTAGAACGCAAAAAGCATTATGAAAAGCAAATATCAGACTGGAAAGAAGCTGTTAAACTTTGGGAGAAAAAGGAAAGTAGAAAGAAACCCTCTAGAATTTCAAAACCAAAAGAATTTCCGAAGGTAAAGTCAGAGGAAGTTGAAAAATATGATTCTATTCCAAAAAACTGGTTTTGGACAAGATTTGGAACGATAACTTATAAAATTGGCGACATTGACCATAAAATGCCAAAAACAGTTGAAAAAGGAATGCCCTACGTATCAACTGGAAATATAGGTAAAGACGGTAAAATTGATTTTAATAAAGCGAAGCAGATATCAAGAGTTGATTTTGATAGGTTAGCACTAAAAATAAAACCAGAAAAAGGAGATATCATTTTCCCTAGATATGGAACAATTGGTAGAAATATATTAATTGATTACGATAAAGAATTTTTGGTATCATATTCTTGTGCTATAATTAAGAATATAACCAAAATTATGGATGAGAAATTTGCATTGTACTATTCCTTGTCACCTGTAATTAAAGGGGAAATAAATAGATATGTTGTAGAAACTACACAAGCTAATATTGGTATAGCCTCAATTGAAAGCTTCGTTTATCCTTTATGTTCAAAACAAGAACAACTACAAATAGTTCAAGAAATAGAAAGTCGTTTATCGGTTTGTGATAAAGTAGAAGAAAACATCAAAGAAAGTTTACAAAAAGCAATTGCCCTTCGTCAAAGTATTCTTAAAAAAGCATTTGACGGAACATTGTTAAGTGCAGAAGAAATTGAGAAATGCAAACAACATATAGATTATGAGCCTGCTAGTGTTTTGTTAGAAAAAATAAGAGCAGAAAAATTAAAGAATACGACAAAAACCATTAAAAAAGCAAAAAGTTAATGGCGAAAAAGAAATTGAAAATAATGGTTTCGTCAACGGTATATGGTTCAGATTCCGATTTAGACCAAATAAAATACACGCTTGAAAATTTTGGTTATAAAGTCGTTATGTCTAAAGAAGGTTCCGTTTATGTTCCAATAGATAGTAACCCTACAGAAGCATGTTTAAAAGCAGTAGAAGATTGTGATTTATTTTTTGGAATCATTTTTCCTCGTTATGGCTCTGGAATTACTCATAAAGAGTTTCGAAAAGCAATTGATGTAGACAAGCCAATGTGGTTTGTTTCTCATACTTATATAGAATATACTCGTAAACTAATGCAACAGTTTATGTTTGATGATGATAAAAAAAGATTGGAATTTGACATTAAACCTACAAGTGTCTTAGATAGCTTAAAAGCAGTAGATATGTACAATCTTGTAAGGCATAAATGGGTACAGCCATTTGTTAAAATAGATGATATTCTTTCTTTTATTAATGTCCAGTTTAAAGATATTGATGCTAGAAGAGCCGAATTAAAAAAACGAAACAACAATGAGTAACGAACGACTAATAAAAGACCTTATAAAACAGGGAGAAAGTGAGCAATTAGAGTTCAAAACTGATGTTCATAAAGAAAGTATTGCTAAAAATCTTTGTGCATTTTTAAATGCTGACGGAGGAAAAGTACTAGTTGGTGTTGCTGATAATGGAGACATTATTGGAATAAACAATGCAGTTGCTCACAAAGAGGAGATACAAGGCTATTTAATTAATTCAATAGTACCAGATGTACCAATTACAACTTCGGTAGAAATCGTTGACCAAAAAGAAATCTTAATCTTTAAGGTTTGGGGAGGAAGTAAACAACCGTATATTTTTAGCGGTAGTATTTATTATCGCAAAGGAAGTAAAACCCAAAAAGCAACATCAAAAGAAATATCAGAGCTTATACACGATAGGCAATTATCTGAACAACATTGGGAACGACAAATAACATTAGGTATTGATTTTGAAGATTTGGATAAAAAATTAATAAGAAAAACCATTACAGAATCTAGAAAAAATCATCGCAGTAGTTTTGAAAGTGATGATATATTGACATTCTTAACACATTATGGTTTATACGTTAATGGTTCTTTTACAAATGCCTGTGTAGTGCTATTTGCTAAAAATCCAAGTAAATTTATTCCTCAAATTAGAGTGCGACTTACAGAATATGCCGAAGGAAAAACAGATGACTCTTTAATTAGAAATGAAATATTAGAAGGAAATCTTTTTAGTATTAGAGATAAATTGGAAAAATATGTTAACGGTTTAGGGATTAGAAGTGTATTTGATAAAAAAAGATGGAAAAGACAAGATTTTACATTTCCTAAGAGAGCATTACAAGAAGGAATAATTAATGCTTTAATGCACCGTGATTATAGTAGTTTTTCCAGTAGTGTAAATATAAGTGTTTACCCGGATACTTTTGTTATTTCTAATAGCGGAAAACTTCCAGACGATATAAAAGTAAAAGATTTAAAGAAGAACCACGATTCACATCCTGTTAATCCAGATATAGCTCACATAGTTTTTCTTAATGGTCTAGTTGATAAATTAGGAAGAGGAACAATTAGAGTTGTAGAAGAATGTAAAGATGCTGGTCTAAGAGTTCCTGAATGGAAAGAAACTGCTAGTGGTGTTGTTCTTACCTTTAATGGTCCTAAAGGTCTTTCTGAAAAAAAAGAAAAAAGTGATGCTGTAAATGATGCTGTAAGTGATGCTGTAAGTGATACTGTAAGTGATGCCGTAAAACGTTTTGTAAGTGATGCTGTAAGTAATGCTGTAAATGATGCTGCAAGTGATGCTGTAATTAAACGGTTAATACAAGAAGTATTACTGCTTTTAGTAGAAGAAGGAAAAGGTTTAAAAGATTTAATGAGTTCTTTTGGTGTAGCAAGAGCAACAATGCAAAGAGATATGGCATTATTAAAAGCACATCAATTTATATTATTTACTGGTTCTCCAAGAATAGGTGTTTATACTTTAACGGATAAATTTAAAGAAAAAATAAAACAAGTATAGAATGACAGACTCATCAATAATATCAAAAATATGGAACCTTGCTAACGTACTTCGTGACGACGGGGTTGGTTATGGTGATTATCTAGAACAAATTACTTATTTGCTGTTTTTAAAAATGGCAGACGAGCTTAACAAACCACCCTATAATAAAGGTTTGGTGTTCCCGAAACTAAAAGATGTTGAAGGTAATGAAATAGCAGATAGTGAAACTTGCAATTGGGAAACGCTATCAGGTAAAAGAGGTGCAGAATTAGAATCTTTTTACAGTCAATTGTTGCGTACACTTTCTACAGAAAAAGGAACACTTGGGCAAATTTTCACAAAGAGTCAAAACAAAATTCAAGACCCTGCCAAGTTATCTAAAGTCATCAATTTAATTGATAAAGAAGATTGGTCAATGATGGGTGCTGATATAAAAGGTAAAATCTACGAAGGCCTTTTAGAGAAAAACGCAGAAGACACAAAAAGTGGTGCTGGACAATATTTTACGCCAAGAGCCTTGATAAAAGCAATTGTGGCTTGTGTGCAACCAAAACCATCAAAAACTATTATTGACCCAGCTTGTGGTACAGGTGGTTTCTATTTAGCTGCTTACGATTGGATTGTAGATAACAACAAATTAGACAGAGAGGAAAAAGAATTTTTAAAGAATAAAACGTTCTACGGAAATGAAATAGTAGCCAATACCCGTAGAATGTGTTTAATGAATATGTATTTACACAACATTGGAGAAATAGACGGAGAATCGTTTATAAATCCAAATGATGCATTGATTGCAGATAATGGAGAACGCTATGATTATGTATTAGCAAATCCTCCTTTTGGCAAGAAAAGCAGTATGACTTTTACAAACGAAAAAGGAGATATTGTAAAAGAAGATTTAAGTTATAATCGTCAAGACTTTTGGGAAACGACTTCCAACAAACAATTAAATTTTTTACAACATATAAAAACTCAATTAAAAATAAATGGAGAAGCAGCAGTTGTGCTTCCCGATAATATTTTGTTTGAAGGTGGAGCTGGCGAAGAAGTTAGAAAACAATTAATGTCAACAGCAGATTTGCATACAATTTTGAGATTACCAACAGGTATATTTTATGCTCAAGGAGTTAAAGCAAATGTGTTGTTTTTTACAAACAAGCCAGCCAGTAAAGACCCTTGGACGAAAGATATTTGGTTTTATGATTACAGAACGAACGTACATCACACACCAAAGAAAAGTCCAATGCGACAAGAAAACTTGAAAGAGTTTATAGAGTTGTATAATGGGAAAAACATCAATAAACGAAAAGAAACTTGGAGCGAAGAAAATGAAGATGGCAGATGGAAAAAATATAGTTATGAAGAAATTATAGCGAGGGATAAAACGAGTTTGGATATTTTTTGGCTAAAAGACAAAAGTTTAACCAATTTAGATAATCTGCCAGACCCAGACATTTTAGCTAACGAGATTATGGAAAACTTAGAATCTGGACTAAACAGTTTTAGGAGTATTGTCGAAGCGATAAATAAAGATAATGAATGAGGTATTTTTGGGTGAAAATAATTTAATATTCAGAAAAAAATAAAGCCTAAAGTATACACATTAGGCTTTAAAATTGATAATCAAATCAGTAATTTAATTACTTAGACATTTTTTATCATCTCTATACATCTTTAATTCAGATGGCAATAGGCTTTTGTATCCTCTCTTTTTAATTTTTTCATTTACAAAATCAATATTGGTTTTTTCTTCCAGTATATCATCCAGAAAATCAATTCGCATTTTATCAAAAAATTGGGGTTTAATATTTTCAATTACATCCCAAAAAAAGCTTTCGGAATAACTCCCTCTTAAAATTTCGCTAGTTACATCCCTTACACTAAATGACTTAGATTTTAGAATTCCTGAATAGTACATATTATAATAACTCAATTCTTCATTACCCGTATAAACGAGTATTTGTAAACTACTTCCACTTATCTCCATAAAGAAAAAATTCATAAAATCAACCTGTGCACTTTCCGATAAAGAGTATGTCAGCTCTTCTGGGTTAATTAATCTTTGTCTGGATTTTAAATCAACTCTAATCTCGTAAAAATTTTTAATCATTTTTTTCATATTTTTAATATTTATATTGTTAGACATTTATAGTGTTGATATTCAGAAAGTTTAAAATTTTATTGATTTTTTTAAATTAGAACAAATTAATTTATGTGAAGTGTTGAAGTCAAGGTGTACATAGAAATATGAATCACCTTGATAAAAATTACTTAGAAATAGTATTTTCGGATTGAATTAAACTCCAATGTAGGAGCTTAGCGATTAAGTTAAAGTTATGTATGTTTTAATAATTTCGATAACTTTTTAATTTTTGTCAAAATGGAGATTGGCCAACACACTATATATTCATATAATTAGATTAGTAGGGTTGAGCCTT
>Ga0307930_1002831_pt1 | contig 13046 bp, 11 predicted proteins | sample OrgLakmetageno46_FD_203161 | JGI IMG/M metagenome (GOLD analysis project Ga0307930, IMG submission 203161) | Saline water microbial communities from Organic Lake, Antarctica - #46 | ecosystem: Environmental > Aquatic > Non-marine Saline and Alkaline > Saline | place: Antarctica: Organic Lake... | reverse complement strand
TTTTGCATGAGAATGTGATAAGTTTCACCGTAGAACTAAAAAAAAAAAGCGGAAAAGTATGACTACTAAATCAACAAAATATACGATCAAAACAATGAATGCGAAGTGAAACGAGTGCACCGTTTTCATCTTCATCCTCAGCAACTCACCTTTTTTTCTACCTTTCATACCATCGTTTCCATTTGATTTTATCGTCTACACACTCACCCCAACTTGGCAGGTGCGCTGGCATTTAGCAGGCCTGGGTTGCCGTTCTTTGGACGAGGCGATTGGCCTAGGAGCCTCGCTCTTGAAGCCGAAAACCAGCGCCCACCCTTTCAAAACCACGGCCATTACCACCGACTTTTTGACGGATTTGCCTACAGAAGACCGAAATGGTGAGCTGTGTGTTGTTGTTGTTGTTATTGTTATTGTTTTGTAATTGTAGTGGTGTCGTTGTTTCTAAGTAATTCAATTCAAAGAAGAATTTTTGTCTATCGCATACATCGTACACTCCTTTTGTTGGTGCATATCGTTTAAAAAAACCAAAAATCAAAGTTCATTTATTTTTCTTCTGTCCATTGAATCGCCCATTCCTAATGCTTTCGGTGTGCTGCTCGTGTGCATTGTGCGCGTTGGTCTAACGTCATCACTCGAGCAGGCGTAGGCTTCACTGCTCCCTCCGTCCAAAGTGTGAAAGCAAGGCCACCTCGCCCTCATTCCGAAGGTGTGCATTTCGACGAACGGGCGGGCTTTCTCTCGAAAGAGGTACTGAAGAACGTGATGGAATGCCCTAATTTAGTTTGCCAAGGAACATTCTCGACGACATTTGAGAGAGCCCCATTTACTCATTTAACATCTGTCCTCTGTGCACTGCTCTCGCGAAAAACAGGTGATGGATCTGGTGTCTTCTTCTTCTTCTTCAACCTCAGCAACGGCCCTGAACTTGAAGGCTGACGTCACCAACACCGACCGGGCCGTCGGCACGCGGCTCTCAGGTACAATTACTACTTCTGTGCACATGTTGCAGCATCTGTCTCGAAACCGTCTATGCAATCCCCGTATAGTCAGAGCAACTGCAGTCAACCGTTTCTGGTTTTTCTCTACGGCATTCTAGTCTGATTGTACTGCAGTCTCATCACAACCCACCTCACTTCCACCTATTCACAACCATTTGATTGACATGAACAGGTTACATCGCGAGCGAAAACGGCGATTCTGGTTTGCCGCCCAAGAGTTTGAATCTGAACTTGAAAGGCTCGGCAGGGCAGTCGCTGGGAGCGTTTCTGGTGCCGGGCGTTGAGGTACTACACTACCACATGTAGTTTGGAGATAGGGTTGAGCTGTGTGACGAGTAAAATCAAGCTGATTCTCTTAATATTAAATTGGAAGCGCGCGCGTGTTGCGTTTTTCACTCACTCATTTCTTTCAAAATCTAGTCGTCACTTTTTGAATACTCCTTTTCTACGCCTCTCTACATTTACCTCTTTTTCTCGCGTGTCTCTTCATCGATTGGTACATGCATTCACTTTCGTCTTCACGATGCCTTTTATTTGTTGCCACTTCCTGCTACCAGATTCACTTGGAAGGTGAGGCCAACGATTACGTCGGCAAAGGGATGCACGGTGGCTCGATTGCGCTCGTGCCGCCTTCCGAACTCCTCGCCAAAAATGACAACAACGACAACAACGACAACAACGAGAACCAGTTTTTGGCGCACGAAAACGTGATTTGCGGCAACACTTGCCTGTACGGCGCCACGGGCGGCAGTTTTCATGCCTATGGTCGTACGGGGGAGCGCTTTGCGGTGCGCAACAGTGGAGCCTTGGCAGTAGTGGAGGGCGCCGGCGACCACTGCTGCGAGTACATGACCAATGGCGTGGTTGGGGTGTTGGGGACTACAGGGAGGAACGTGGGGGCGGGGATGACTGGGGGGCTCGCGTTTTTCTTGGGCGACGATGCAAAAAATGGGCAGGATTTTGCCATCAAGGTAAGCATAGTTTTATACTACCGTATATATGCATCTGCCTCTTGGATTTTATTCTGTATCTTTTTCGTTTTTATATTTTTCACTCGTGTCAGTCTTTAGGTGTTACTCTTTTCACCCCAACCCACCCAACAAAGTTACTTATTTTTCTCTTCGCTCACCCCCAACCTAAATCCATGCCAAAACAGGTGAGCAACGACGTGAGCGTGCAGCGAATCACCACTTCTAAAGGTCTATCACTGCTCCACGACTTGCTTACCAAGCACGTAGACGCTACGGGGTCGGCAAATGCTGCGCAGCTCTTAGCAGAGTGGCCTGCATCCGCGGAGCGCTTCTGGTACGCACATGTTGTTGAAACAGAAGTAAAATGGGAACTCAACCCCCCACTCCCCCCTCCTCTTCTTCTCTCGTGTGTACATCTGAAATCCACGTTCTCGCGGGTAGCACCCACACTTTTTGATATTCTCACTTCGGCTCATTTCTGAATTTCGCCTACTTCACTTTTTCTTATTTCTACACCTGTGCTTTGCCCTTGGTTCGGCCTTCTGCTGTAGGCTGGTGGTTCCACCGTCTGAGAAGCATAACCCTGCCGTTGAAGAGTCAGTGCCGACCTCGGATGATGCCGCTCCTGCGAAAAAAACGGTTGTTGCGTGAGCGAACACGCGATACAGCCAGGCACCTCTCCTTCATTAGGAGTCTTTTGTCCTTAAAATCAATACAAACGCCATTTCACAACTGGCGATAAGCGATAAAGGCAAGTGCGAGGGCGCCTAACGCAAACGCATATCCCTGCCTGTAATCTGCTGATCTGGAAAAACTGGGAAGTGACCAAGTGTCGCTTACCTGTTACCTGTTGATCTGGAGAGACTGGGAAGTGACCAAGTATCGCGAACGAGGCAATAGTAAAGCATCGCCAACAACAGGAACCCTCCCTGTATAGCTCTGCAGCTCCTAAATAAGGCTACAAACCCCACTGTTCTCACATCAACATTATCCCTGCAGTCTTGGCTGGGTATTACGATAAATGATAAATCGTATCACTGAGAGGAAGCTGAACTACTTCTGTAGGCCAGTTATGGCAGAGCAAAAAAAAAAGAGACATCGGGGATATATGGCTACGACGTACTTCTCAGACTAGAATCTCAGCATGCGCCATACGTCGTGGCCAAATCACTGCAAAATGAATTCCACGCTCATAGAAGTGAAGAAGAGAATCCGCAATCGCGCTAGCGCGCTACACCAGATTCGTTTTCACCATACAAATTAATTGAGGAAGCTATCATAAAAACTTATTGACCACTCGTGCCGTGGCTAGCCACCGCACTCCTGCTCGCTCTGTCCTCGGCCAACTTCTTCCGCCACCTCGCATCCTCCTCCATGGCCTTCTCCAAGTTCGCGTCTCTTCGAGCAATCTTTTCGTCCCGAAAGCATTGGTCCATGGCCGCTTTCACGTCGTTGCAAGCGCCCCAAAACTTGGAGTACGGATTTTCCTTGTGGCAGTTCACGAGCGCTTTCACGCACTCGCCGCAGTCGGGGTGCGGCCGGAAGAGTGGAGGGTGCATCTCTCTGTACCGTTCTGGTAGGGTTTGATAATAGACGACGCAAAAGTCGAGCTAGTTGGCCTCGCAACTACAAAGTATTAAGCACTTTTTTCAATGAAATATTAAAAAAAAAACACTGGTACAGCACGATGAAGCTATTGCGAGATCTATGCACAGCTAAGTAGAGCTACTGCTAGAGGCCAATATCACAAGCCACTGACGAGGCGTAGAAGCGAACGACGTGTTGGTGTTGTGGTTTCCTTCGTGACATCGCACGACGACACGACGACAGACGATTTTGACATTTTGACAACACAGAACTCTAATATAATGGAACCAAAATACACATGAGCTCTTTCTTCATTTCTTCTTTCTCTTTCTTAATAACGTTGTTCGTTGTTTTGCGGATTGTGCGTCTGTCTTCGTTGGTTTGTTGGTCTTCTGGCCGAAAAAAAAAGGGCTTGTGGCCTGTGCCCTTATTGGCGCTTCTTTCGTGGAACTCCAGGCCGTATCAAATCGGCTTATCTGCACCAAGAGCCAAAAGGGCTTTAAAAGGGATTCAGCCCTTTACTGGCGTGGCTGCTCCAAACACAAACACAAACACAACATTTAGCGCCGAAAGCCGAAAGCCGAAATCGAATTCAACGTCCAAAGGGACGATGAATAAGAGCACTTCAGTTCGCTGGTTCTACATCGACGCACGTGATTTGGGGAGTATCCTATGGTTGCGGTTCTGATGTAGCAGACAAGCACAGCCTTGGCTGCTTTTTACGGGATTTCGTTTCGTCTAAATTTACCGAAATCGACGAAATTTCGTTGCGGCTCCCTGGTTGGACGAAATTCGGTTCTTAGCGTAATTACGCCAGATCGCGGCTTTCTACTCTTTCTTACCTGTTGAGTCAGCAGCTGGCGACGACAACAGCGACGACGACAGCGACAACAACAGCGACAACAACAGCGACGACGACAGCGACGACAGCGACGATGACAGCGACAGCGGCAATATCAGCGACGAGCAACGAGGCCCAAGCGTGGCCATCCGAGGCTTGTTGCAAAGCGGCGCATTGAGGAATTGGACCTGTCGCAAGGAAGTGCCCCGAGAGGATACTGCGGCACAGGGGGCAGGCATTCGGTTGCTACCTCGCCTTCATTCTGCACCTTCTAGTCCTTCGAGCCCCTCCCCCTTTTTTTGTCGGCTGCATGTGGCTCTCTTTAGCGTTTGGCTGATTTCGGCAAACGAGATTTCGTCCATTTCGTCTCATCAGGCGAAATCGAAACGGAATTGCGTAATATATCTCGATGGCCGCCGTAAAAAGCAGCCAAGAGCACAACAGCTCAGGGTTGCGATTCCCGTTTCCGCGGAATTCACGCGCGTGGGTTAAATTTTTCACTTCACGCGGGAATTCCGAGAATACTCAAATATACGGTAGATACAGGGGATTTGGTGTGCTTTTGGGGCTTTTGGGTGGTGTTGTGCCGTTGTGTCCATTGTATCACTGGTGTGTTGTCTTTTGTGTGGTGCGCGCGTCTTCATCAATTCACTCCTTCTCTCATCTATCCTTTTTCCCTTTGAGTTGTAGCTCTTCACTCGTCGCCAGATTCGCCGGCGGTGATCTTCACTATCATGGGGTGGGTTTGAGCGCTGGTCGCGGTAATGATATCAACATAAGTGGCATCGTTGATGTAGAACGGTTCGCGAATGGCCTCCTTGTCTACTGCGACAGCAATGTCGATATCGTGGCGGCCTGGCATAAGCTCGCACACCAAAACCCAGCCTTTCTTGTTGCCGTAGGCCCTCTTGCTGGTCCACTCGAGATCAACCACGACGCGCCACTCGTCCATTTCGGCATCGAACATGACCATCCCCATGCATTTGGTGGCGAGTCTGAAGCGAACCGTGGAATCACCAGCCTCGCTGGTAGTCAGCAGCGCCTCCTCCCAGTCTTCAAAGCATGCGTGGAAGGCATTCTTCTGGATATTATTTACCACAGTGCGCGTAGTAGGCGTGACGGTCTCAACACCTGGGTCAACTAGGTCTTCCATTTCCCAGTACTTCACAAACTCTGCATCCGCCTGGGCTCCTTCGTCAAACTGGGAGCGATTCTTCATACGAATTCAGCTATAGCGATGTTTCAGCACTTCAATCTTTTCTGGTTTGAGGCGGTTGCGCGCCTTCGTCCGAGGCCATCACTTGGCCCGCCGCGCTGAGGCTAAATTTGCGAGCCTTCTTCGCCATCTTTGCCGCTATTTCAGCCTTGGTGCGATCAGCGACGTCCGAATTAATTTCAGGGCACAACCCAATGCCAGTAAAGCCATTAGCAGCATCGCGAAGACCAACATCGCCAGCAAGATGAAAGGCAAGTCGTGATACATCCCTTTTCCACACCTTGAAATTGCAGTGAACGCATTCCCACCCAGGAACTACTATGTGAGTAATCTGCCCTTCTCTAGAAACCTCCTTGGAGATGGCCGTGTGTTGCACGTGGTCTATTTCCAGAGAGAAGAGGTACCGTTTGCCGCCATATGCGCCCTTCAAATGGCTAGCTCTACAGAGTAGCTAGAACTGTGACTCGATTTGCTACACGGGAACTGGGGGATTCGAGTGGAATCTACGATGACGTCACTACAATATCAGCAAATTCCCGTGAAGGAATTCCCGACTAATTAGTGCAAATTTCACTTTCCGCGGAATTCCCGCGGGAAACCGAACCTAGCAACAGCTGCAGAGTCTGCACAGCGCGCAGTAACAAATGAGCCCGCCGATGCACCGCCACGAGATCGGTGAATTGTTGATTATTGCAGGTGGCGATGCCTACTTACACTAACACCCTGAGGGCTAAATCAATAACAAGAATTTTATAAAATCGTTACAAAAATTAAGAGCTTTAAAGAATCAAGGCTAATCTGCGTTATCCCACATGGCACAACAACACAAAGGCACCCTCAGTGGCACTTCGCTTCTCGGTGTTGCTTCGACTTACGCCGCCTTCGCTTTGCCCACTCCCTCAGCAGCAGCAGCAGCAGCTTCGGCCCCGGCTTCGTTGCCGTAGTTTTCTTTGTACGGGCGGTAGGACCCGAACGCGTGGTCCCAGAGCATGGTGTACTGGCCGTAGTTGGACTCCGGTAACCGGTGGTGCACGTCGTGGTTCTGTTTTCAGTCGACAAAAGAAGGAGGAAGAGTGAGAGAGGGAAGGAATTAGGGCTAGCGAGAAGAAGACTACACAAGTAAAGGTACGAATTTGATCAATGGGGTGAAAGGCAAAATTCGATAATGCAGAATGCCAGCACCACGCAAGAAGCATTCCACTATAATGTTTACAAAAATAAAGAAGCAAGCGCCCTAACTTTTGGTTATTTCATGATTACTCGCCTTCTTCTACTCCTGTTATTACCTTCACGGTGTACACGGCGGCCGACAGAAAGTTCACGTCGAAGCGGGTGTGGTTCAGGCTCGCGAACACCCCCGCCAACGCCATGAACAGGCCCGCCGCATAAGCGTGGCAGGGGATCAAGTACACGCAGGCCAAGTGCAGGTACTCCCCGCACACGAACTCGAAGGGGTGCACGTTGATGGCGTCCAAGTTGCCTCGGCTCGGGGCTTTCTGCTTGTGGTGGTGCTTGTGCACCAGCCCGTACACGCTCCGGTGGTGCAGGAACCGGTGGAATAAAGTGTACACCTGTTTTTTAGAGGCAGAACAATAAAGAGAAGAGAGAATAATGAAAAAAGAAGAGAAGATCACAGCATGAACAGCTGCTAACAACACATGACATTCTTTGTCTTGATGACACTCTCAGGTATGTGCATCTATCTTTCGAGCCAGTGTTTTCATTAGTGGACCAACGACCCACTTCAGAATGTACAACTATCAACCCTAACGTACCAGGTCGTAGAGCACGTAGAAAGCCAGCAAAGAACCAACTGTGTTGGCCAACGTTACATTTTCAGCGCCCCATGTGACGGTCTTCGCGTAGTACATCACTTGAATGTAGTGGTACACGAAAAACTGGCACCAGAAAGCAGGCAAATGGAATGAAGCAACCAAACACAGGGCATTGTCACTGTCAGTCAACACAAAAGCTTGCGCAGTCAAATCCATTAATCTTCAATGCGGATAATCGTCACAGGCTCAATGTGCAACTGCCAAAAAATGAACAATGGCAAAGCAAACAATACACCGCCCACATCTCATCTAGCTCTCCGTCTAAATGAACACGTGTGCGCACGAAAATGAAGAGCATGGTGTAAAGACCACTGGACAGACAGAAGCTAGCATAGGCTATGGCAAGAAGTAGAAAGTAAACATGAATTGATCTTACAATGCTCGCGAATTTGTTGAAGTAAATGCACGCCCAGTCAGTGCGGCTGAGCACGTCTAAGTGCTTTCCTCGGACGGCGATTTTCGCGGTTCGACCTTCATTCATGCCAGTGAAGTACCAACGAAACAAATAGTTTAATTCGACATAAATGCAAGGGGTTCAACGGAAACAAGAAAAGGGGAAAGGCTTTCCAAATGTCGACAGACTAGCGTGACGCGACGCAGGAAAGTAGACTTAATTGTAATAAATATGTATACGCCAAAATGCTAACTCTCTGTTCTTCTCAACGCATGGGTGTTAAGCATAGGCTAATCTAGTAAAAATGGCTAGACAAACACCTTCAAAAGCAGCAGGGATGATTACGGTTAGCATGTGCATCCCGGTAAGAATGGCCCCAGCAAATGCCGCGAAGTGCCTGCTCGAAAAGCAAGAAGCGAGTGAGACAATCATCGTTGTCTGGTCGAGCCAGCTCTTGGTGGATTAGAACTGGAAATTTCTTGCTACGTGTAGCGGCAACCAAACTGATTCTACGTAGGACAATAAAGACGAACCATGTCTCCCATTGCGACGCGTCATGTACGGCAAACGGCATGTTAGTGGCCTCGTTGCTAGACAGCTCGGAACGTTTCAGAGAAATATTTTCGTTGTTTCATGAGAGCACTGACTCACTCTGCAGAAGAACCACCATGAACCAAAAAAACAAGGGCATCCACGCTTCCACCGCTGTATGAACCAACAACCATGCAGTTGATTGGTGCAGTGGTGCAGGTCGTCTGTAGTCGCCCGCTACTGCGTCGTGCGTCGTGCGTCGTGCGTCGTTCTCCTCTTTTTCTCTCCGCTTTCTTCTTGGCGTTTTCAAATAATTTACGAAGAGTGCGCAGCTCGCTCTCCCGCCGCCCATCCCCTCTGACCTCATACTGCGCAGCTTCAGTGCGCAATGCCCACCGAACAGAGCACCGCTCCAAAGGTAAGCCTTGAAATCCCACCGGAAGAGCGCGCGTAGCCTTTGAGACAGGCCCCGAAGGGCCGGAATGAGTAGACTAACAGGTAGAGAAGAATAGCAAAGCAGCGCAAAATGGACCTAGGAAGCTAATCAGGCGCATATGCGCCTAGCTTTTGGATGTCTTTTTCTGTTTCATAAATTATTTGACAGAAGTTGGCGTGTCGTTGACGTGGCTGGTAATCTCATAAAAATCGCAGGAGAACTTCAAGAAAGACTGTACTCCAAACGAAATAGTTCGCAGCCACTTCCTTTCATCTGGAGGAAGTGCTAGTGCTACCAAGCTTTCGACTTGCTCCCGCTGCCACCTCGTTCAATATTGCGGCCGGAACTGCCAGCGGGCTCATTGGAAGACCAACCACAAGAACTACTGCGTTGCAAATACTAACCGAGCGCCACAGCTCCGGAAACCTTTGACTGATCGCAACATTGACTCTCCCGCAGCGGCTGCGTGGGGAAAGTGCGCTCTATGCTTGGACACGCCAACGAAAGGATTTACTTGCACTCCTCAGTGCAGCCACGAGTTCCACCTCTCGTGCGTGGAAGGGTTGCATGAGTTCGGAGTGAAGCAATCCCCCCCCCCCCTGTGCCGCACGCCCTTGCCTCCTGGCTCTCAATTGCTAAACGACGAGGCCGCGTGGCTTTAAATGTTGGTCGAAAAGCAAATCGCGCAAGGCATAGGAACTTGGTCTACCCTCTCAGCCGAAATGCAGGAAGACATGAACCTAGCCATCAGCAACTGGCAGGCTTCTGCCGAAGAAGGTAATCTAGACGCACAGTACAACCTTGGCAATTCGTCTTACAATGGCCACGGCATGCCACACAGCATAAAAGACGCTGCGCGTTGGTTCAAGAAAGCCGCGGACCGAGGGCATGCGAAGGCGCAGTTCAACTTCGCCGTAGTGCTGGCTGGCGGCTGTGGCATTGCCAAAAACGACGCCGAGGCGGCGAAGTACTTCCGGCTGGCCGCTGAGCAAGGCTTGGCAAACGCCCAGCTCCGGCTGGCGGTGGCCATTGGCATGGGGCGCGGGGTGGCCAAGAGCGAAGAAGAAGGCACGCGATGGCTGCGCAAAGCAGCAGAGCAAGGAGACGCTGAAGCGTAGTGCGCGCTCGGCACGGTCCTGCAGCGCGGCGCCGAAGGCGTGGCTTTGGACGTCGACGAAGCGATGGACTGGTACGAGAAAGCAGCGAAGCAAGGGCACGCCCAGGCGAAAGAATGTATGAAGTCTTTGGATTTGAGCGTCAATCGTGTGTCCTTCAACCAGTGTTTTTGACACAGGCCACGAAGGTTTAGGGGTATCAGTATTTGACTGCCGGCAGTCTTGTAAAATTTCTCAAAGACCACTGAAACACACCCGGCAGTAAACAGCTGCCAGCATCAGAGCCAGGACATCGGGAAGCAGTCTCTATGCTAAAAGTGAAGGAAGTCGAGCTCTCTTTTCTAGTTTAGTCTAGTCTAGTCTAGTCTAGTCTACTTGATACTCTCCCAAAAACAAAGAAAAGCAAGTACACAGCAGTCACAGAGGCACATAAAGAATGCACTTGAGCTGAAAATGCGCTTGCAAATTCGCTCCAGAAGGCCAATTAAGGCTCCAACTGGCGCCTTTCCTCCGAACAAGACGGAGGGACTGAGTGCTCGTTCGTGTGTCACGTCCCAGGCCCACGAGGCAATTCTCGGGGCTTTTTTTTAAAAAATCCCAGCAGGGCATCGTCTCAATGTTTTTCTCAGGCGTAGGGCACCAGCCAATCTCAGCACCGCCTGTTCTCTTTCTTGCTAACCAAGTATGGATCACGTCGCTGCAATGCTGTAGGCTCTGCGAACACGAATGAACACAGGCCTACGAACATCAGGAGTTACCCTTATCCTGAACCGAATTCCTCTCCTCCAAGTCCAAAGTCATAACCACTCCACCGTTACTTACCTGGTATGCACCAAACTTGCCTGAATCTCTATAAATAATGCGGCATACCTCGCTCAATTTTAGTACTTGCAACTGACTAGCACTAGCATGAGAAGTAGTCCATTACGAGTACGGACATTCTTTAGTCTTATGTGATGACAGAGTTCTCCGTGCTTTATGGATGCGCTATTGTTATCAAAACGCAGCATTATGCTGCTTGTCGTTCTTTCTTTGCAATTGGGGAGTATAATCTAATCTAATATAATCAAATCAAATTTATTGTGCTCTTTTAGCGAGCACTAAGAAACCAAACGTCGAACGTCGGTGGTGTCCAAAACATTCAGCGAGATGGACACCCACATGTTCCCATAGAGGTTTGGGCCTATATCCAATTCGGGCATAAGTTGCCGTCAACAGTCGCCAGTCGTCCAGTCGTCGCCAAAGACCTGAAAGGCCACAGGGAGGTTGTCTTCACTTTGGACGTTCGGACAGGGCGGATGCTGGGTGTGCTGTGTACGGTGGTGCTGTGCCGTGCGGGGGCCGGTTTGGGGTGGCCATCGGTTCGGAAATATGTCCAAAATTGTCGACTTCTGATCTTATATAAGTCCTTGGTATCACCAAGTTAATTCCATTCGCGGTCATGGGAGAGAAATATAGGATCAATTATACGTAATGCAAATTTTGAAGCAATTTCACTCAAATGGCCTTGAATTACATCGATTATTTGAATTTTGGATGCAAATCTGGCTTGAAAATTCGTGGTTTGAAACACCGAAGGGTGCAATTTTGCGCATAAAGACCAACCTCTAGCACGATGGATTGTTGAAAGGACCTTTATAGCTTTCAAGTGTGACCTTTTGAGCCTCTAAAGGTGCTGTTTGGCCGACGTTATGGTGTTTCGCGTGATGACGACAAAAATGCACTTGACCCGAAAATTTGCATACTGATGACCATTTTCGCACTGAAGTCCCCATATAGTACATGAAGCATGCCAATTTCGTGCCATTCGCGGCCATGGGAGAGAGATATGGTGATGATAATGGCAAATCCAAAGTTTCAGGCATTTTCAAGCCAGCCCTCGTGAGTTACAGCCCACGCCCCAAGCCGGTGGGGAGTTCTCCCCTGTAGGGGAGTTTTAAACTGGCCCCTGTATATTGGTTGGTGCTCCCGTGCTCCCTCCGTCGCTCCGTCCTAACTTGTGTCCTCGTAGCCCGTTTAGCTCCTGAGCTCATGAGCCTCTAGCTCTGGGGTAAGAAGACTCTCTGAGCTAATCTCAAGCTCTCTGAGTTCCGCGCTCTGGGCTCTGGGCTTTGCTTTGGTCAACTGCTGCAGCCCTCTGGCTAGCTATCCGCAGAGCACCTAGCTAGAGATAGTTTAGCCGCTAGCTTCTATCCGCATTACAAACTATACTAGACTAGCTCGGCACTTCATAAGCTAGAATTGAGTCACTTGAGTGCTTTTAAACTCGCGCCAAGCCCATTCATGGCAGAAAGTGCATGGTCTTTGCCGCGAAAACGTGCTCGGACGGTCTCCAGTTGCGACCCTGATCCACATTCGGGCGTCGATAAACTCCTCAATGGCTTTGTTGCTTTTGCACTTCTGGAACGCAGGGAATTTGAAAAGTCAAGGCCGTGGCACAAAATCTCACAATCAAGTAGCTGCAGCACTCGCAGCCCAGGTGTACGAGGTGCGTGTGCGTTGGTAACAGCTGCAGCACCACATGACACCGCACGGTTGCTCCTGGCTCTCACTCAGCCTCACGCTCCTCTTCGCCCACTGAACAACCGGCGCGTAGCTGTGGCGAGAAAGAAAAGCTTCGCTACTCAAGATGAAGAGAGGTTGCTGTATTGGACATCATTTGGAGATCCTCCTCTGCCAGGTGCGATGCACAAATCGGGGGCAGCTCAGGTAAATGCTCGTTCATTGGATGACTACGATTTTAGAGATGATTATAGCGGCGACGACGATAGCGAAGGAGAATTGAGTGCATGGGCTGCTAGCAATGGCCCAAGTATCGGTGATCCTCACGTGTACTCTCATCTGTACTCGCTACCACCCCGGTCACGGCGCGCAGCGTTGCTTGCGTTGTTTGCTGCAGTTGCCGAAAGCGTCGAAAGCGGAAAGGCGGAAGGGGAGGGATCTAATGAAGGTGGTCACCAAGGTGTCGTCGATGTTGACACAGCAGCATCAAAGAAAGCACAGCCAAGTGTTGATGCAGGGGAGGCTATCGCACATTCACGAGTAGGTGTCCCCGTCATTAAATTGCCGCTTCGCGAGCTAACAGAGCTCTTAGCAGCCGCAGTACGTGATGAACTTGCGTG
>Ga0307930_1002829_pt1 | contig 13052 bp, 8 predicted proteins | sample OrgLakmetageno46_FD_203161 | JGI IMG/M metagenome (GOLD analysis project Ga0307930, IMG submission 203161) | Saline water microbial communities from Organic Lake, Antarctica - #46 | ecosystem: Environmental > Aquatic > Non-marine Saline and Alkaline > Saline | place: Antarctica: Organic Lake... | reverse complement strand
GTCGCATCCCTCACGGGTCCGCTTCAGTGCGAAGGTCGCACTAAAGCGTCCCTCACGGGTAAGCGCTCGGATTTTTGCGTCCCTCACGGGGCAAAAATCCGACGTAGGTCGCATCACTCACGGGTTTGCGTCCCTCACGGGGCAAATTATGCGACCTACGTCGGATTTTTGTAGGTCCGCTCTTAGAGCGGACCTACAAAAATCCTAGCGCTTATTACGCTAAAGCGTAATAAGCGACCTGAAGTCGGATTTGTCCGCGGACAAATCCTAGCGCATATTACGCTTCAGCGTAATATGCGACCTTCGCACTAAAGCGTCCCTCACGGGTAAGCGCTAGGATTTTTGCGTGCGCAAAAATCCGACGCTAGGATTTTTGCGGACGCAAAAATCCGACGGAGGTCGCATAAATTGCCCCGTGAGGGACGCAATTTATGCGCTCGGAATTGGGTCGGATTTGGCCCCCGTGAGGGAGGCCAAATCCGCCGGCGTAATTGGCGCACGCCAATTACGCCGCATGCGCCAATTCCGACTCTGCGAGCGAACCTACCCCCCCGAAGGGGGGGAGCGACGATCCCCTATATATATAAGGGGATCGTTCGCTCGCACTCGAAGGGACCCTTGAGGGGCGCTCCGTACCCGTGAGGGAAGCGACCTGACGCTTCGCACTTTAGCGTAATGAGCGACCTGACGCTTCTCACTATTCGCGAGTAAGATAAATTTAAAACTTCGAGTTTGGTTAACTTCAAATATTCAGTAGGAGTTGTGCGTAGACTACTCTGTGCGAAGGTTTCCCTTTAGGGGGAATAATTGACTAACGGATCGCTTAACCATAAAAACGAATACGTAGTATTCGTTTTTAAAAAATCTCCCTTCTTTATGTTTTAAATATAGATAGAGATTATCTTTTATATATAAGATAATGGCATTTAATTTTTAAGTGGCGTGTTTTACTCACTATTAATATTTTGTCTCGTACGTAATCATTGAGTACGTACAAGCATTAACGTCGTGATATAGTGTTCAAAAGTACACAAAAGTCTTTAGCACTACACACTACGCATTTAAAAAATTAAAGTCGAAGAAATTTAGATTACTAGCGAATAGACTCTGAGCGCCCCTCACGGGGTCGAAGGGACCCGTGAGGGTCGCGCCTGACGCGAAACTCCCTTCGAGTGCGAGCGAACTAGCCTCGCTAGTCGCGAGCCTAGGTTCGCTCGCAGAGTCGGAATTGGCGTACGCCAATTCCGAGCGCATAAATTGCGTACGCAATTTATGCGACCTCCGTCGGATTTTTGCGGACGCAAAAATCCTAGCGCTTATTACGCTAAAGCGTAATAAGCGACCTCTGGGGCAGGAGAGCGGACCTACAACTCGCAGATCTTGAGTACGGCCCCCCCCCTCCTAAATAGGAGGGGGCCGTACTCGAAGTCTGCGACTTGTGTCGGAATTGGCGCCCTCCCCCCTGCGGGGGGGGGAGGGCGCCTCCCTCACGGGTTGACCCCCCCCGTAGGGGGGAGGCCCGTGAGGGCGGCGCCCTCACGGGTCCGACCCAATTCCGAGCGCCTCCGCTCCCATATATAACGGAGCGGACCCACAAAATTTCTTCGATAAAGATATTTACTATTAAATAGAGAATGTAAGGGAGTTAAAAGATAGGAAATGGAATATTCGATTAAATATACAAAAATAAAATATTACCTGTAAAGGTAGCCCCGCACATAAGAGTTATAACGACTACCCCCCCCCAATAAATATGGAGGGGGGGTAGGCACGACCGTTTGATCCTTAGTAAAGTCGAAGTTTTCCCCCCTTCGGGGAGAAAATCTTTATCGAATAAATTTCTATTGACGATGTTTTATAGGTCCCCCTCACGGGGGGGACCTACGGACCCGTGAGGGCGCCTCCCTCACGGGTTAACCCGTGAGGGAGGCGCCCTCACGGGTCCGACCCAATTCCAACTCTACTCGCGAACCTAAAACTCGAAGATTTAAAATATCCTGTAGGGATATTGAAAACTTCGACTTTAGGTCCCCCTCACGGGTCCCATATAGATTATATGGGAGGTCGCTTATTAAGGAGCGCCCCTCACGGGTCCCTTCGGGACAGGACCCCGTGAGGGGCGCTCCTAGTCTATTTGCGAGTACGGGTTTCTTGAAAAAATTTATTAAGAGCGGACTCGTGAGTCGCGTCCCCCTCCCCCCTGCGGGGGGGGGTCGGATAGTCACCCTCCCCGTCTATATGGGGGGGGACGGAAGATAAGAAATTTATTCTATAAAGCTCTACGCCTCGTAAGAGCCTATAGTCCGTAAAACCTATTTTTTTATTAATTTTTTTGCCTAAAAATCAAAGTGTTATTTGCAGAGAAAAAGTGGTCTTACGAGACCGTAGGAGTAAGATATGGCAACAAAGCTGTTTCCGAAATTTAGCCAAGGGCTAGCACAAGATCCAAGTACACGTCGTATTTGGTTTGGACTTGCTACAGCACATGATTTTGAAAGTCATGATGGTATGACTGAAGAAAATCTTTATCAAAAGATTTTCGCTTCTCATTTTGGTCAATTAGCTATTATTTTCCTATGGACATCTGGAAATTTATTCCATGTGGCTTGGCAAGGTAATTTTGAGCAATGGGTAACTGATCCTATTCACGTACGTCCTATTGCTCATGCAATTTGGGACCCTCATTTTGGTCAACCAGCAGTTGAAGCATTTACACGTGGTGGTGCCTCTGGTCCAGTAAATATTGCAACATCAGGTGTTTACCAATGGTGGTTTACAATTGGTTTACGTTCTAACCAAGAATTATATGTTAGTTCTGTGTTTTTAGCTTTAGTCTCAGCAATTTTTTTATTTGCTGGCTGGCTTCATTTACAACCTAATTTTCAACCCTCATTATCATGGTTTAAAGATGCCGAGTCACGTTTAAACCATCATTTATCGGGTTTATTTGGTGTTAGTTCATTAGCATGGACAGGACATTTAGTTCACGTAGCTATTCCTGAATCACGTGGACAACATGTTGGATGGGACAACTTCTTATCAGTTTTACCACATCCGCAAGGTTTAACACCTTTTTGGACAGGTAATTGGGCAGCTTATGCACAAAATCCAGATACTGCTTCACATGCTTTTAGTACAGGTGAAGGTTCAGGTACTGCCATTTTAACTTTTTTAGGTGGTTTCCACCCACAAACTCAAAGTTTATGGTTAACTGATATGGCTCACCACCATTTAGCTATTGCAGTTCTTTTCATTGTGGCAGGTCATATGTACCGTACAAACTTTGGTATTGGGCACCGATTAGAAGCTATTTTAGAAGCACACACACCGCCTGCTGGTGGATTAGGTGCTGGTCATAAAGGATTATTTCATACAATCAACAATTCTTTACATTTCCAACTAGGCTTAGCTTTAGCTTCAGTAGGTACAATTACTTCATTAGTTGCACAACATATGTATTCATTACCTCCTTATGCTTATTTAGCAGTTGATTTTACAACACAAGCTGCTCTTTATACACACCATCAATATATTGCTGGTTTCATTATGTGTGGTGCTTTTGCGCATGGAGCTATTTTCTTTATCCGTGATTATGATCCTGAACAAAACAAAGGTAATGTTTTAGCGCGTGTATTAGACCATAAAGAAGCTATTATTTCACATTTAAGCTGGGTTTCTTTATTCTTAGGGTTCCATACTTTAGGTTTATACGTTCATAATGACGTGGTACAAGCTTTTGGTACACCGGAAAAACAAATTTTAATTGAACCAGTTTTTGCACAATGGATCCAAGCGGCTCAAGGTAAATCATTGTATGGATTTGATTTATTATTAGCTTCTCCTTCAAGCTCAGCTTACTCGGCAGGTCAAAGCTTATGGCTGCCTGGTTGGTTAGAAGCTATTAATAATAACCAAAACTCTTTATTTTTAACAATTGGACCAGGTGATTTCTTAGTACACCATGCTATCGCTTTAGGCCTTCATACAACAACACTTATTTTAGTTAAAGGTGCTTTAGATGCACGTGGTTCTAAATTAATGCCTGATAAAAAAGATTTTGGTTACAGTTTCCCTTGTGATGGACCAGGACGTGGTGGTACTTGTGATATTTCTGCCTACGATGCTTTCTATTTAGCTGTTTTTTGGATGGTGCGACCCGTTCCTTCTAACCACTTCGGTGGGAAAGAAGGGGGGCTTGTGTAGTTAAGGGACTCCTTGTTGGGTCCCTTCTACCTCGCTCTAACTACACGCGTGGAGGAGTAAAATTCTCCAGGACCGCCGGTGGTCCTATCTTCAACCTTATAGGGTAAGGGTGGCACCTTACTTACGAATTGAGCAAAGGTTGGGGAGTATCGACATATGGAGTTCCATTTAAGCTTCGTGCATCGACAAACGGTAATAGATGTCGCAGGAACCTCTCCTCGTGAGTCGTTCTTAGCGAGTGACACGTGTAAGTCTCGTCCAGCTTACACGACCGGATACCTTCTTTCGGGGAGGGCACTACGGAGTAGTGTGTAGCACCTAAGTGTCGAATGAAGCCCGCGTGTGGAACGGTGGAAAGCCTGTTTGGCTCCATTACAATTCTTATTGTTCTGGTAGGCTGCCAGCCGTATGCCACTCAGGTGAGAGACTCCTGGAAGAAGCAAATGCGCTGGTGCGTCTGTGCTGGTGATACGCTGACGTCCAGGGGGGCAGGTGAAGGCACCTCAAGCCGCTTTCTTACTACGGTATGTCTAATAAGAAATCTAAACTTCCACGTTACTATTCTGATTTCGTTTCTATCCCTGATTGGGATAGTATTAACTGGAACGTGGTTAACAGCCGCGTATCTAAAATTCAACGCCGTATATTTAAAGCAAAAAGGTGCCAAAATTCTAAACGACTTCATTGGTTACAAAGTATTCTGATTCGTAGTGTTTCGGCAAGGTTGTTTGCAGTCCGTCAGGTTACTACTTTAAATAAGGGAAAACGTACGGCTGGCTTTGATCGTCGTATCGCTAGCACTCCAAAAAGTAAGTTCCGTCTTGCGCAAAATCTTAGCTTAAATGGTAAAGCGCTTCCTATTAGGAGAGTTTGGTTACCCAAACCTGGCAAATCAGAAATGAGACCTCTAGGTATTCCGGTTATGATGGATCGCGCTAAACAAATGTTAGCCAAATTAGCACTGGAACCTGAATGGGAGGCGGTTTTCGAACCTAATTCCTATGGTTTCCGTCCTGGCCGCAGTTGCCATGATGCAATTGAGGCTATCTTTCTAGATTTGCGTCATAACTTACCTAAGTTCATTTTTGATGCTGACATTGCAAAGTGTTTTGACCGTATTGACCACGACGCTCTTTTACAGAAAATTGGTACGTTCCCGGAAATGAGGACTCAAATCTCTGCATGGCTTAAGTGCGGTGTAATGGAAGGCTTCGCTAATTCGAGAGCCAAGCTCAAAAAGAGTGACGTTCTTCCAACTACATCTGGTACACCACAAGGTGGCGTTATCTCTCCGCTCCTAGCGAACATTGCTTTGCATGGGCTAGAGGAACACTTGCGTAGTGTTGTGCGCCGTTTACCTCCGGGTAAAGGCGTTCCTAACCATGGTCCAGTTGCCAGAGCTAATGCGCTTGGTTTCGTTCGATATGCTGATGACTTTATTGTTATCCATAGCGACCTTGACATTCTAAACGAGTGCATTAAGGAGGCACGCATTTGGCTGTCAGGAATGGGTCTTGAAATTTCTGAGGAAAAGTCCTCTGTGAAAGACGTGCGACAGGGATTCTTGTTCTTGGGCTTTCAAATTATTATGATTCGCCGTAAATACGGGAATTGGAGATACAAAGTACATATCCGTCCTTCCACACAAAATGTTAAGAAGCTTATGGATAAGGTTGGTACTATTATTCGCCGAAATAAGGCTAGCAGTAGCTACGACCTAATCGAAAAGCTTCGTCCCATTATTGTTGGTTGGGCAAATTCCTTCAGATATTCTGAATGTATTAGTGTCTTCAAGAAAATCACTCATCTAATCTATCTAAAGCTTAGAGCTTGGGTCTTTCGTCGTGAAAAACGTGGCAACAAAATGGGTCGTCACGCTTTGCGTGCCAAATATATGCCTAACGGGGGAACTTATTTCTTCGATGGAAAGACGCGCCATGGTAACTGGGTTTTTGTTGGCAAGAAGAAGTGGAAGGGTAATGAGCTGAGAGCTAATTTCCTTCCATATCTTTCTTGGGTGTCTAGTAAAAAACACGTCAAAGTTAAGGGTAACGAATCTCCTTATAACCCGGACTCTGGCCTATACTGGAGTAATCGTATGGTTAAATACTCTCCATTCCCTACAGGTATTCGTTATCTGTTGAGAATGCAGCGCGGTAAATGTTCTTTTTGCAATACTTCATTTACCATGCAGGATTCACTGAATTGGGAGATTGACCACATTAAACCACGTAGTGCTGGAGGTTCAAATTCTTATTTTAACCTGCAACTGCTTCATAAGTCTTGTCATTTTGAAAAGACGCACTCGGATCAGAAGAAGTATAGACGCGCTGTGCGTCGTCGCCGTGATGGTCGTCAGCCTCCTCAGGAGGCATAAAGCGCCTGCCGGGAGCCGGATGAGGTGAAAGTCTCACGTCCGGATTTGAAGACGGGGGGTTGGGTAAATCCGCCCTCTAGTTTACTCTTAACACTATTGGTTGGGTTACTTTCTATTGGCATTGGAAACATTTAACATTATGGCAAGGAAATGTGTCACAATTTGATGAATCTTCTACTTATTTAATGGGATGGTTACGTGATTACTTATGGTTAAACTCATCACAACTTATTAATGGTTACAACCCATTTGGTATGAATAGTCTTTCAGTTTGGGCATGGACTTTCCTTTTTGGACATCTTGTTTATGCTACTGGCTTCATGTTCCTTATTTCATGGCGTGGTTACTGGCAAGAGTTAATTGAAACTCTTGTATGGGCACACGAAAAAACGCCTTTAGCTAATTTAGTTTACTGGAAAGATAAACCAGTAGCTTTATCAATTGTACAAGCACGTCTAGTAGGTTTAGCGCATTTCTCCGTGGGTTATATCTTTACTTATGCTGCTTTCTTAATTGCATCAACTTCAGGACGTTTCGGTTAAAACCCCCCAATAAGTTCATTCAACTTTAGTTGAATGAACTATTAGCGGACGAGACTCGCGAGTCTCGTCCGCTCTGTCGGAATTCGCCCCCCCCCGTAGGGGGGGGGCGAATTCCTAGCGCCTCCCCCCCTACGGGGGGGAGGCGAATACCTAGCGCCTCCCTGACGGGTTTGCGTGCCTCCCCCCGTAGGGGGGGAGGCAAACCCGTCAGGGAGGCGACCTACCAGGATCGTCCGACCGGACGATAGGATTATGGGCCCCCCCTAAAGGGGGGGCCCGGCCGGGCTTCCCCCTTTAGGGACGCAGCGCTTAGAACTTAATTAGATTATGTCAATTAAGTGCTAAGCTTTACCAAAGGTCAGCGGTTCTAGGACGTCGAAAGGTAGGAGGCGACCTCAAACCACAGGCGTAAGCGGGACTGTTCTCTAAGGTTACGGCCCTAACTTTAATACATAAAAAAGCGTAGAACCTATTGACGATGTTTTCCTATAAATAGGAAAACATCGTCAATAGGTTCTACGCTTTTTTATGTATTAACTTTAAAAGTTAGTCTATTTAGATTTATGTTATACAAGCCCGAAGAGATTTTTACCTCCTTGCGGTGGTCATTTTAATAGAATACTTTATCGATTTTTTTATTAGTAATAAAAGGGGTTTCTACGTCAGTCAACTGAGCAGTACAGTGACGCCCCTTCTAAGTTGCTACGCGGTTTTAGGGCTACCCCTTCAAAGAGGCGCTCGAACGCGTAGAGTGCAAAGAAGAAGGATATAGGAGGTTGCGTCCCTCACGGGTTGGGTCGGATTTGTTCGCGTGGGTCTCGCTCGGACCATTCGCTCGGACGGCGCCAAAATCTGAGTGTCGTATTTTTGTAAGTCCGTCGTATTTTTGTAGGTCAGTCGGATTTTTGTAGGTTCCCCTCACGGGTCCCATTTATATGGGACCCGTGAGGGGAACCTAGCCTCGCGAATAGCGGGGCTATTTCCGAGGACGCCACCAAAATCCGACGCTAGTATTTTGGTGGCGTCCCCCTCCCATATATATGGGGTCTCCTGCCCATATCCCTCCCCCCTACGGGGGGTCCCCGTGAGGGGGTCGCTTACCCCCCCTTCGGGGAGGGACGCTTTAGTGCGAAGGTCGCTTACCCGTCAGGGACGCTAAAGCGTCCCTCACGGGTAAGCGACCTATGAGCTCGCACAGGTCAGGACCTACGGATTTTTATCCTACGTACATGCCACTCTGCAGGTGGCTTGTAAGGGTGGCACAAATCCGACCAATAATCCCCCTAAGGGATAAACTTCCCTCAACTTTTAATCTTTAGTGTAAGCCCCCACAGGGGAACGGCGATATGCCCACCATGCTAAAACACTAACTTGGGAAAATTGAAACTGTTAAAAGGAAAAGACGGGATAAAGTAAATTCCGATCCTTATATCAATTAAAAATAAGTAAAGTACTCCGAGTACACAAGTAAGTTTTTACGCTTGCGTAGTATTTGCCCGTGGATTGCTTCCGTCGGGGGATAATTGGGTAGGATGGGCCCATCCTACCCAATTATCCCCCGACGCGTAAGCAGCCTACTTGTTCTGGACGGCCCCCCCTCCCCCCTAAGGGGGGGGGGGGGGGTAAATACCCGTCCAGGGGGGGCCGTCCAGAAGATTTAGCCTAATATAGTACGAGCGAACGATAGGCAAAATACTGGAGCGCTTACTCGAAGGGAGTATCGCGCGCCCCCCCGCAGGGGGGAGGCCCGTGAGGGCGGCGCGATACTCCCCACTCTTCGGCCCGCCGGGGGCGGGGAAGCAACTCGCAGATCTCGAACCCCCTTTTATCGTACGAGCGAACGATCCCCTTATATATATAGGGGATCGTCGCTCCCCCCCTTATATATATAGGGGGGGGTAGGTTCGCTCGTAGAGTCGGAATTGGGTAGGATTTGGCCTACGGCCAAATCCGCCGGCGTCCCCCGCCCCTGGCGGGACGGGTTGGCGCCCCTCCCCCTACGGGGGGGGGCCAATTACGACGCCCCGTGAGGGACGCCAATTCCGAGCGCGTCCTCCGTCGGATTTTTGTAGGTTCGCTCTCCCCCCGTAGGGGGGTCGAGGTCGCTTACCCGTGAGGGACGCTTTAGCGTAATAAGGTCGCTTATTACGGAGCGCTTGTCGAAGGGATTTACGCGTCAGGCGCGTAAATCCCTTCGAGCAACTCGCAGATCTTCGAACCCCCTTTCTCAAAAGGGGGTTCGAAGTCTGCGACTTGCGTCGGAATTGTCCCCCTCCCCCCTGCGGGGGGGCGGACAATTCCTAGCGCTTCCCTCACGGGTTTGTCCCCCCCCGTAGGGGGGAGGGCAAACCCGTGAGGGAAGCGACCTCTGCGAAGCGCTCAGTCGGAATTCGCGATCGCGAATTCCTAGCGCATAATTTGCCCCGTGAGGGACGCAAATTATGCGACCTACGTCGGATTTTTGTAGGTCCGCTCTTAGAGCGGACCTACAAAAATCCTAGCGCTTATTACGCTAAAGCGTAATAAGCGACCTGAAGTCGGATTTGTCCGCGGACAAATCCTAGCGCATCCCTCACGGGTCCGCTTCAGCGGAATATGCGACCTTCGCACTAAAGCGTCCCTCACGGGTAAGCGCTCGGATTTTTGCGAACGCAAAAATCCGACGAAGGTCGCATAAATTGCGTCCCTCCCCCCGTAGGGGGGGGGGCAATTTATGCGCTCGGAATTGGGTCGGATTTGGCCGTAGGCCAAATCCGCCGTCGGAATTGGCGCACGCCAATTACGACGCATGCGCCACCCTCACGGGTCCGACTCTCCGAGCGAACCTAGCCTCGCGAATAGCGGGGCTATTCGCTCGGACGGACGCAAAAATCCTAGCGCTTATTACGCTTTAGCGTAATAAGCGACCTTATTACGCTAAAGCGTAATAAGCGACCCCCTCACGGGGACCCCCCTACGGGGGGAGATCGGACCTAAAGAAAATTCGAATATTTTCTCCCCGCGGATATAAGGGGGGGAAAAAATTCGAATTTTGAGAAAGGGGGTTCGAAGTATGCGACTTGCGTAGGAATTGTCCCCCTCACGGGCGGGGACAAGACAATTCCTAGCGCTTCCCTCACGGGTTGGGTCGGACCCGTCCCGCCAGGGGCGGGGGAGGCTCCCCCGCCCCTGGCGGGACGGGTCCGACCCAACCCGTGAGGGAAGCGACCTGACGCTTCGCACCCCAATTTGCCACCAATCCCCCAAAAATCCTGGTAGCAGAACGTCTCCCCGACGGGTTGGCCTAAGTAAAACCCTTAAGGCCCCCCTCCCCGTGAGGGGGGCCCGTGAGGGGGGCCCGTGAGGGGGGCCCGTGAGGGGGGCGGCTACCACCTAATTGCTGTAGGGCAATTGGGTGACCTCCATAACAAATCCGACGCATTCCACCACCTCTTCTAAGCGATACGCCTCGGACGGTGATTCAAACCTATATTTGCGTACTAATAAGAATCGGATATTTGGGACCTTTACAGGGTACAAAAAAGGACTGCCTCCCCACGAGCAAAAGGCTGCTCACGGTAGCTAGAACGTTTTTATTAATCAAACACATTATAAATTACATGAAAAAATAAAAATGAATGAGCAACTTGGAAATCTTTCTTTTTTAGTGTTGTTATCTTCGATGATTTGTTATTGGATTGGACCTTTAAGTCGTGATTTAGTGGCAACTGAATCTCCAAAAAACAGCGCTACTATGTCACAACCACGCTATGCAGGTATACCTAATAATAGAGAAGCTCGTAGCAGACCCGGGTTTACTAAAGAAAGCACCATTTCTTATAATACTTATAATATAGGTCAACCTAATACGTTTATGGGAAAACTAATGAATAATATAAGATCGCAAATAGGATCCTTTAAACTTTATTTCAATATTAGCAATAGTTTACAGTTAATAGGACGTACAGGCATTATTTTAGCTAATATTTTGTTAATGCTTTTATTATGTAATCGTTGGAAAGAATCAGGCCATTTCCCTTTGAGTAATCTCTATGAATCTTTAATGTTTTTATCTTGGAGCTTTACCGTAATTCATTTATTTATTGAAAATTTGACTAACTCGCAAACAACCTCAAATTCACTCGAGAACAAAGTATTTGTTACCGGGAACAGTGTTAGTCAATTTATAGGTGCTATAACGACGCCCAGTGCCTTATTTACAAATGCTTTCGCTAGTTTTACTTTGCCTAAAGAAATGCAAGGTTCTTCATCATTAGTACCTGCTTTACAATCTAATTGGTTAATGATGCATGTAACAGTTATGATCATAAGTTATGCAGCGTTAATTTTGGGTTCATTATTGTCTATAGCTTATTTGATTATAACTGTGCAACGTAAATCCAATACAAATCTGAGTACTACGTTAGATTCAAATAATCGAAAGGGTATAAAACCTGGTGGGACCTTAACCAGCGGGGCAGGGTCAGATTTGTTCTGCAGCGCATCGCCTCCACCTATAGGGTGGTCCAGTGAGGGCAGTCGTAATTGGCGTACACCAATAACTAGCGCGGAATTTGCTGATGTTGCGTCCCCTATATATGGGGACTCCCCTACATATGGGGCGGATCCCAATCACGCGCGAGGATTTGTCCTACAGACAAATCCGACAAATTCAGCTACCTCCGCTGACGCTGCACACACGGCCGAAGGTCGTCCTGGAGACAAATCCGAGCCCGTAATGGGCTCACGCCAATATTCCCCCCCCCATATTTATGGGGGGGAGAACCTTAGCACAGAAAATATATCCCATGCGTACGAGTCTTCTTCTCCTTTTCTCGAAGAAAATTCAATAGAATTTTCTTCGAGAAAACTCGAATATTTTCCCCCCGAAGGGGGGAAAAATTCGACTTTGGTGGATTACGAGGTTATGCCTACAAGTAGCTTATTAACCATCTCACAAAGTGGGGGTAGCACACCACTTGAATCGGTGGCTTTAACCTTAGATAATTTAAGTTATAGAATTTTAGGTATTGGTTTTCCTTTTTTAACCATTGGAATATTGTCTGGTGCAGTATGGGCAAATGAAGCATGGGGTTCTTATTGGAGTTGGGATCCCAAAGAAACTTGGGCGTTTTTAACTTGGTTAGTGTATGCTATTTATTTACATACTCGATTAAATAAGGGATGGGAAGGTAAAAAACCCGCCATAATTGCATCTTTAGGTTTTATTGTTACTTGGGTTTGCTATTTAGGCGTTAATTTAATTGGTGAAGGTTTACATAGTTATGGTTGGATACCTAAATAAACTATTAGATGACGAGGGTGCTACATCGGGGTGCTTTTTATAGTGCGAAGCCCGGGCGGGCTTACCTTCCCCCGAGAGGGGGGGGACCCGTCCCGCCAGGGGCGGGGGACGCCCCTTGACTCCCTTAGAACTTAGCTAAAACTCGTACTCGCGAATAGACTAGGAGCGCCCCTCAAGGGGTCGAAGGGACCCGTGAGGGGAACTCGCAGATCTTCGACCCCCCTTTTTCTCGTACGAGCGAACGATCCCCTTATATATATAGGGGATCGTCGCTCCCCCCCTTCGGGGGGGTAGGTTCGCTCGTAGAGTCGGAATTGGGTCGGATTTGGCCTACGGCCAAATCCGCCGGCGTCCCCCGCCCCTGGCGGGACGGGTTGGCGTACGCCAATTACGACGCCCCGTGAGGGACGCCAATTCCGAGCGCGTCCCCCGCCCCTGGCGGGACGGGTTTGCGTCCCTCACGGGGCAAACCCGTCCCGCCAGGGGCGGGGGACGCGTCCTCCGTCGGATTTTTGCGTACGTCCGAGCGAATAGCCCCGCTATTCGCGAGGCTAGGTTCGCTCGGAGAGTCGGAATTGGCGCCCCTCACGGGGCCAATTCCGAGCGCAGAAATTGCGTCCCTCACGGGGCAATTTCTGCGACCTTC
>Ga0307930_1002828_pt1 | contig 13053 bp, 21 predicted proteins | sample OrgLakmetageno46_FD_203161 | JGI IMG/M metagenome (GOLD analysis project Ga0307930, IMG submission 203161) | Saline water microbial communities from Organic Lake, Antarctica - #46 | ecosystem: Environmental > Aquatic > Non-marine Saline and Alkaline > Saline | place: Antarctica: Organic Lake... | reverse complement strand
CCGGGTGTCTCTTCAGCGGGGACCGGGCGCCCACACCAAATTTGGTCTTTTTCCTATGGGCCGGGTGGGTGGGCGTGTTGCTTAGACACTCGCCCAATGGGCGGGTGGGCGTCCATTTCGTTTTTTTGCTCGGGCCGGGCGGGTGGGCGTCGGGACTTTGTTGTCGAAAACCGGGTGGGCGTGGGTGGGCGCCCGGGCACGCCCGGCCCTGTCGGAGGTCCTGGTGGTAGGTCATTTCGTTGATCGCGTCGGACAGCGGCGGCTGCTCATCTTCGGGGTTACCATCATTTCAGGCGGCGTGGCGCTTCTTATTGTGGGCGCCATATCCCGTTCCTTACCGATTTATTTCACTGCCTATTTGGTGACTCAAGTTGGCGTTTTGATTCAGACAACCGTTTTCAATGCCATCGTCGCAGATCTATTCGCTGCAATACCTAACAAAGCAGGCCGTGTCTCATGCATCTTCTTTGTTTACGGTGTCGTCGGGGCCGGCTTGGGCAGCGTGGCAGCAGGAATATTATTCCCTGTTTCCGAGAAAAAACATAATTTTTACTACTTTACTGCCCTTGTCACCATCATAAGCAGCGTCGCCCTTCTTGCAGTCGTGCAACCGTCACCGGCTCGAACAGCTGAGAAGCTCCCAGGCGAAGTTGTGGAAACTCCGTGGCACATACGTCTTTTGAACGTGCTCGGAGAATGGTATGGGAGCGAATTATACCATCCCTGGCGTCGCGTTGTCCAAGCGAGAACCTTGTACTTCTTTAGCGGCGGATTGGTGGTAAATTTCTTCCTTTACTACCTGGCTGACTGCACCGACTCTAAAGATCCGGACGCAAGCTTGGCGTCGATTACTGTCGTGGCCATCGTTGTATCAATTATTGCAGCTTGGCCTGTAGGCCAGTTTTCAGACACATTTGGGAGTGTAGCATCCGCCCTAATCTCAGCCATAATTCAGGCTCCGTTCGTCGCTCTTATTCCTACGATTAGCAAAGTAGAGGTTCTGTACATCATTATTTCCATTTATAGTGTGGCGTCAGCATGCTACCAAATGGCTGATGTAGCAATGATAACAGCTGCCTTACCGAATCCAGATAAGCGTGCACGTGATATGGGTGGATGGGCGGCCATCGAAAATATCGGTGGAGGGCTTGGAAATCTAATTGGTGCCTTTGTTTTACCGCATGTGGGCAGCTCCGACCAGACAGTGGGCGACGACAGCGATGATGTTGGTGCGGCCGACATCAACGATGACGATGACAGTGCCAGTGATCGTACAACTTATACTCGATCAGGCTACTATTCCATCTTTTGGCCTGCTGCTATTTTCCTCCTTTTAACTGGATTCATTGTTTGGCCTCTTCGCAAGCGCCTTCGTTCCCCAACCACGGACACTTCAACAAACATTTCGTTGACGGCGCACAATGATACAGTACTGAGCATGAGATTCTAGGCAGTCAACTCTCTACTAGTGAGATGACAACATCAATCATTCTTCAAGATGAAATTTGATCTGGCTCAACCTTGAGGAAGGGTGAAAAATTAGATCAGGTGGCCATATCGGAACAAGTGTCCGTCTAGTTTGTTCCTCTTTGAGAAGACGCTAATCTTCCAGCCGCGCGCCAAAGTCTTCTGTCTTTGATTTTGAGGATATCGATCGACAAGGTGGTTGGCAAAAGGAAAGTAAAACAGAAGCTAATGCAACGGGCAGGCAGAAGTGCACGCGCGTGCGATAAGCGCACGTCAATATTGCAATGCGGAGATGTGCAGAGAGAAGAAAGCATAGTCTAACCGATTTCCACTAAAAGTGGAAACTGTTCGTGAAATATTTTTGGAACCAGACTTTGGTCGCTTCTGTTTCTGTTTCTGCAATGAAGAGAGCACGCTGCTGCTCCTTTTCTTGGACGCGCCGCGCCAAAAATCTCCGCTTCCCCTCAGGCGTGAACCTGGTGCCACACCAGGTTGACCTCCTCAAATGGCTCTTAATTGGCACAGAAACCAGAAATTTATTAGAGCGCCTAATCACCTGCCCTATTTCAAAGCTAGCTCTATGGAGGAGGGTAGGATCTGAAAATAATATCTCTGTACAGGCATTTGATAATGTTTCCTTGGCTGTCGAAGTACACCACAAGTTTGCACAAAAAGACAGCTATTTCGATCATCGGATTCATCGCTTAACTGATCACGTCGCGCATATGACTAGCATTCCAAACCTTGAGCACCAGTATTTCACTTCATCGCCATCCACGGTGCGGAGGCAGTCGCCCTCGGAAAGGCTGCCAGCATAGGCAAGGGAGCCGTCGCACTGCTGGAGCAAGTGCATCTTGGTGGCCTTGAGGGTTGAGGGACTTGCCCGACGCAGTGACCACATTCACGAACGAGGCGAGCTTGTTGTTGACGGCGTGGGGCAGGGCAATCACATTCGAGAAGGAAAGAGCACCTTCCGCGTCTGCAGTTTGGATCTTGTCGCCGATGGCCAACTCCGAGAAGAGTATGGTCGCGCCGGACTCGAGGGTGACCGAGTCGTCGCCGGAGAAGCACACATCATCAGAGGAAGAGGAGGAGGAAGAAGCACATTGTCCTTTGAGCGAGGTGCCGTCTCCATTGTCAGTGCACATCGCCACAGTTCATGCCTACGGCCCTCGCATCGCCACTGGTGCTTGATGTAAATGCTTTCCTTGGTGGATTCTTCCTCATGGCGGGCAACTCCAAGTAAGCAGCCATTACAAAGCCTGTGTAAACCATGTACGGCAAGAAACACCCGAGTTGAAGGCGCATTTCTCTCACGCCCGCGTTGAGGAGCCCTTGCTGAACACGCAGGTTCATTACGGCTTGGAGTTTCAAGTACACAAATGACCTCGACCTCGTTTCTCATGATTGAAGAAGTAGAGGTAGCTGCTCTACTAAATAACTCGGCTTGTTTCGTGGAAAAGCACCTACTCTTACGAAGTACAAAGTGCCAGATTGCACTTTTTTTCTCACAAATCGCACTCACTTATAGAAAATATAATTTCTTGTCTCAGCGGTTCAGTAAAGGAAGACACAAAAGAGCACAGTAATGGCCCGAGCTCGTGGCGACTTGAACTCGAGTAGTTTACGATTATATACTCCTTGACATGGCAAGAAAGGACAGCTCGTCTACTCGAGCGTCTCCGGCGCACCTTTGCCTGGTGACTGATGAGCCCTTATTCTAATACGTGTCAAAACACGTGCAATTAAGTAGGGCCTTACTTTTTTTATTTGCGCGTGCGTCCGGTCATCAATAGGCGTGACTCTTGTTGTTGTTCTCTTATCTTAGGGTATGGCTACGTGTCTCTAAACAAAGGCAAGTCAGGTGCAGCGTAAACATCACAACTGCTTCGCTCCTCTTCCTTTTTGAACTTTGTATAGATTTACTTCTTTATTGAGTCTTATACTTACGTGTTTACGTTGAGAGCTTTTTCATTTACGAAGCAGCCATCAAATCAGAGCAAAAATTTGCACAAGACTCAAGAACATGCGCAATTTCAATCTGCTATAATGGCGGCTTGGTAGATCAGCACGCAGTGTGGATTCTGGTGGTGGTATCATGCTTCAAATTAAACCATAAGAGCTACGTATTCAGCACTCAATTCGCGACTGCGCCGAACAAATTTGGTGTACAGAGGAGAGTTAGAGTTAGGGTTGGTGTTAATTCCTGCCTAAATTTGGCTGCTCGTGGCTTAAAATAAGCGCCTATTTGGATTTTAGCTCGACTTGGATGTGCCCTCCTGTGTTCTAGTATTATCGCCCTACTTAATTCCTACCAATTAAAGGGCATATCCGCACTTGCCTCTATGTTTTACAAGGCAGCAGCTGATCCTACTTCGAGATGACTAGTAATGTTTTCACAACCAGGCCCAAAAAATTAACTATTACTGTTACTCTTTTTTTTTTTTTTCTGGGCCCGTAAAGGGGGCAAAATTGGGTAAGTACGAGAGCAGGGTACTAACTCATTTGGTAACAGCAGGCTTTTCCCAGGACGGGCTGAATACCTCACTTTATTGATGTTGTCAATCTTTCGCAGCTCCATACTACACAAACATTTGCCCGATGCTATAATTACTCCAATTCATTTAGGAATTCATGAGATTGGCGAATTCTTCGAGAAATTCATCGTATTCACAGAGGGGCTAGTCGTTATCCATGGAAGCACGATCGAAGGAGTCTGCGACCATGTTAGAATCCGATGGCTATTTCAAAGGAGGAGGTAAAAGAAAATGGGGCATTAAAAAAGTCACGTGAAGGAAAGGAAGGCAAGAATGAAGACAAATGCAATTAATAAAATGAAAATAATGAAGCAATAAGGAAGATAGGCTGAAAAACGATAAGGAGGTAATTCCTAAGCACATGTAAACTCCCTCATTCCTGAGAAAAGCTCACACTCTTTTCTTACCGTGCCCACGGCCATATCCATAAGTGCCGCCATGCCTGATAGAATACACGCGAACACGAAAAGGTGCACAACGACGAAGGATGCGAAGGTGGTAAGAACACTTTGAGCACAAACGAAAGACCAAAAAGACAACGAGTTTGAATTTCGAATATGAGATCGCTTTTTCCTCAAGTCTTGATCTCCGATATACTCCAAAAAATGAACAAAACTTGAAAAGGGCATGAAACCACGTAAAAACCACGGCCGTCACCGGCGGGTCCAAAGTACTTGGGCGGTGAAATTACCGCAAACAAAAACACACAACAAACAAAGGGAGTCGAGGAGTATTGTATTCGTAGACCCTCAGAGGTGAACCACCCACGCACCGCCTTCGGAATCTCTGGACAGGGCCGCGCCTGACGTGGGGCTGCTGCGCTTCGAGTTGGGCTCGAAAGAAGGCAGGCGGGGACTCGAGGGTTCGTCCTTTTAGGAGGGGGGAGAGGGGCAAAAATGGATGAAAAAGAACGTTAAAAACAAATTGAATGGCAAATGCAAAATCAAGAAGAGTGAAGACAGGTTATTCATCACCGAAAGAAGAGAATAAAGTCTGAAAAGTAGACCTTGATCCGATACTTCTACAAAAAACGGAAGGCAATTGGAAGGAAATCCATATCCGATAGTCAAAAATGTTGAATGCACTGATGAGAAAAGTAACGCCAAACCTGATCGCCCATAAAGCTTCCGGGGCTTCCTTTTCGAGTCGACCTGCTGCCATTGAGCTCCAACCTAATTGCCATAAAACAGCGAAAAAAGAGAGAGAGAGAGAGAAAAAGAGAAGAGATAAAAAAATAAATTATGGATCCTTTCTCGTGATAATCCACTACAGTAGTCTTCTCTTTCATTCCGTTCCTTCATCTTTGACACTTCCTCCATTCTCAATGCGCTGTTCACCGACACATATATGAAGATAATTAACCATAACACTCAAAACATTTTTTTCCATTCTGGCACGAATAGGATCAACTAAATAGGGAGTCAGAATAAAGAACATAGACAGAGCTAAAGAAGAATCTTATAAAGGTGAGCCTATAATCCATCATTTTACCTGCCAGTTCCAAAAGCGCCGAACGAATCTCGAGTACTGCCACCTTCGTCTTTCTCTTCGTCATCGTCGTCGTCGTCTTCATCCTCGTCTTGCTCGTTCCTTCCTTCGCTTTTCAGCGACTCTTCCGTAGCATTCCCCCCCCGCGACCGCGATCGAGACGATTTTCCTCGCTCGTGGCTGCGGTTGCGGTTGCGAGTGTGTTTCCGGGACGAAGCAATGATCACCACATCTTCATCGTCCGCCTGTCGTTAATGAGAGAGTGAATGAGAGAGAGAGGGATGCGAAGAGGCACAGCGAGAAACAACAAGAACAAGATTATTCATACGAGCAACTAAGGAAAAAACAACAAGACAAGGAAAAGTCAATTCTAGATAAATTACACACAATAATAAAAAAAAAGCTCTGTAAGAAGACCCACGTCACGATATTGCATTCATTTTACCAGGGGGGATCCAGCGTGGGGCAAAATTCCGAGCGAGTCCAATTGGCCTCGGCGCGCTTCTCGCTCTTTGCGCGTTAGTACACCGTGCCCTGGGGGTTGGCGGCAGCGGAGCACGGCTGCTACATGTAAAAGCTTGCGCCGGTGCACCGGCAAGAGGCGGCCTTTGGTGGGGCCGGAATTGAACGCGTCGTCCTGAAGGTGGGTGTGGGTGGATGTGTGGATGGGTGGATGTGTGGGTGAGTGCATGTATATTGAACCAGGTTATATACACGTAAACTTCGATGAAGTAACCAAAACCAAACCAATGAATGAAAAAATACAGCGCAAACGAGCGACAACAGTAATCAAAACGGAAAAATACAGAATTGCTACCAGGGGCATCGAAAGCAAGCAAGCAAGCAAGCAAGCAAGCAAGAAGGACCCTCGCCTCCCAAAGCTAACACTCCTGACGTACTTGAAGGTAAGCTAAGTCATGCGCGGTTTGAAAGCCCAAACGCGCCAACGGCTCAATGGTGGCTTCCAAATGCATCAATTTCAGGAAGCCCGGCAGGAGAGGCTCGCGCAACGCGAGCTCAAACACCTTTTTTGGTTGAAGATTATTTTTGAAGGATATACATTAGAGAGGGTCAGAGAAGGGTGACGCAACGACGTAGATACGGTAGGGAAATTGATTCGAAGCAGACTAGAGAAAGGCGAGCTATTTCGACCATGCTACTTCTCTGCAGTGCTTTCTTCTTGTATATCACAAGCGATGCCCCACCCCTCGCACACACCCGTCTATTACCTCTGCCGCGATTTTGTCGCGCGATTCAGCCAATAAGCGCTCGTCGTCTCGAGACCAAGCTTCGAAAGTGCGCACCTGCCAGAAGAGAGACAAAGAGCATGAAAGACAAGGACAAGGATAAGAAGAAAATTTAGAAGATGACGGTTTGGGAAAAACCGTGCGAGAAAAGTGCCAATAGGTTAAACGAGCTGAAATATCAGCAAGAGCAAACATCAGACGAACAGTTGCACAAGGACAATTCAAGTGCGACATGCTAGCATTTCCGACGAATTTTCGCTAGCACATTTGTTTTAGAAGCTTGTTCAACTCATAGCAGCGAACTTCACAGGAAATCTAATTGTCTTTCAACACAGTCATTTTCTTTGCGAACAAATTACCCTTTACCAGTTTGAGAAATTCGTCGTACTGCAGATACCCATCGTTGGAATCGTCTACGCTGTTGACGAGGCTTGCCAGTTCCTTCCGCGACGGAGCGCGCTTCAAAAGCTTTTCAATCGCCGGCTAGGAAATAGGGAGTGGGAAATGTAGGAGCATAAACCATAGCATTGAATATAGGGGGATTGATGACAGCAGCCCCCCGCAGCATTCGAAAGAGTTGCGTACATACAACAGGAGCAATAGCAAGTGCACAGGAAAACGCGTAATCGTTGGGATTGGCGCTTCCGCTAGCAGTGATTACTCATATCTTCGAACGAATGCTTCAACAGAGAAGTGCAGCACGACAGAACTTCATTTTGCATCCCTAGCTAGTAGAGATATCGAGGAGCGAGAACCCTAATATCCGCCAGACAGTATTCCTGCTCGACAGCGTAATAAGGTAGTTGCTCTTAAACCAGCTCCACTATACATCAAAAACACACCTTGAGCTCAGAGGCTGACATATCTCCATCTTTGTTGATGTCAAGCTCATTGAAAGCCGCCCTGACTTCTTCTTCCGATACTTCTTTCGAGCCAATAGCTCCCATTTTGGCACTTCGGGTAAGAGCAAGATATTTGAGCCAATCAGCAAGCAGAAGTGCTCGTTGATTTTGATTTTGTGATCTCTTCTTGCGGCCTACTTACCGCTAAGTTAGTAGAGGCTAGCGGCGTTAGGGAAGGTGAAAGTTGCACGCACCTAGACTAGCCTGCTCTTGCAGAGCTTATTTGCAGCGATGGAATACCATGACCTGCTGGAAGTGGACGAGCCTGAGCCGCCGCCGACGCTGACGCCGCTCGAAGAATCCGAAGCGCGAGCAGCGAGTTTGAAGACAGAAATGCACATTGCGCGGAACAAGGTTAATGCCCTCAACGCGGAGCTCCGAAGCGAGAAAGCGGTGAGTGATTTGCTTATATCGAGTACTCGATGGATTTTTTATGGCACGGAGCGTAGCTAGGAAAACACTTGCGTAAATGCGCTTTCAAAGCCAATAAGTAGTAATGCATAATGCAGGCTAAGAACGCACAATCCTGCACGTGTCGGTAAAAAGCCCATGCTCTCAGAGTCTCCCACCACGAGTGGTCCTATTTTATAAACTTCACTTTGTTGAGCTTCGATTTGGCTCTGTCCATTGACAAGAATGTTGTCTCACCATCGCACACACATATACACGCGCACACGACATGTGCGCCTTCCTCATCCATCACTACCACCACCACTACTACTACTACAAATAGGCTCATTTCGAAACCAACAAGCAGCTCGTGTCGCTACAAGCGTTTCAAGCCGAGCTCGACGACAAGGACGGAGCCGACCGCGCCAGCCGTGCAGGGCTCATGTACCGGCTGCGAGAAAAAGACGAAGCCCTGCTGGAGCAGGCGAAGAAGTTTGCCCAAGAGCAAAAGAACGCCGAGCGTGCCAAGCTGAGCATGCATGGCTTGCGAGCACAGTTGCGCAGCGCTACCGACACTATTGATGGTGGGTTAATCAAAGATAGTGTTTCCTCGCTCTAGCAAAAAATATCTAAGGACAGCAGGCACTTTCTTGTTTTTGTCACAGAGCGTTCGAGTTGCAGAGCTCAGTGCACTCCTGCGCGCGGGTAGGATTTGAACGTCATTATTTCTTGAAAACCTACTTGAAGCATCATATAAATTCAATTGCCACTTCGTTATTTCACTTACTTGCTGCGTGCATCCACTACATTTACGCAATGATGCTTCACGCAATTACTAGGCGTGCGGCTGTCTAACGAAGCGCTGTTGAAGCCTTTCCGAGACGAAATTGCCGAGCGAGACGTTCGATTGGAGGAAATCACCGAAGCACTGAAGCTGAGCCGCGCCGACACGAACAAAGCACGCAAAGAAGCAGCCACGGCGACGGACAACGAGCAAGCTGCCATCGCTGCCAAGTCCACCGCTGAAGCTGCCGCAGTCACCGCCGCCAAGGTACAGGGGGGGGGTAAATAATGGGCGATTTTTTTGTGTACTTACTTGGCTGTTGAAACACAAGGAAGACAAAAATGGTTCGTGCCGCTTATCTAGAAGCATCTCAAACCCATCTCCCCTCCATATCTGTCGACCAAAAAAAGGCTCAATCCATCGCGGAATCGTCGTTTCGCGACCTGGAAAAACGCGTCGAGGAAGCAGTAGCAATGGAAGTGGCGGAGGGCACTCGCGCGCTAGCGTCAGAGCTCGACGAAGCTTACGACCGCAGCGACGAACTGGGCAAAGAGGTTAGATAATCTTATCATGAAGAGTGACGAAGCATACTCTGAACCGTTTTACCTTGATAAGTGTGCATCACGAATTTTCTCACGCAACCAAATCACCCTGTAACCTTCATTCCTCTCCCTCTTACCCACGTTTGTTCGCCTGCGTGTATTTTTTGCACCTGCACTGCATTTGCTCGCTCTGCGCTACACGTGCTGTGCCCGCTACGACTTCATGTACTACTACATGTAGGTGGAGTCCCTGAAAGTGAAAGTCGACGTCTTCCACCGCGAAGCTAAAGCATCGCTAGCCAGCTTAGAAGAAGCCCAGCTCGTCAGCAAGGGGTTAGAAACCGACAAAGCGGAGCTTCAGGCCACGAAAGCAAGGCTGTTGGAACAAGTGCGAGATTTGAAGAAGGAACTGGCCAGCAAAACCTTGATGGTGCAAGAGGTACCAACTTTTCAAACAAAATTATTCGAACAATAATATCTTTTTACTTCGTGCTTGATTGTCTTGTTTTGTGAATTTGTTCCATGCATTTATATGTTTTTTTTTTTCCCGAATAAACTTGAAGTATCTAAGCTGATTAATTCACTTCACTACATTTTATGATGTATGCTCAAGCTACTCCTTATTTTTTACTAGTCGTTCTCGTAATTGCTTGTTCCTTGCAGATGGAAGTGCTGGTCAAAGAACGCGAAGACCGAATCAGCGACTTAGAAGGACGAGCCGACAAACTGGCCAAAGAGGTTCGTAATCAAAGATAGATAGATGATGTTGCTATCAGGTGTTATAAAGAATGTCCTCTGGTATCTACACTCTAGTCTTCAATCTCTGACATGTGTTGTATATGTCACATGTGCGTGCGTATCTCCCTCTCCCTCTATCTTTGTATGTTTTAATATGTTCTTCTCTGTTTTTTTTTGTATCTACAGGTGCAACGTCTGTGCGCAAGTCAAGCGAGTGACCAAAACTTGATTGAGCACATGCAACGGATTTTAGACGCTCGGAACCAAGCTTTAGAGCAGGTGAGAGAATGATGTTCTAATATTTATACATGTATCATACATATGTAGGACGGGAACCTGGAGAGATGTACTTTTTTCGTATATCAATTTCAAAAGTTAATATATCCGCACATATACACTCGTGACTTTTGAATTCATCATCCTCGTCACCACACTCTCATTTTTACCCCATGCAACAGATGTCGGAAGAAGTGCTGGCAGCAAATCACGCCAAGCGAGACGCCGTGCGGCGAACAAAACAAGCGGAAAGTGCTGCGAAGCTCTTGGAGGTGAGACAATGAGGAAGTGGAAGGAGACGGATTGCAATAAGCTTGAGCGAACGAGAGTGTATAAATTAGAAACTTAAGAAGAAAATGATTATTGTGTGTGTGCAATTTCAGTGTGAATGCTTTGTTTATTTTATTGCTCAGTTGTTCTGCTTCTTGTCGTTAAATTATACGTATCTCTTTTACATTACTATACTCTTCAACGACGTAAATCTTCCCCATTGTCCTATCTCTCCCATTCTTTCCACTTCCCCTTTTGAAAGGAGGAAGCCGAGGAGCGCACTCACAGCCACGGTGCCGCCAGCGCCGCCGCCGCCACTCGAGCCCAACAACAACTCAGCAGCTTACAGGTGAGCAATAGGGGTCTTGCTTTTGGTGTTTTACGTTTCTTGAAGTCTGAATTGAGTCAAGGGTGCCCAGCAAGTAATTATTATTATTATTTTCTTCTGCACTACTTGTTGCCTTCTTCTCTATTCGATTAAGTTTCGAGCTTCTTCTCTAAACAATTATTTCATTATATCTGAATCAATTTGTATTCACAGGCAGAGCTGGACCTCGCGTACAAGAACCTTCGCACAGGCGGGGGCGCAGCCTCCAAAGTGCTCTTTTCCAAAGTAAGTGCAAGCCTGCAGTAGGAGTGGCAGAAGTTCATTATCAGTAATTTACTTTTTATTTTGGTTCATGATCTTATCCCGCTGATATCTATTTTCGATTATTCGTTTGAGTGAAACTGGGATGCTCCTTTGTTATTTGTTGTGCGTTTCTTCTACTACCGCTAGGGCACTCAAACATCAACTGACGATGGCAACGACAGCAAGAGCAAAAGCCCAGCGGTAAAAGAAAAGACAGCAACAGCAGCGCCTACAGAAACGGGGCCTGCAGTCATCAACTTAACGCTAGAGACACCAAACAACACGGCCAAGAGCAACCAACAAGATTCACCCAATGCTTTTCCTACCACTATGCCACCTTTACAGTCTCCACCAGTCGCGTTGGCGTCACCGGAACTGTTGCCAACGATAATTACAACAAGTGGTAATGCAACAGCTGCCACGAATCCTGCTACTGGAACTGCAACTGCTGATGCTACAGCAACTACAAATGCTCCTGCCACTGCTAATCCGGCCAGCAAGAACAATCAAATGAGCCCATCACGCAGCCGTCGCAAGAGCCCGAAAGGTCGCCGCAGCAGTCCTCGAAACAACACGAGCAGCCTGTCACCTGCTAGGAAGGAGATAGCTTCTCATTCTTCATCGCCTGCTAAACGAAGTGACGGTATGAAGCAACAGCAAGAGCAGCAACAGTTGCTGTCTCGAGGAGGAGCTGGAGCGAGTCGAACGATGGCCGAAGGAAGGCGAGTCATGGTTGCGCACGAAGTGGCTGCGGCCAAACACCGAGAAAAGGTGAAGAAATAGCACATGTAGAGCACATGTACACATGCTGTAATTTGGCTCGTCTAGGCTTTATAAGATGAGAATATCAGAAAAAATTACAAAGAAAATGGTACACCACTATTGGGTAAAGTATTTCAGGAGCTAATTGTGTCTTTGACCTTTTCGTCTGTCATGAACTATGAAAATACATTTGTACAGGGGCACCTGCGACAGCGAGCTGAAACCATTGCCCGAGAAGTGTTGAAAGAAGACCAAGCACAAGAGGCATTGTTGCGCGCCACGGCGCAAGCGAACAGGCAAGCGAAAAGCGAAGCGCAACAGCAAGCCACCTTGCAGCACTTGCGGCAGAAAGCAGAAGCTTTAGTGGTGCTCGAGCCCCCCCACCAGCGTAAAAATAACACGTATTTGCCGCACTTGAGCCGTAAAGCCCTGGGCTTTGAGCCTCCCGGAGAAGCTCTGCGGCGCCCTCCTGAAGAAATTGCTGCGTCCTTTCGGCTCAGCAGTAGTAGCAGCACTAGGAAAGATAGTGCAGCGACTCCACCCATTCCACTGCCAGCAGCAACTACAGCGCAAGCAGGAGCTGCGGCACCCGTGCACACAGAAGAAAGCGGAGGCGCTGCCGTTAACACGGGAAGCAACGAGAGCAGTGGCGAGTGCAAGAGTGCTATGCCACTTCAGGACCCAGAATCCTGAGGCCAAGAACGGAGCTTTTGTTCGGTAACAAATATAATCACCCGAGCCATGAAATCCAGGCACGCCGATACCTTTTTAAATGCCTGTAGCTCACAGGGCAAAGGCCACTCCAATTGCAGGCCCAGTAGTTACAGTTGCAGTGGCGCGTCCGATCGTTGGCCTATATAGTTCTATCACGAGAAGCAAAATTCGTAATTTCCTTTTAAAAAATCCCTGAATGACTAAATGGAGCAGAGCCAACCCCAACCCCCGGATTTGAGTATTATTAAAGGGAACTGTGGGAACTGTTGATGTATGTGGGAGGTGTTGTGTTATTGAGGAATTTC
>Ga0307930_1002825_pt1 | contig 13068 bp, 11 predicted proteins | sample OrgLakmetageno46_FD_203161 | JGI IMG/M metagenome (GOLD analysis project Ga0307930, IMG submission 203161) | Saline water microbial communities from Organic Lake, Antarctica - #46 | ecosystem: Environmental > Aquatic > Non-marine Saline and Alkaline > Saline | place: Antarctica: Organic Lake... | reverse complement strand
CGGCCTTTTTTTATGGTTCGCATACCGCTGTTTCTAGCTCTACTACTAGAGCAAGCTGGGTCCGTTCTCAGCGTGTTCGAGTGTCGTCATCACGATTATCAACACAATATGCGCCTTTCAGATTTCCATTAGGTGTATAGGGCCACACCACAGAATTCTTTTATCAACTAGAAATGTTCGAAGAATGTGATATGTCTGTTGTGACTAAGGAAACGGGCGATTCCTATGCGCGCGTGCGTCACTACGCGTTAGCGCTATCTCGTGAAGCTGTGTAAAGAATTTCCCCAGGCCTTCGAATTATCGAAATCATGCCATTATCAAGTAAATGTGCAGATATGGCTCTATCTGACTTAATTTCTTGTAACTTGCGCTAGCTCAGAATATGACCAAGGATACCCTTGATATGACGACAACAATGTGCGCAAAAAGTGCGGTGTTCAGGATCTGAAGTACCCCTGTATGCAAATTTTAGTCCGTGAATCCGTGAAAGATTTACCATTGATGCATATTTGACAAATCGCACCATTGTCCATCATAAATACGTCATACCTTCGTGTACCGCTGCACAGGTGTCATAGGAGTGCGCCCTCTGTAAGACATCAAGAAGCGAGGAAGAAGGAAGGAAGTAAAAGAATTCAAAAGGAATGAAGGTGCTAGCCCTCCAGGTCCATTTCGAATTAGTTAGTCTCGTGCCGGACTTCAGTACATAAGAAAGCAAGGGCCCACGTGAGCCGAGTGTTCCTTCTGCTTTCTGAAAATTCTCCTTGCTCATACATACATTGATGCAGCATGTAACGTTTCTCTCATATATCACGCCGGATACGGCGGACACTTTTGGAGTTGGAATCGCCTAGCCAACTTAATACTCCCCAAAAAACAAAGAAAGGCGAAAGGCAAGTACACAGCAGTCACAGAGGCACATAAAGAATGCGCTTGAGCTGTATATGCGCTAGCAAATTCGCTCTAGAAGGCCAATTAAGGCTTCAACTGGCGCCTTTCCTCCGAACAAGTCGGCTGGACTGAGAGCTTGCTTGTGTGTCACATAAAAATCGCCAGTGTTATAGGAATGATAAATGTTGATTGGGGAATTGCTCCCCGGTGACTTCCCTCTCTTTCTTGGTTGTATGAGAATATATCCAATGAATTGAAGACGAGAGGACTCGCCTGTGCACTTTACACACAGCAATTGTTGATTGTTGATTGTTGACAGGCCTACGGTCTACGGTCTACAGTTTACAGTACACTCTTCTGTATTGCTTCCTTTAAACCATACTAGAGCAAACCCATCTAGAAAACCGGAAAATTGGTGAGACTTGGATTTTGGCTCTAGCTTGCACACGTTGTAGCCCACGCCGAGCTCCGTCAATACGGCTTTTCAGAGCCAAAATCCATTGAAATGGCGAGGAATTACACGCAACTGCGCTCTGAGAGCGCCGCCGAGGCCGCCTCGTTGTCGGAATTCGGCAGGTTGGCGCGGGCCGCGACGACAACGTGGTCATGCACAGCTTCGTCGTACTAGACCGCCGGTGCCTCGCAGATACGCTAGCGTCGCTGTTCGCTTAATAAAGCTACAACAGAAACGCTCAGATCAATAGTTCTGCGGCATCTTGTGGTGGTTGGGCCATACCCAGTTCGGACAGTGTACACTAAAAGTCGATTATCTCGAAAACAGTTCGTCTCTAGGAATGCCGGTTTTCTAGATGGGCTGCCCACATATATCCTTTATATTAAATGGAATTTGGTGGTTCGTGGTTCGTGGTTCGTGGTTCGTGGTCGTCGTTTTTTATGTACCTACCGTACTGTACTGTAGTACAGATTTTCTGTACATGTGCAGTAAAAAAAAACACAAGGCGGACCACGGGCACAAGAAGGGACACGCACCACGGGCACAAGACGGGCACTCATCCACGGGCATCTCAAGGCCGCGCACTGAGGTGCTAAGAACACGCGCCTACTTTTCCGCAGCAAACACATTGCTCCGAAGCCGCGCATCGCGCGGGCACCTGAACTTGTTAAATGGAATTTCGATCGTGGTTCGTTCGTGGTGGTCGTCGTTTTTTTTGTACCTACAGTACTGTAGCACAGATCTGTTGTACATGTGCAGTGGACTAGAGAAGAAAAAGCGGACCACGGGCACAAGAAGAGACACGCACCTCGGGCACTACAAGGGGTACTTATCCACGGGCATCTTAAGGGCGCGCATTAAGGAGCTAAGAGCACGCACCTACTCTCCGCAGCAAACACATAGCTCCGAAACCGCACATCGCGCGGGCACCTGAACTTGCTACATGTATGTTGTATACAGTACTCTCGGCACAAAAATGTACCTCTCCCTTTTTGACGCCTTCGCGCCTTGGCGCCCTTAACCTACGGGTGCTAATACTGCTCATGCACAGAGTGCTAGACTGATACACTCTAGTTTCGATCTTTTAATGAAATAGTAGCATAATTGCATTGTACTCGTACGTCGCTAATCTTAATGTTTCATTATGATGAGGTATCTACTTTCCAGACTTCTCATCTCTAGGTAGTCTTAACTTTTTATTTTAAAAGAACTGAGGCAAAGTGGTCTAAATTGAGCACTACCTATGGTGGCAGTTCTCCTAGTGTTCCTCTTTTTGGCAGTGCCGTTGCTACACGGCCAGGAAAGCGAAGCTAAATCGAATGCGCAGCGAGATGTTACACTCACCATCATGTCACCATCTGAGGGTGCCATCTATTCTGGTGACAGTCTCGTGTTCCCATCGATTGATCTTAAAGTTGGAAACGGCCCGATTTCGGATCGTATCCGAGCAGACCCGAGTCGAATGCACTTGTGCATCTCATGGTTTGACGTTGACTATTCCAAAGAAGCTGCTGAACACTCGAGTGGCAATTTATTGGCCGAGCAAGTGAACGGGACCACATTTGCCAGGTACCCCAAAGACGACGACGACGAAGCTATGCACTGCCGAGCAATTTTCCCAGCTGCTGAGTTTGAAGGCCTTATTCCTTCGTCTCTAGCTAGCCACAGGCACGCACGCAACTCTACCCTCACCTTTCGGGCGTGGCTGCGCGACACAAGCATAGCTGGGCCACCTAAACCAATGAGCCCTGGTGCCTCAACGAGCGTACACTACCGCGTGAAGCTTGAGCCTTGCCTCGTAGGCGTTTTAATCAGTGGCACCATGCGCTCCTTTGCCAGTGCGACCGTGCGAGACCGTTTCGTAGCAGCGATGGCGAGCTTCGCTGCACCCAATCCCTTTGGTGGCTTCACGTGCGAGGTAGAGTTGCTCGCACACGTGCCGCGGCCTGCTCATACCATTAGCGCACAGCAAAAGGCGACTGGTGGAGGTGCATCCGTAGCTATAGAAGACGTGAACACAAACGCAATGGCAGGAGCAGGTGCTCAGCCTGACCTGTTGTCGTCATGGTCGCAATGGTCGTGGGCAGACGACGGTCAGGGGGGTGGTGGCGCGCTTATTCCGCCCTTTGAAGCTCCTCGTCAATCGGTTATTGACTCATTAGCCGCGCTTAATCGCACACTCCTGGATCAAGAACAACGCACTTTAGATAGCCGTGAAAAGCAGTCTAAAGGAGCGGATCAGCAAGCTCACCGGGAGGGCGTGGTGCGGCTGGCAGCGGTGCGGTGGTTTGACGAGCATCAGTTTTATACCGTGCCCAATGGCTGTGCCTCGGGTTTACCTCCTCTTGAAGCTTACCCGCAACTCTACAAGCTTGCAGCAGCGTGGCAATCTCTGGTGATACCGCGCGAAAAGATGCTTCAACGCAAGTATTCGTGGGTGGTGCGCGCGCGTTGGGATCTGGCATGGTTGCGGCCCCCTCCGCCCCTTGAGACCCTTCGAATTGACGCGATTTCAGTGGGGTAAGTGTTGCGTTTTTCTTAGTATGTGCAAGTATGTGTTCGCACTGGGCTTCAAGGAATTTCAAATGCTTTTATGTCTATACGAGCATTCTTCGGTAGTGTTACAATTCGTGATTGCTGTTCTAAGCTTGAGTCTTGCAACACGTATTTGTTGCTGTGGTCTTTATTAAATTAGGTACAGCTTTTGGCCCATTTCCGACCAATTTGCGATAATGCCTCGCCACCTCGCATCTTCGTACTTCACTGCAGTAGACTCGTTTTACAAATGTGCTGACGACACAGCAAGTGGCAAGCATTGGTTTCTTCCTAGGCAGGTAGGCATTTCAAACCGAATAAAAGGGTACAGTCAAATTGAAAGGTTCCATTACTTTGTGTACTTCTTGCTGCACCTGATAACAATGATTTCGTTTTCAGATTGGCACGGAGATTGTACTCATACGTCACTTGCTGAGCGCCAAAGTTCCCTTTGCTTACATTGAAGTCAACGCACCGATTGCGCGCGGCGGTAGTAAAACACCCAACAGTTGGTGCGCCATCCGGCAAACGTTGCAATTGCCGTGCCTGGTGCTATCGGGCCTCGGGTGGGGCAAATGGAGTGTGCAGGACTGTGCTCGTCCCGTGGGCATTCGAAGCTCAAACGACGAAGGCACTGCTGCATCTAGTAGCTCAGGCGATAGTCCTTCATCTGGAGATACGTCGAATCCATGGCATCCCAAACCTTACGAGCTCCTTCGCAGCGCTTGTGAGCATGATTTCCAAGACTTGCATGTTGAACTCGGCTTTTTGACCAGCCCTACCGGAGAGACACATTCAGTCAACGATACCAAGTTGAAGCCTTCCGCTGAGTCGAAAGAAGCGGCTGCTGGTTTGTCTTCTGGCACAGGCAGTGAATCATCAAGTGAGGGCAGTGAACGCACACATTCAGGGGAAAGTCCAGGAGAAGGATTCAGTGGGTATTTCTCAGGTGGTGATGGCGTGCCTGGAGGGCCGGTGCGCAACCGCACTCAACCAGGTGCGGCCCCAGACTGGGCAAAGCAAGCTCTCGAAGTGCGGCTGGTGCGTGGCGTGCCTGGCACAAGGGAAGAGCAACACGTGGTTCGAATCTTCTTACAACCCACGCTGGGCAGTCTCCGTGAGCTTGCCGATGCTTCTGACGCCGCGGCAATGGCGTGGAGGTATCCGTTGCCATCATCGCACAGCAGCGTGCCATCTCGGGCTATGCAAAACCAGTCAGCTCCTACTGCTGAAAGTGATAGGGGAAAATTAGACCGGGAGCCATGGTGGGCCAGCCCTAACCCAGCCCCTGATGCCGTAGACTGGGCTGTGCACCGCGCCCTGAAGAGAATTTTGCGCTCTGCGGAATATGTCATTGAGGTGCCATCGGAGCCTGCATGAGGTTCCCATGGCCCGGGTCACGGAATTCTGTAATTGGCGTTCCTTAGGGACTCACTCTAAACATATCGCTCTCTGCTATTTGGTTTCTGCAAATGCAGTAATTCTTAATTTACAGCCGATCACGCTGTTCATAAGTTCATAATCAATCAAAATCAAATCCGGCCCAGCCCGCCGGGGCCTTTCTCAAACTCAAGGTCACGCAAGGTGCCTGGTCTCATGTGGTATAATATTTTCTGTATATTATGTTAGAGGTAATATTGGCATCAACTACGCCGATGACCGATGGCCGAAAACAAGAAAAGTGAAAAATGCAGCGTCTAGCACGCCAAAAGTTCGAGTATGACAAGCAGGCGGGGCCTCGTATACCATCCATCATCACTGCGGACGAACTTCAAGAGATAATATCTCAATCGCTCTGGGGTGCGTAGTCGTTCTTATCATCTGTCTATTACGGCGAAGTACTTTTGAGAATACTTTGTGAAAGTTTTGTTTACATTTTCTTTTGCCGGTACTCGAGAAAGTTGAGATACGACAACCACGTGGCTGCTTAACTTTCTAGTAAAGATTTGAAGCTTGCTTTTTTTTTGTTGCGGAGTTGCTTTCCCTTTAAAGTTGCTTTGAAGTCTATACCTATTCCATGAAATGCGCGTACTATTTGCCTTGAAGAAAGCCCGTATTTAGCATTGAACTGCTTGTTCTTAACTTCTGCGTTTCTCAGAATGGGGTTTGAAGCAGAAGTTAGTGTCGAAGCACGCCAAAATCTTGCCTGATTCGGTGCTTGAAGCATGCTTTCGCGGGATGGCGATGAGCGGCGCTGCGATGGATGCAGGTCCCCTTAAAAGCGACACCTGGCTCACGGAATCTGCGAAAGCATGGTTCATGGGCCAGCAAGCTGCCAACGAGCCCACTGGGCACGACCCTAGGACAAGCAGCAGTGGCGCAGGCCAAGCCAAGCTGTCGAAGAATCAGTTTACTCAGGGATTAAAGCAAGTGCTGGGTCTGCACGTGCCCTGGGCGAATGCAGATGCTTTGTGGCGTCGCATCTTGAAAGACTTTCCAGCAACAGAGCCACCTCTGGCGATCGACCATTACGCCAACACTAATCCTGGCCCAAGGCCGGCTGGAACACGCTCGCCGCTGTCAGGCCGAGGTTTACCTCCGCGCAGTTCCTACCCTGCCCCTTCTTTGACGGGCCGGCATTCGCCTCCCACACCTACTTTGCCTCCTCGGGGGTCTCCTGTGGGATCACCACTGTCGCAACAACGGCCATCGTCGAAGCAACCAAACAATGCAGAGATTGATGAAATAACAGCCAAAGAATTGTCTCGGGAAGAAGTGGGCGGTGAAAGCTTGCTATTTGGAGCCGATTGGCGAGGTCAGTTGCGCGATTTGAGGAGGAGCAGAGCAGCAAACGGCTTGACAACAGGACAAACTTTTAAAGCCACGAATCCATCGAAAACTGCCCGGCCGAAATCAGCTCCTCTTCGCAGCAAAGGGCGCAGTGCTTCCGCTGGAGTGGGCGGGAATAAAAACCCTCGTGTGAGTGGCGGTACAGGGGGAAACGCTCCTAAAGCCCGGGTCTCGGCCATAGGGGCTGCAGCTGAAGCCGCCGATGCCGCTGACGAAGCAGAGATGGCCCTTTTGAAAGCTGTTGCTGGAAGCAGCCATTTGACCTTGTATCAATTTGTGGAAGCTTTTCGCCCGCCGCAAAATCACATCTCAAAGGCAAAAAGCTTGCGCCCCGGCTCCGCCTCGGCTGCTCATCCCAATGGTGGCAGATCTGCTGGTCGCCAAGAAGGCCACCGCCACCATCATCAGCACGAGGGACCCGCACCTCTCAACTTGCATGCGCGCGGCGGAAGCACTGATTGGATGAACGAAGCGTTTGCGAAAGTGATGCAAGCGTTTGACAACGACAAGCTCTTGTTGCACGAAGCTTTCTTTGTCTTTGATATCAATGGCGACGGCGTAGTGTCCTTGGGTGAATTTGTGCGTGTGCTCCAGAAGTCGAACCCGCCACTGCACCTCGACAAAAATTCCCTCTTTTCGCTCTACACCGCCATTGATCTCAGTGGTCGGCGAGCGGTGCATATGACCGAGGTGAACTGATGAAACAAATCATATGCTCAATGCATGTTCTCACCATCGGTGGTCTGTTATTGCGTTATCGCCGGCGCGCCTTGTTATCAAAGTCACAGAAATATACATATGTTTATGCTTATAACTGTAATTGATTTTCTTTCACACAGTCTCTTTCAACTTATGTTCTTACCGTGTTTGGCTGCATGCAGTTCGTGTCCTTCTTTCTTAAGCTCTACCAGCAGCGGCTCGTGTCGCTTGAGCATGCAGTTGCTTCTCTGACAAGTAACCTCGACGCCATCACGAGCGACCTCGAAGAGCACATGCAGGTTTTTGCTTCTTTCCATGTCTTCCTGTGTTAACTCTTCTATTTTTGTTATAATGCGCTTAATAAGAGTCAGGGTTTTTAACAGTCATCTTAAACGTTCAATAAGGAGTCAGTGAGATCAGAGAGACGTTATTCCGTGTATAACGACTCTCCATTTTCTTTGACTACACTTACATGTCAAATTGAATGTGTGCAGGACAACGGCATTCCTCTTTCAAGCGGTCTGGCTGGATCTATTGACGATGATGGAGCAAGCATTTCTGGCGGTGGTGGCGCTGCTGCTACCATGATGATGCACGAAGGGCAACCAAACGAGGGACTAATGGAACAAGAATTTCAAATGCTGGAAGCCGAGCATTACTCGACAAACAAAGCCAAGGAACAGGCTGAGAAAGTCATGCAATACACCGCTCTTGTCGTGGCCGCTGCGTAAGATCTAGAATAGAATAGTATTTACACATAGCAAGTTTGATAGAGCGACGACGACTTTCTTATCATCGACTTTTCCCTTAGTAGTGAAGAGCTTTTATTCTCTATTTTTTTAAAATCTGCCTTGCACCCCACCATATGTTATTAGGTGCGAGCTTTTGGCCAATGAGCAGCGCGCGAAGGACGACCTTAAATCCACGGGATTAACGCACGGTGGGGGCGGGATCACCCAGTACGCGCCTTCCACCGGCAAAGGGAGCATCGCCAGCGATTACTTCCACCGAGCGGAGGTAGGCAACATGTAGCACGCTACGAATGAACGCCTTTGGGAAGTATATTTCAAATTTATGGTTGTTTACCTAAGTGTTGCTTGGTTGACGAATCCAAGATGGTCTCTTTCAATAGCGCAGGCTTGAAATTCTTTACACTTCACACGACTTGCTCGTACTTGATTTTTTGGATTTTTAGATCATCGAGATTTTCTGTGTTTCATCATTGTACCATCATGATTTTCGCCAGAACAAAGATCGTCAAAACGCGGAAGCCAAAAAATTGCTTCGCCAAAAAGGGCTTGTGGGCTCAGAGGTGAGAGACTCAGGAAGTCATTCTTTGTAGAATTTGATACTCAAAATTATTACGTCAGAATGGCAGTAATTGGATTTTTTTTTCTCAATCACGCGTTTGTACCTTGTTTCTTCTTATGTAATAATTGCAGATGCAGCTCGCCTTAGATGCCGAAAAGTCCAGCGCCGATGCCGCAGCCGTGAGGCATGATCGTGAGCGGCGCACTCGGCGCATCAACGAGATGCTTTGCTACCGCATCTACAAGCGCAACCAAATTTTGCCCTTGAAACAGCAGGCTCTGGGCACCAGCTACAACGCTAGCAGCGACTCAATGAACATCGCGGTGCGAATGGATAATTGTTGTCTTACAGTCTTTGCTCCGTATCTCATACGCTTGAACGTGCTTACGTGCAAAAAGATACCTTCTTTTCTACAATTTTTGAAAATATTTCGCGCCTCTCTCTCTCTGTTTTGGGTCATGTCCAGGTCACCACGGGCAAATACCAGCTCAAAATGGAGATCATGGGTCGTATGGACGAAGAAAAGAAGGCAGCAAGTGCTTCTGGCGTGAAATCTCGTGCCAGTAACAACAATAAGGACACTTCTATCAAAGGGAGCCGAAAGACCTTCGCCGGGATAGCAGCCGCAGGTAGCAATGCCAATGAACCTCCAGATCCTGGTCGTGGAATTCTCAGTGATCCATCACTGGATCGGATTGTGGTTGGTCGCGCTCTTTCGGAAGCGAAACATGTCCGCGCGCATCAAAACCACAGCGGCGGTGGTGGTGTCTCGGTGCCTGGACCGTTCGCTAATTTAATACGCCGAGTAGGCTTGGGGAACGATGCCGTGCGACGCGAAATGGTGCACTTGTTGCCTACTACTGGTGAATGGGAGGAGTCGGATCTGATGGTAAACAAATCGCCAATTGGTACTACGAAGGTTGCACTCGACAGCACCGCCCCATTTCCTGGTGGAGGAGACGCAACGGCTGGCCGGGGGTCTCCCAATTTAAGGTCTGAGGATGCACAAAGTGAAGTGGCAAGTAAACAGATGCGAAGGAGAGCAGGCACTGAGAGTGCGACTGACAGTGCAGCTGCCGACGGCTATGAAAACGACAACGATTCAAAAGTGCTTTTCTTTGAGGACTCGAATGAAATCATCAAGGGTCCTACTCAACCTCAACCGATAAGCAACGAGATCACCGGAGGCTATGACGGTACATTGAACAGCGAGAAAACCGATGCATTGACCGAATTGTTCGCGCGAGTGGACGAAAAAGGCGAAGGAAGCGTGTTGCGCACAGTTTTGAAGCGATTTTTGTGCAACAAGTCCGATGAGGTGTGTGTTGGGAACACAAGCAAGGCTGGCACTGCTTGGAATGCTCCACATTTTTTATTATACTTGTGTGTACATAATTAGTTGTCGAACTCATTATGGTGCGCTTTTCCATGAAGTGCAACACTTCCTCGGTTCTAATCTCCTCATCTCTCACCTCCCCCTTGCTACTTGTGTCTGTCCCAACAACAATCAAAGAACTTGGACATGCGAGAAAACTTTTGCTACGCTATGGGTCTACCCAAGCAACAAAGCATTGAATCTTTCAGCGCGATGTTCCGAATCTTTTTCGATGCGATTGATACCGACGATGAAGGCGACGTAACCCTCGCAGAAATGATTCGATTTGCAGGTCAGTTGAATGATTGTTGAATACAAACCAGTGCACGCTTTTTGGAAGTGCCTATTGCTTGTGAATATTTCTTACTGTGGCAGTATAGTTTCTTCTTTTTTTAGAACAGTATACGATTCCTGGGCGAGTCAAACGAGAAAAATCTTATATTCAAAATTAAATTTCAATCTTTGTCGAAACTTACTTTTTATGCAGGCGACATCGATTTCATTGCCACTCAGTACGCTTCGAGCGGTCACCACGGTCTCCCTCCGGTTGCCTATGGCCTCCTCGTGAACTTTGACGTCAGCCGCAGCAAACATTTGAGCCATTTCGAAATCATCAAAGCCATCAAGCTTTACCCCGAAATTCGTACGCAGTTGCATGCTCGGGCGGAGCACAAAACACAAATGGCAGATGACACGCACGGAGAGTTGATGCTGGGTAGGCGATGATGGGTGAATAGTCACTGAAGCACTTTCGTTGTTTGCGCAACGCACGCGCATTCCCACTTCTGCCCGCAGCATTGGCTTCTGTGCCATTTGGGTTTGTATTAGTTCGAGTTCGAGAAGATTCGAGAGGTGGATGTAAGGCAAAAACCACTTCTTGATATTCAAACGCTATTTATTGGGACGTAGCCAGCAGGAAGCCGCTTTTATTGGCGAATACGAACGCAACTTCCTAATGGGAATACCTACGCATGATCTTCAGTTACATGTTAAATATGTGCATTATATTTGTAAGGCGCAAAATAAGTAAAAGGCAACAGTATCATATATCCCTTTGGACTATCATAGCACCGTGCCCTAGATGAACGCAAGACATGGGTCTTATTAGGACTGGCTCTCGCAACTCGATTCCCGTTTTGCTCCGAAAATTATTCAATTGCATTGGGATGTAAAAAGAGTCGCGGAATAAAGAACAGAAACCCGTTGAGGATAAACCGTTGTTAATCAGGCGATCTGGCGCAAGAGGACGCTAGCAATGCGCACGAGATGCGGCTTGTCCCGTGGGAAAAGAATCACTTGACCACCCCCGCTCTCTTCGGGCGAGTGCAGCACCAGCACTAGTCGCATGCGTTGCCTCAAACCATTGCCTTGGTCGTCAGCGAGGCCGCTCGGAATGAGCATGGTCTCCACGCGTGCCGTGCTCCCACTGGGACCTCGCAGCACGGACAACAATTTGAAGGCGGCGCTGGGCACAAACTCCAGTGCACGCTCGTTGGGGCTGGCTGGCTGCTCGCTGCTCTCGCTGGCCCACACTTGGCCGTGCACCACATGTAGAGTCACTCGCGTGGGCTTGGAGAACGGCGAATGCTTCGACGAGAGTGCTCGGCTTTTCGATGATCTGGTGCGTGTCACGACCGCACATGCAGTGCGCAGAGCTGAAGAAGACGACGAAGCAGCGCCTGTCTTTCCGCCGCCATCGCTGGCTGCCAAAGCTGCCACTCTTGCGCTCCGCATGAGCTCCTGGGCGATAGCTTCGTTGCAGTCGCTCAAACTGTCGGCAGGGCAGCCCCGGCTCCGGGTGAGGGGCGAGGAGCGCTCGTGAGGGGGGGATTTGGACCGTCGGCGAGCGGCAGAGCGACTCAAACGAGTAGGCGACGATGCTCTGAGTAGAGATGGAGACGACGGTGAGGACGCATCCATGACACCATCCCGAAACTGTAACCGGTACGGCGACTGGTGCCGCACAGAAGCACTGCGGCGGTCTGGCGTGGCCGATCGGCCCCATTCTCGCCTCGGATCAGCAGAGCGGCTCATGCGCGGAGGCGATTGAGTGGACCTATGGTTGGGCCTTGACGCAGCATTGGGCGATTGTATCTTGACTCTTGGATTGTTGTTCGGTGGGGAACGGCCACGTCGTGTCGGGCTGCGATTCGATGACTTTGACGGCGAGGCAGAAGAGACAGACACCGATCTACGAGTGTGCATGTAAAAAAAAGCAAACACAAATAAAGCGTACGTAAGACACACCAAAAGATAAGAAGGCGCCATTGTAAGAATAGAAAGTGGAAAGCAACCTTCAGGAGTCTATGCGCATACCTGTGAACAGAGCGCGAAGACACTCGTGGCTCCCGAGGCATCTGACGGGGCGACACTAGTTTCTGCTCGCTCACATTTGGAGCACCAGGTTTTATTACTTCAACGGCTATTGCATCGGCATTGGAACCAGCATTGTCCTGCGATAAAATATCCTCAGCAGCCTGAACGTCGATTCTGTCAGGGTCCTTTTGTGTCTTTGACTTCAATGCGTTGACAGGATGTTCGATTGCCTCTTCTTTGACCTGTTTGTCGGCCTGTAATGGTGCAGCTTCAGTGGTTTGCACCCTTTCTTTCTCTTGAGCTTCTCTTTCTGCTTTTACATGCGTACTTTCGGTGGAACCTTGAATCGCTTCATCTTTGATTTCGTCAATAGTTTGTAAGTGCTGTGCAGCATCAACATCTCGCATCTCTTCTATTTCTTTAGATTCTCGCTTAGCTTGAAGGTAGGAACTTTCGGCAGCATGTATCATCGCCTTCTCCTTCGCCTCTCTCTCGGCCTGCAGTCGTGCAGCTTCAATAGCACGCACACGCTCCTCTTCCTCCTTAGCCTCTCTCTCGGCCTGCAGTCGTGCAGCCTCAATAGCACGCACACGCTCCTCTTCTTCCTCTTTGGCCTCTCTCTCGGCCTGCAGTCGTGCAGCTTCAATAGCACGCACACGCTCCTCCTCCTTAGCCTCTCTCTCGGCCTGCAGTCGAG
>Ga0307930_1002824_pt1 | contig 13073 bp, 9 predicted proteins | sample OrgLakmetageno46_FD_203161 | JGI IMG/M metagenome (GOLD analysis project Ga0307930, IMG submission 203161) | Saline water microbial communities from Organic Lake, Antarctica - #46 | ecosystem: Environmental > Aquatic > Non-marine Saline and Alkaline > Saline | place: Antarctica: Organic Lake... | reverse complement strand
TGGTTTGAGTACGTAAACGGGCGGGAGCCTGTGATCTCGAGGGTACTGGCAACTTTATCATCAGCGGCGCCGGTAGAAGAGGCCGCGCCCTGGGCATCAGCTTTTGCATGAAGCTAATGCACGCAGTAAAAAAAATCACGTGCACCATAGCTTGAATCTAATGCAAGAATGATTCCTTACCTTCAGCAGTTTTTTGCGGTCGTCGTAGAGCTTGGCGACCGTAGCTTTGTGAAGTGGTTGTTGCTAACGCTTCGACTCTGAGGACACACTAGAGATATTCTTGATGGTCCAGAACTTGCCAGTCGCAATTATCCGTGCACCGCCTTTGACTTTAGCAGCGTCCATCCGTCATTTGAAGCCTCGCGTCTTGTCGAAGTCTACCAAGCCGCCCAGACTGTCCTTGTCCACGCCGGTCGCTCCAACATAGTCGGTGCATGAGTGCACGATTTCATCAAATCCGCAATGGCAGCCGAGGAAGTTAGAGCATAGGTGGAAGGAAGCCAGCTGTTAAACACTTCCGCCGCTATATCATGCGGTGGATTTTCCCTCGGTGCGAGAGATGTCGTCAAAATCCCTCCGTATCATGGTGGTCACGGGAGAGACGCTTGCTGCTCATCAGTGACGAGCGAATGAAGGACTCTGGAGACTGCAACGCCGAGGTTACCTTGCTGAACAACAACAATCAAAACACCAGCAACTTGGACACTGTCTTGGGCCGTACTACCTTACGTAGATACCCAACAGCTGAAGTTTCGAGAGAGACATCTACTAACTATTACGATTGCAAGCTATTTTTAACGAGCAATTCGACAATCCGACCCACTCAGATAAAAGCTCTGTGTGTGCACAATTTACAGGGGGACTGATTGCGACGTAAGACTACTAGACCGGAAGTCTGAAAGATGGCACATCGCAAGATAACTCTCAATGAAAAGGCTCCTCTCGTCTTGTCTATGCAGGACGCTGCAGCAATCAACGAGGTCCTTCTGAATGTGACTATGAAGGAGATTCCTTCTGCGAGGCTTTCAAAGGCTTGCGAGAAGGTACGACGCCGTTTAAAACAGCATTTGAGCGGTTGTATTTGCTAACCGTTTTCAAACACTCAAGGTTCGGGACCAGTGGTTAGCGAGCTTTCGGGAGGCAGTAATCCAAGGCGTTGAATCACACTGTATCGACGATGACACTGCTGCCCAAACTACTGCAGCTATGAGCGACAGCGGTGAAACACCTGCCCCTTGATTGCTTCATCCTCAGAGTATTCTGCTGCACATGCCCTAGAAGAAGCTGCTAGATAGCTTACTGACTCAGATAAGTGATCCTCTGAATGTAAACATGCTCCGTTTATCATTCTTATTGTAGATGCACAGGCGCTCATGGATGTCGAAACGCTGCGGGCGCGCGTGCTTGTCGCCAAGGAGCGCGTTGGAGCGATTCGGGAGCGAGTAAGTCGAGTAGCAATCTAAGCTGATCTAATCACTACATCGGAGCACACGAACATTCGATACATTGATAAAACATCCGAGCGCATTAATAGGTATTTCCTCATAGTTTTGATACTTCTTGGATCTTCTCCCGTCAGGTGCTGGGCAAAACAGCAGCACAACTGGGTGCTAGGCTCGAAAAGAAACGCAAGCGGGCGGACCGTGAGGTTGATGGCTCAACATTGTCGGCAGAAAACCCACCGCCGCCAGTATCCGACAAGGCTTTGCGTGCTCTACGAGCGGCTGTAGAGAAGGTGCTTTCACAGAGAGATGTTGTTGCGATGTGGCAAGATGTCAAGAGGGTGAAGCAATGATTCTTTTGCGGCGGGAGGAAGAGAGTATATTTCACATTGCGCTTTCGGCGGTGTACGGTGAAGAAATATGATAGAGCTGCCTTATCTTCGCACAATTTGTATGTATATTCCATAATTGCTTCTTTCGATTCTAGCCCTCTCAAATTGTGCGCATGTGGCGTTCCCCATGAACTCAGGTGGCGGGCTCGATGACGGACGTGCACCAGGACCTCAAGGAGCGCCACGACGCCCTGGCCGCGACCGTAAAAGGCATTGCCAAGTCGGCGGAGCTCCGTAACACGGCCAAAGCGGGAAGTAACTCGAGTAATAGCAGTAGCGGTCGCGCCGCGGGTGGCAGCGCAGCAGCCAAGAACAAGAAAGCCGTCCTGACGCCGAACTCACGCTTTTCAAAGCACCTTTCATCAGGAAAATAGTAGGCGCGCGCCACGACCTGTACTGCGATTCCATTGTTGGTGGATATCCGGTGATTTCACGCGCGGAATTATACGATTCTTTTTATTCGCATATGCGCATCCAATTCACACTTCATTTTAAAACCCCTCACATGATTTTTGAAAGAGAAAGAGATAAGAGCTCCAATGCGAATGGCGATATCATATATATCTTAAATCTTAATTCTTACGCAATAGCTAAATTAGTAATAGTACACTACTCTGGAATAAGTAAGTACTCCCTAAATGCACATAAGAACTCTTAGTCCAGCGGCTAAATCCTTACTTTTCATCTTGAAATAAGTGCGCTCTACGCTCTACTTCTCTTCTTGAAATAATTAATAATTGCGCTCTAAATAGCTTTACTCTTCGCTTCAGTCTTTACATTTACAGCTATATCCATGAGAATCAGATGTCAGATAAAAAGCACAAGGAGCTCGGTGCCTGATTTAACAGGTGCCCTCCCAGCGAGACCCCCATTCGCGATGTGGTTCATGCCAGCTCGTGTGCTTCTGTCTTCTGTAGTGCTGTGGTGCGTGTGGTTGTTGTAGTCTTTCATGAAGAGAACGGCGCGTGCATGAAATTGTGAACAGCGCCTTGTTAGCTGCCCCAAGAACTTGGTGCCTGAATTCACAGGTGCCCTTCCGACTCCTTAGCACTCAACAGGAAATCCCTCGCGAAAGGGGATCCAGCAAAGTGCCACTGCGTCAGCTCTTGAGATCAGCTCCTCGGCTGCGTGTGTGTCTGTGAAGTGTAAGAGATGCATTTCTGTGTGTGTGCAATTGTGATTATGGTTCAGTGATGATGGCTGCCAGGCGCTTCCACATGAAAGCAGTTTCAGTAAAAAAGTACTGTCTAGCCTTGAGCCATTACCACCAACCTAGGGCGAAGGCGATTGCTTCTCGCTGTCAGTCTTTGCCTTGGCGGCTTCCAGGTTCATTTCCAAGAAGTCGTCGCTCGCAGCAAAGAGGAACAAAAAGAGCGCGCCCACGGCTGACACAAAGTTGACCCCCAGGAGAATCTTGTAAGAGCCCTGGCCAATCCCAAAGCCGTTGAGGTCCACTACGGTCGTGTAACGGCTGTTTTGAGCGCGCCCAATGTAGCAATCCAAGTCACAGGTCCCGAGCTCGTCTGCCAGAGACGCTTCCGTCGCGAGGCATTGGCGCTTGTCCGATTGGTCCCAGCAGCCGGACGCGTACACGCAGTCGTAGTAAGCAGAAAAAGCCGAACAAGAGGGGGTCTCTGTCCAGTCAGGTGCCACGCAAGTGGTGAGCTTGAAAGGCTGGCAGTTTTCGGTTTGAGACGCCATTTGGTAGACGGTGCCGAGCGCAGCCGAAAAGCAGTACGGCAAGAGGAAGCACAGGGGGCGAGTTTTGGTGGTGGTGCGGCGCCCTGACCAAGCGCTGCTGACGAGGCATGCAAACGCAGCCATGTAAATGGGTGGGCCGAGGCCTGGCACCTGTTGAAGCAGAAGTAGGAATTCGAGAGAAAAATGACGAAGGAGAATGATGACAAGCCACATGATCTAAGATTCACTTCATAAAAATGATTGCAACACCGCAAAGCAATACTGCCAAAGTGATATCTTTTGACTGTATGAATCATAGCAGAGAGAGCTCTCAATCGTAACTTTACCATGGTGCCCGTAACCGTAGTGGCATCCAACTCATCCGGGTCAAAGAGCAGAGGCAACGTGCCCGTGACCCCAATCACCACAATGGCAATGCGCCCCAGCACCACGTCTGTCGCGTCTGCTTCCGAAGGGTTTACAGGGCGGCCTTTCACAATGAACCCGTGCAGATCTGGGCCAATGGCTTTGGCGACCGCGGTGAACGTGGAGTCCAGGGTAGACATCGCTGAGGTGATGATCACCAGGCATAGCACAGAATAGTAGGCCGGGCCTAGCACTGTAGCCACCGCCGAGGGTTCGCCTCCCATGACAGACGCGACATCAGCGCCGTTGAGGTCAGACTCGCTGCACGCGCCGTCAGACACGCAGTTGGCCAGCATGTTGCCATAGACCCCAATGAAGCCAAACACGGTGACGTAAGCCACGGCGAGGACGCAGCCCAGCGCGAAGCCGCTCACCATGACTTCTTTCGAGGCCAAGAAGGCGCGGTCCGTGAGCGCAGGGTCCATGAAGGTGTAGGACAGCGCCCCCTGCAAGATGCCGGTCCAAAACAAGTCCATGCCGCCTTCCAAGCTGAACATCTCGCGCCCCTGCACTGGGTTGTACGTCCAGAGCGACGAGGACTCGTGGTTAGCTTTCGCATAGGCTTGGAGCTCGTCGTTGCCGTTGATTTGGGTGAGGATAGCGAGCCAGGTCATGACGAGGAGCACGCACATGAGTACCGCCTGCAGAGCATCGCTGTACAGGGACGCACGCATGCCGCCGATAAAAGTGTACGCCGCTGGAATCGCCATGGACACCCATGCCGCGAGCTTCCAGTTGCTGGACAAGGACTCGCCAAAGAAATCAGCGATCACCACCGTGTTGGACCACACTTCGTTGTAGAGCCGGTACAGGACTGTGAGCTGAAACCACGGAGAGCATGCCACAAGGAGGTATAATGTGAGCTAATTTTTATCATGATTTAAATACATGCATACCAAAAATTACGTGCACACACATAGGATCCGAAAAGTAGCTTGCGAACCTCAAAGATAACGGTGGCCAAGGGCCCGTATCGGTCGTTGATGAAGTCAGGGAGCGAGTAGTAGCCTTGCTTTCGGAGGAAGTAGATGATAACGCCCGTGGTAAAGACACCCACGAACCATGCGGCATAAGCCAGGCCGCCGAGCATGCCGTACTTCGCACCGAGCTTGGAGCTGTTTTGAATCGACTTCGCCATCACCCAGGACACGAAGGACGTCATGGCGATGAGACCAAAGGCGTAGCCCTTGCGCCCATCGGTGTTGGCCTCGTCAATAGGGCGGAAAAACTGTAAAAAGCCAATTAAATTTGTTGGAATGCCAGGAACAAAATTTATTTAAAAGACAGCGAATCGGACGACGTGAAATTGATTTGAGTATCGAATCAGGCATTAGGGATTGATTATCTTTTCTTCATTTGGAAGTCTACGGGGATGGAAAGTATACCTGTTTAGGCGTGCCGTCGCCCACAGCAAGCATGATGCAGATCCAAGCGTAGCCAATGAGCAAATGCCACTCACGCTGCCGATTCTCAGTCTCCACCCAAACCACAGCGGCAACTGCAAGAATCGTGATCAAAGCGTACGCAAACCAGTAAATCGGCTTGACGCCCTTCGCGGGCGAATCCTCCTCCTCGGCTGGTGCGGCGGGAGCCGCTACGATTTCAACTTCAACCTCAAGAGGCTCGGCAGCTTTCTTGTTCCTGGGTGTAGTCTTTGGTTTGTTCTTGGGAGTTGTGCCAAGCGGCGATTTGGTAGCTTTTTCATCTGCAGAAGAAGGCCAAGCGATGAACCATGAATGGAACGCGGCGAGGAGGACACAGAGTGGCAACATTCTCCATGACTATGAGGATTGCACAGTGCTTTACTTTCTTCATTCCATCATATCGATAAATGTAACACATGCACTTATTCAGTTTTTGAAGCTCTCGAGATTTCAATGAGTATTCCCAATCACGATTTCGCGCAAACTTCAAAGATAGCATAAGATTCGATTACCTCCTTTGGTCGTCATTTTTTGAGAAGATGGAGTGCGCTCAGGTTTGAATGCGCCATTGCTTGACTTGCTCTTGATTGAGACACTGCTTTTCCTTTCTGACATGATCTGTTGCAAAGCTCTCAGCTGAGTATTCTTCCGGCTAACTCTCTAGTCTCGTTCGTCACTCTTAGCGGTGCGAATGCTATAGTTCTCACTCACTGCATGCAGGGACACAAAAACACACGCAGAGAATGATATCCACGATTTTTTGCACAAATCAGAGTTTTCTCAGGTTTTCTTGTTTTCTTTGCAATTTGGTTGGCTGTGGGTCACATGAACCTACTCATACCAAGAACCAACAACAAGAACCCACTTTAGAGGGATCTTGCGACGACTGCGACGTTGCGATGACCAAAACTCAGAAAGACAGACAACAGAAGAAGATCCAAAGTGCTGCTAAGTTTTTTTAAAACCACCCGTGATCACCATGAGCCTCATGGGACCAGGCGCGATGACTGAGTACGGCGGCGGGCCGTCACGAGGGCCACGGCAACGTGGGTCTGTGCGGGTGCAAGAGGTGTGTTTTTGAATCCCAGGGTGTTTGTTTTTGTGAACACAAGGCAAATTTATGTACGCGCTTGACAACAACTGCGCATCTTGGGGCTACTGCTGCATGTAGCCTACCTTTCAAATCTACTATATATTTCAAGCATCTACGCAACCGGCATCTCGATGACTAATAATTTACTCAACTTCGCGTCTACAGCCTGCCCATGCTTTTTTCGTCGCGGGGTCATCCATCGACGACATTTGCGGCATTTTTGGCCGGGTCAACGCAAGCCAAGCTCGGCTAGTGACCAGCCACCCGTGCCAGCTTTGCTACAAGCACGACCAAAGTGGTTGGCTCATGGCACTTGTAGAGACTCCTGCGGTTCGTAATCGTCCTTGCTATAGCTATCGCACCAAGTACTATGCCCAAACTTATCAACGAGCCCATTGGGTTTGTCGTGGCCTTCCCCGTTTTTGCTAACTTTGCACCCTTCATTTATACGCATTTCTCCCTCATTTCCCCCGAATTGTAAGTCTCGCTAATAGTGGACATGCGTTTCTGCAGGATGAGTTGGCTGAAGAGCGCATGAAGAACCGTTACTCGTACGAAGAGCCGTGCGGCATGGAGTGGGTGTTCATTGACCGAACCGGCAAAGACTGGTTCAAGCACAAGGGCGACACTATTGTGCCCGGGGCCGGCACTCGCTGGAAGCACCTGCACCGCTCCCCCGAGTCGGCGGCTGCGGCGGCGGCCAAGCGGCGCAAAGCCCAGGAAAAAGAAGCCCGCGCGCGGGTGAAGGCGCAGGCCAAGGCCCAGGCCAAAGCCGTGCGCGCAGCCGAGCGCCGAGCCGCCAACGCGGAGCGCCGCAACGCCAAGCGGCTGGAGCGCCGGGAAGCCACGCGGGAAGCCCGCAAGGAGCAGATCCGAGAAGCGAAGCGGATTTTGAGGAACGCGGGTGGCGGTGCGTACGCCGACGAGTACGGGTCCGATGACGATGACCTCGACGAGTACCTTGACGACGAGGAGGTAGGGGAATGCTTCACTAACATGCACTTGGCACGCACATTTACCGTTTGTGCCAACATCGTGAAAAATAATAATAACGTGTTGCATCTAATGGTGGAGTGGGCACAACTCAGTATGCTCTACCACTCCGAACACCCACCCTTGGCGCAAAGCGACACTTTCAAAGTGTTTTCTTGATGTGATTTTCACCTTTCCACCTATCAATTGGGTGCACAGGAGGACGAATACGACGAAGAATACGAAGCTTACAAGCGCTTTCACGGCCTCGCCGACAGCGACGACGACGACGAAAGCGAGTCCGAGTCCGAGGACGAAGATGAGAGCGAATCCGAGTCCTCCGACGAGGAAGACCCCGCGGCAGCTTTGCGAGCGCGCGGCGCCCTGGTCGAACACCACGAAGACGACGAAGACGAGCTCCCGTGGCAAGTGATTGCTTTGCTGGACGCCTCGATTTTGCGGGACTTGCGGTGGTCCAACGCCTACCGCGAAAAGCGGGTGGCGCTCGCCCTCGCGGGGGAAGACGTGACCCCACCGCTCGTGGACACCATTGAGGGTTTCCTCGACGCCGAGCGCGCGCTCCTCCTCGAAGACCAAGAGCAGGGCGCGAACAGCGGTGGGCGGGCCCTCGCCGCCTCCCTGGCAGCTACACCTGCGGCAGCGGCAGCGGGCGGTGCGATGGGCGGCGGTGACGGCGGTGTGAACGGCAACGCGGATTTGGGCGCAGCGGGTTGGCTGTACCGAGTGACCGCTCCCGAGGGAGTATCCCTGTACAAGAAGCCCACGGCCACCGGTGGTCCGGCGGCAGGAGCCCGCCCCTGTGGGGCTTTGCTGCGCGTGGTGGAGGTGGGCAAAGGCGGGTGGCTGCGCCTGGCCGCCACGGAAAAGGGCAAGCTCGAAGCTCCCCTGGGGGTGGGCGATGCAGTGAAGGTGGTGAGCGGGCAGTACGCGGGCACCAACGGCACCGTGGCGAGGGGCCTCGACGACAAGCGCGAACTGGGCGTGAAGCTCAAGGGCTACACGGGCACCGGCACCTTCCACGTCACGGAACTGAAACGCGACGAGAAGGCCGCACAAGCCGCAGCGAAAAAGCCGAAAAAGGACTCGTCCAGGGGCTACGACGCGTACGGGCGCCGGGGCGGGTACTTCGACGGCTCCGACTCGGAAGAGGACGACAGCGAAGACGAGGAAAGCGAAGAAGAAGACAGCGAGGACGAGGAAGGTGCGGTGAGCGGCGGCAGCGGCGGCGCGGCTGGTTCCGTCAAGGAAGTTGGTCTGTGGGTTTGTTTGCTGAACGAGTCGGGTGGCGACGGGGCTCCACCGCCAGCTCAGCGCAGCAAGCACGACAAGGTCGACGCGCACGCGGCCTCATCCGTAGCCTCTGCTGCTGGTGGAGCGCGCCTCGAGCCCGTCACTTCGTCGACGCCTTTGCTGGTGGCTGTGCGCAGCATTGAAGCGCAAAAGTTGGCGGCCGCTCCTCCTGCCGATGCGACGGGCGCTGCTGCAGCAGCTGCAGCTCAAGAGGCGGCGGAGGAGGAATCTGGCACCAGCAGCAGCACTACTGCAGCTCCAGCCAACAACAACGGAAACAGCAGCAAAGACGCCAACGCCAAGTCGGCGGCAGCGAAGGCCGCTGAGAGTGGTGGACTAGTGCTCGAGGAGCGCGACGAAGCGGCCCTCTTTGACCGCCCTTTTGAGCCTCGGCTCGAAGCGGAAGACGCCGCCAACGACGACGACGACGAGACTGCTGGCGCAGATGACGACGACGCAAGCAACACAAGCGAAGTGAGCGCCAAAGCGGACGCGGCTGCGACCGCTGCGGCTGCTCTAGCAGCGCAAGTGCTGAGCCCACAGTTGAGCGGAGCAGGAGCAGCAGCAGCAGCCGTCGCAGCCGGGCTGGCGGTAGGCACTCGCGTGGTGTTGAAAGGCTTGTCTGCAGCCCACTACAACGGACGCGAGGGCGTGGTGCTCACTTCTGCGAACGCTGAAGGTCGCCAGGGCGTGCGCCTCGACCCACAAGTGGCGCCTGAAGCCAGCGGGCCAGATGCTCTGCCGCCACCGCCGGAGAAGACTCTGCTCCTCAAGATGGCTAATTTGGAGCCGTGCGACCCGCAAGGAGCAAGCAGTGACAGTGGAGCTAGCTCAGCAGATGGCGCGGTATTGGCGCGTGCCGCTGCGGTGCTTGGTGTCAGTTTGTCTGCGCTCGGCCTGCCAGCGGGCTCTTCCAGCACTAGCAACAACAGCACCAGCGTGGCGGGGCATTTGGAAGTGCTGGGCGCTGTGCTCCGGGCCACCGACCGCGACCTGGCCGGACTCAACCCTTCGCCACCGACCACTGCGCGCGCAGGGGTGTCGGAAGCGCGGCGTGCGCACCGGGTGTTGGCGGCTGCTCTGGCGCTGCTCCCACCCAACAGCAGCCAAGACAGCAACGACGGCCTAGGGAACAGCCGTGGCAGCAGTGGTGCAACGGTGTGGCAGGCCGAGCTCGCCCCTCACGCGGTGGTCGAGCAGGGGTTCCTCGGCAAACGCGCGGCGCAAGCAGCGATCCAGGCGTCGGACCCCAGCTCGTTCACCAAGATTGCCGCGGGAGTAGCCGCGCTGCGGCAGGTGTTGGCGGAAGAGCAGTGCCGCTTGGTGCGCCACCGCGGCGAGTGGCAAGCGAACTGGGGCGCGCAAGTGCCGACCTGGCGCATGGAGCAAGCAGAGTCTGCCGCTGCGGCTGCTTTGATGGTCGATGAAGTGGACGGCGACCTGGTGGGCAACAGTGGCGTAGCAGCAGCGCAGGCCGCGGTGGCGAGCGGCGGCAGCGATGCAGGCAAGGCCCTTGAGGACGGCTGCACCGGTGGGAGCAGTGGGGACTGCCTGCTGCTGCGGCTCTGCCTGGTGCGGAGCTTGTTGCGTGCCCGCCGCGACGCCGATGCCCTCGCCGAAGCTGCCAAGGCGGCTAAGCTGCACCCGTGCGCTGCACCGGCCTTGCTGTGGCACGGGCGTTGCCTCTTGCGGCTTGGCCAGCGCGACGCTGGATTCAAAGCCCTCAGCCAAGCGGCGACTCTGGGGGCCAACAGCTCGGTCAGCGATTACAGCAGCGCAGGCTCTTCCTCGTCGTCGTCCTCGGGCGGTCGTGGAGCGAACGGTCTCGCTCCGCCGGGATCACGATGGGCGAGCCGGGAAGCGTTGGCCCGAGTCCGAGCCCTGAAGCGCGCCAAGCGAGCCGAACTCAAGGCGAAAGACGCGTACGAGCGCGGCAAGTTCGCCGAAGCGGCCCAGTTGTACACCCAAGCCCTCGCCGAGTACGACGGCAGCGACCTCAACAATGGCAGTGGCGGCGGCAAAAGCGGCGTGAGCGGCGCAGCAGCCGCAGCGGCAGCAGCCATGGGCGCCGGCGACGGTGGAGCGAGCTCAGTGGACAGTTTTGGTGGCGATGACAAGTGGGGGCGGGCGGAAGCCTTAGTGGCCAGGGCGGGTTGCCTGCGGCGCGGGCGTGAGTTGAGCCCCGCGATTGCAGACTGCGACGCGGCCTTGGTGGTGTTTCCCAAGTACGCGCGCGCGCTCTTCCGCCGCGCCCTGTGCCTGCTGGAGTCGGCCAAGCCCACGGAAGCGTTGGCGACTTTGGAGAAGCTCCTTCGGGTGGACCGCACCTGGCCGCGGCTCTTGGACTGGCTCATTCGGGCCTCCGCGCAGGCGCGGCGCCAAGCGGCGCAGGGCCACCAGGGCTCGTCGTCCGGCGAGTACAGCCATGCCGAGGAAGACGACCCGGAGGGCAACGGCGGCAGCGGCAGCGGTAACGGTGGGAACGCGGACTATTACAACGTGTTGGGCGTGCCCACGGACGCGACGGAAGCGCAGCTCAAGCGCGCGTACCGGATCAAATCTTTGAAAGCGCACCCCGACAAGCCCGGCGGGTCGGTGACGGCGTTCCAACTGGTGGCGACCGCCTACGAAACCTTGTCGGACACGGAGAAGCGGCAGCTCTATGACGACGGGGTGGACGTGAAGAAGAAAAAGAAGCAAAAGCGCCACGAGGACGACAGCAGCGAGAGCGACAGCGAAGACGAAGACGGCAACAAAAAGAAGTCCCTGCGCGAAGAAGTCGAGCGCAAGTACTTCCCCGAAAACTTCAAGTTTTGGCCGTTTGGCGACCCTTTTGTGGAGAAGCGGCGGCACGACGCGCGGAAAGCGAAAGAGGCGGAAGCGAAGAAGCAGAGAAAGGCCAACCCGTATGCGGCTCCCTTCCGCCGGAATTTTGGCTTTGGTGACTACTGATGAGCCGCAACTGATGAGAGCGCGGAGGCAGCAGAATGAATTTAGACACAGATGATGACAAAGAATTTTCTTTTGTAATGCGGCAGTAGCAAGACGGTGGCGTCTCGTGTCTCGGGGAGATAGAATTGGGCTAAATGGGCAGCAGAGGAACGGCAACCACGTGCCAATTGCGGCCGCTCTCTTTCGAAAGGGCGCAATTCGCGATTGCCGCGCACGTGCATAATAATCGGTTTGACTAAGCCAAATTCCATACCCAACACGCGCGCAGCATAAATTAGAAATTGGCATAATTCATATTTCATAATTTTCATATGTAGTAGCTGTACAGTTGCATGGCCCTGAGCCAGCTAGGGTATCCTAGAAACCGACCAGTTAACTCTAACATCCGCGAATGAAGGAGCAGCGGCATATGCCAAGTGCGAGCGTTCTCTACTGCCTTACAAATATAGATGTCCGAATACATATACGCATACTTCATAATTCATGAAAAAAACCCCCAAAAAATCCGCACTTCCCTGCTTCTCTACTTCTCTTCTCACTCATCTCCAACGGCCGTGTATTTTTTTTGGTATGAAGAGAAACGGCAGAGACCCAGCCCTAGTTCACTGCATGTGCTATATGGGGTTTTCACCCTCCTCGCCGAAGGGCAACACGCCATTGGCGCCAGTGAGGTCATCGTGGTTCGCATCGTCAGCGTTAACCGCCACTTCCTTGCAAGTTTTGTCCGCGGCCTGGCAAGTGGTGTCCGCCGTGCAAAAGTCAAACCCGCCGATGGAGTCGTGGAAGGTGGTGTAGTCGAACTCGCCGTGCCACTCGATGCCCATTCCGCTCACGCCCCACGCCCAGAGCGACCCCGCAGTTTGGTTCCCGAACAGTTCAGTGGTGTGGGCGTGGTAAGGGGTGGCCGCAGACTCCAAATTGAACCGGATCTGATCCAAAGTGTGGGTGTCGCGCATCGCAAACGCCCAGTGGTCGTCCATCCACCGGGAGTAGCCCTGGTTGGTGCCGGTGGTTGCCCGCACTTGCGCGTCCACGTACTTGTGGTAGCGCCCCACTTCGTCGAAGTGCGCCGCGCTGGGCGTGTACACGAACCGGGCCTGGTACGCGGTCTGGAACTGCGTCGACAAGTGCAGCTCAAACACTTTGCAAACCTTGCTGTTAGAGCCCGTGTGCTTCGCCGAAGAGGCAGCCTTCACCTCGTGCAGCTTGGTCACCGCGCCCAAGGAGTGAATTTTGATGGCTTCGAAGTAGGCCTCGACCTCATCCATGTCGTAAGTTGGGTGGGCGTCCATCACCGGCATCGGCCTCGACAAACCGTTGGCGTCCACTGAGCTTACATAAGTGGTGTTGTACCACTCCGCTAGACGGCTCTGCGAGTATG
>Ga0307930_1002823_pt1 | contig 13074 bp, 16 predicted proteins | sample OrgLakmetageno46_FD_203161 | JGI IMG/M metagenome (GOLD analysis project Ga0307930, IMG submission 203161) | Saline water microbial communities from Organic Lake, Antarctica - #46 | ecosystem: Environmental > Aquatic > Non-marine Saline and Alkaline > Saline | place: Antarctica: Organic Lake... | reverse complement strand
CTAATTTAGATTTAGATCAGGACCAGAAGTAAAAAGTATAGGTATAGGTATAGTGGGGTTCTAGAAGGCAATAGTGCATGGATTAGGTTAGATTATACTCCCCAATTGCAAAAGAAACAACAACAAATAGCATAAAGCTGCGAATTGATGAATCTTCCAGACCAAGTCTGACTGGGCTGAGTGTCCTTTTGCGTAATGCAATGATTATCCTTACTCTCATGAACCCCGTGGGATCAATTCTCGGAAGGAGAATTAGAAGGCTAGCAGCTAGCAGTATTTTTGGATTCTGTAATTCCGTGTAATTTATTTCCGTCATTTGAGTTTATAGTTTGCAGTCGTTCGAGTTCGAGTTAGTTCCAATTCAGCACCTCATTTAATTACATAAAACACACAAGCACAGTAAAGCGTTACGGGCTGCATATTTGGTTTGAGACTTCCAGCAGATTCCGCTAGGCTTCTTCGCAATTCATTGACCGTTTATTCATCTGTTTTGGTGATGCTTTTTCTTTAGCCCATGACCAGCTTGAGCATGGCAGGGTAGTTGGGGGTGCCGAAGCCCGTTGCTGGGTCCCAGCCAGTGGTGGCCGTGAATCCATTGCCGAAGCCCGCGTTGTTGGTGCCCGTGGTCACGTCGAAAAACACTCCCGCAGGGCCCGCCACACCGTACAGCCACTGGTTCAAGTAGCCCATGGGGGACTGGCCGGCCGCCATGAGCTCGTCGTTGAGCATCGCAATCGCGCCCGCAAAGACCGGGCAGGCCGCCGAGGTGCCGCCCACCTTGAGGAAGTTACCCTTGGCCGCCACGCAGTAACCGTTGGCCTGGCCGGCAAGCGCAGCAACGTCGGGATAGGCGCGGCCCGAGGAGTTGTACTGGGACGCATCAGGTAGGGCCACGCCACTGCCAAGGTATGCCTTCACCGCCGACGCTTGGTAGTCAGGGATAGGGAAGGTGTCGGAGAAGCCGCCGCCGCCGTCAGCCCAAGTGGTCTCTGAGCCCACGGTGCCGGTGACCGAGAATTGCGTGCCACCCACCGCAGTGATGTACGGGGAGCCCGCTGGGAAGTCCGGGTGGAACACGCCATCGGTGGAGTGGCCGGTGCGGCCCCAGACCCCTTGGTCGCCGGACGCAAAGAGCACCGAGAGGCCGCGGGCGCCGTTGAGCATGAACTGGGTGTTGCACTCGTACATGTAGTCGTTGGACACTTGCTGGCACTCGTCGTTGCCGTAGCTCACCGACTGCACCCACGCCGGGTCCGTGTCGTTGTTTAGGGTGGTGGACCAGTCCAAGAGCGAGAACGAGATGGAGTTGATCACGGTCAGAGGAATGGGTGCCGCCACTGCCTCGATGTATTCCACGTCCAGGAGGGCTTCCACGCCGGCCAGGACTTCGCCGCCAGCGCCGATCACCGTGTCCACCTCGACGTGGCTCACCCCGCAGCCCGACGCGAAGTTCGACAAGTCTTGGTCGTCGATGCCCTGACAAGAGTAATACATGTAGTGGAGTGCGTGCGTGTGCACAGGGGTGCATATGAAACAAACAAACAGGAATAGGGGCGGTTAGAAAACACGTGTGTTTTGTCGTCTGCGAATTTTCCATTCCAATCTATTCACATAAGCTTCATGAGTTCGAAGTTTTCTCTCCAATAATACTGTCTTCATTCTCTTCGTATGCATTCAAGTGCACATACCTGGAGCTGGAACTCGGTGCAGGCCATGCTGTTGCCGTTGGTGTAGTTGTTCTTCACCGGGAAGCTGTACCGCTCCCGGAGCACGGCCGGGTTGGTAGAGCCGTGGCATGCCACGCCAGCGCCGGTGCACGAGTCGAAAGGGTCCGAGTCGTCGCTGGCGGCTTCTTCACGGTTCCGCATGCCTTCCTCGGCTTCAGCTACCTTCGCCGGGGTCATGGCCGGCAGCCGCAAGAGCTTGTCAACGAGGCTGACCTTGGCCGCGAGCTCGTCGGGCAGCGAGTAAGGAGTGGCTGCGCGCACCATGTCCAAAGTGCGAGGACCCGCCGAAGTGGGGGAAAAGTGGAACAGCTCGGTGCCGAAGAGTTCTTCCGCGGCCTGGGCGTTGAGGGTGGCCGTCACCACGTCACGAATCTTGGTGGTGGCGGGGGATCCCGCGAGCAAGTTCGGCTGCGACGCCAGCCACGACATCACGAACTCGTCCGAAGCCACTTCCCCCTTGGCCCGCTCCTCTTCGGTGAGAGGGGGATGCAGCAAGTTGCCGAGGTCTTCGAGAGAAAGGTACTTCTTGTACTCGGGGCCGAAAGGGTCGGAGACGGCCCAAAACTAAACAAGGGCATAAAACACAGAAGCAAGTAATGCATGTCATAAATCTAAGAATGGAAAAGTGCAGAAGAAGAAGCCAAAATAAGGGCGTGACACGATATGGAGGGAAATATAGGCACCGGACACGCATCGCCCCCTCGTTATTGAATAAGAGCCCGCAATCGAAATGCAAATGCAAAAGTAAAATGAGGATCATACGGCGCAAAGTTCCAAATGAAGGCGCACTTGGTACCTTGGCCTCCAGCTTGGCCCGCTTCATGGGACAGGTCTTGAGCACGAAAGTCACGTCAATGGTGTCCTTGGCCGACACGCGGGCGCCCTTCGTCCACGTCGGGCGCTCGAAGGTGGCGTCCGCTTCCATGGCCACGCGCGCGGACGCTGCGCCGGAAAATGCCGCGAGGAAAATCAATGCCTTCTGGAGAACTGCAGAGGAAACATGAGTATATCCGAGTTAATCATTTGTTGATCAAAGTTGGGACAAGCGGAAAGAGGCGTCCGTGCGAAAAAATCGCACAAATAAAATTGGAGATCACGTGATATGAAACGTCATAATTCGTTGAGCTCACCATTCATGGTTGATGAGGTTTGCAGCCTTGACTCCGGTGCTCCGGTGGCAACACTTTTTGGTTGTGAAGAAGTCGTAACAACTTCTTACAATTGAGAAAGCTCCCCGTATTCAAATTACTCCTATTGGTGCAAATTTGTGGCAGGTGCAAGCTAATGAACACGTACTTTTAGGGTCTTGTATGTACTAGTAGAATGAGAAAAATGTGGCAGGTATTGTCAGTACTAAGTTAGCTCGAGTCTACCTGCTCCTCGATGTCTGGGTCAGCTGAGCGCAACAGCGTGGGCTTTATAAACGCCTTAGAGCGCGGCTCACAGTCGAGGACACCCACTCGAGGTTCAACCAATCGCTCCGGAAGCCAATCATATGGGCGTGGTGCAGATAGCCATAGCCCAGATTCCACGACAATCAGCCCAGAACGCCAGTTTCCGTTTAATATCAAAGGCAACACAGAGGACTACGGGTGAGGATAGCATGCATAGTTTGCTTGCGTGGTGCACTGTAGTGCAGAACGAAACGCTAGCTCTGTTCCTGGTCGAAAATGTCGCCATTGCATCAATTTGTTGCTGTCGGTTATGCTAGTACGTCATTTCGCGATCTTTTAAGTAATTATACGCTCGTTTACTTGAAAAACAAGGTACGGTGTATCGTCGCAGACAAGAAGCCGCACCAAGGATTCTACCAAAAATCGCGCTACGGCACCGAGCCCACAGCGCCGCGGGTTTGGAAGCTTCTTCGACTTCACCCAAACGCGCAACATTGTTTCAAACAACGATGAAGGCGCGGACCAGGGAGGAGTAGTTACTGTCGCAGGATCGTCGCAATACTTCAGGTAGGATTATCTCTCAATGTGCTAGCATATTCTTTCAATTGTGGCTAAGCTCATTTTATAGAGTGGCCTTAGCACTGATGTGTACTGGCGTGACTGATTCCTTCCTTCATTCCTTTCTTCGTTCTTTTTTTTGCGCTTCTTGGCACAGTACAACAAAAAACTTCCCGTACTTATTTTGGGTGCTCGCGTGGCTTACTGTATGGACTTTTGGAGGCGCTGTGGGTCTATTTTTGATTGAAGAAGGGCGTTATAGTTACTTCCGTTGCTTCTTTTTGGCGTGTGCGTCAACTACATCGGGCGGCCTTTCCATCATTAACGTGCCTGCGCTCACTTCGCAAAGCTTGACATTACTCACATTTCTCAGCTTAGCAGGCTCAAGTATCATGCTTACGCTACTACCGGTGAGTCGTAAAGGAGACGGTGTTTATAAAAGAGAACAGGAGATTGATCGAAGGTTGGAGGGCTTCTGCAGGAAGGAATGACTCGCAAGCAACGTTTTACATGATCATGCATTACTCGTTAACTTCATGTTGGGCGGAACTTACTATTTAGGTGGCAGTGCGCATGCATCACTTAGAGAAGAGCATTCCTCTCGACTTGCGTACTTTCGACTTGAAGAATTTCAAAAAGCTGCCACTTTGGGTCGTCGAATACAAAGCTCTCCAGCTTGTAAAACGCATTGTTGTGGGATACTGTGCTTTCTTTTACATAGCTGGGACAATCTGCCTCTATTTGGTCACAATTGGGTACGGAAGTAAAGCAGTGGTATCCACTGGAGGCGATGGGATAGGAACTGATTGGTCCGGCCATCCTTGGGGCTTCGCTGCCTTCACCACTATAATGGCCTTCACCAACACTGGTGCGTGTGCAGAAGACACGATAGTGTGCGACCGTAGACAGAAATGGCTTCCTTTTAATTTCTCGAGTGATGAGGGCAACAAGATCTCTACCTTTGTCCTTGTTATTCGCCCTATGAAAGCTATGAAGATTTGTTATTGCCCCTGAAGACCCTTCTTAGTAGCTCACACACAAACGTGCAACTTTTGATCTATTTGACATTTCTTTCTGCGTTGCTCTTTTGGGGTTGCTTCTTTCAGGGCTCAGCTTCAGGCCTGTGTTTCGGTCGGTGCCACCTCTCGTGCTGGTGATCATTGACGCTCTCGTCATGGCGGGCAACGTGTTCTTTCCCGTGCTCTTGCGGTGGATCATCATTTCACTCAACTGGGCTGCTCCAGATCAATCAAATCGCAAAGTGTACTTCCGCTATTTGCTACTCAATGGCCGCAGCCATTACACACATCTGTTCACCAGTCAACAAACCTGGCTGCTTGTTACCTTACAGTTTTTCTTCATCGTAGTTCAGTCTGTATTCTTCAGCCTCCTCGGGACTGATGTAAACAACAACCAAGCTGTCTTCGTATCCATCAACACAAGGCACGCTGGGTTCTCGTCAGTGGACTTGAGCACGCAAAACGCAGGGATTCTCGTGTTCTTCTTGGCCATGATGTCTCTCGCGCCGACACCTTTTGTGGTGGTACTACAACGCAGCGAACAGGAGTCTCAAATGCGCCCTACGACCTTAGGAGAATTGCAAGACACAATAATTCCAGTGGGCACGTCTCTTACTTCAGATGTTGACAACAACAGTAGCATACATGATGGTTTTGGGCTTGACTTAGTTACCAAAGCTTCGACAAGGGCTGGGAATGATATTCAAGGTGCAGGTAGTGGCGGCGGTGGCATTGGATCTGAAAGTAATGGGTCATTATCGAATGGAGATGAAGAAGGTCTCGGTGCTATTGCTGAAAGTGCCAGGGAGTCAACTGCTGATGAAACACCTCTCAGTTCAGCAAGAGGCAACAACCACAGCGGTGATGGCCAGGATGTAGGTGTAAATGGTAGCGCAATCGAAAATTCAGCTGCAAATGCAGCGTCGGGTGGGAACCGCAAAAGTCTCCGTTTGCGGGCTCGTTCGGCAGTGGGGCGTATGAGTGAAGGCATCTTGAATACCAGCCGCCGCTCTGTGTGGCGAGCTCCTCTGTCAGAAGCAGACGTCAACAACCGCCTCGCGAGCCGAGCGCTGGTCATGAATCTCGCAGCAGAACAACAAGAACTCACCGGCGATGGCTACGACGATAATGACGATCCTTTTATGGACACACGTCTGGTAAAAGGATGTAAACAACGAAGGAATAATAAGTAGACGCTAAATCACACACGTGCATGCATGCAAAAAAAAAAGGGTTCGCACGGGTAAAGCTGTGCGACCTTGAAGAGTCTTGATTCGTATCGTAAGTCTCGGCAATACTTAAAAGCGCTAATATCTTACCTTTCTGTTCTTCGATTCCTTGGCTATTTACCTTCCCGCTTATCATAGGTGCTCCTGAAAAGATTTGGTGGAGGCCGTGTGCCGCTTAAGACCAAGATAGGCTTTCGGCTCTATGCTCTAAGAAGCAGTTTAATGGCTCTGGGCCACGAGCTTCGCTCGTCGGCTGCAATTCAGGTGGAGTTTTAAGAGAGAATGTGGTTCAGGGTGAATAAAACGCAGAGCTGTCCTCGAAATTTTGATCGTGCGCGACCCATTTGTTACTTGACTTACATGTTTCACTTCCATACATTCGTAATTGAAGCTGTATAAACACGCTTCACTAATATTTCCTTGAATTATGATTTATTGAATGCTCCAGGAGATATTTATTTTATGGTTTGCATGGTTTTTGATCGTAACCATCGAGGGTTGGGCCATTTTAGCGACTCGTGGCGATCAAAGCGTTCTATTCAGCACGATCTTCGAAATATGCTCCGCGTACGTCCTGTATTCCATATTTCATTGCTCTCATGCTTTAATGCATTTTGTTTGCACGGCTTTGTCATTCAACGTTCCATAGAATGCAGTGTAATTCACGCGAAGGGCTTGTGGGTATGTGCCCAAGCATTGATACGAGTTCAACACTTTCACAGTACTTCTTATCCATGATCTAAAGGTATGGCAACGTTGGCCTGAGCATTGGAAGTCAGAAAAAGACAAATGTGTCCTTCGCTGCAGACTTGAGCACTTGGAGCCAGTGCATCATTTTAGCTCTCATGGTACGCCAGTTTTGGGAACGCACAAAAAATCGTATGTATTGATTGAGACACATTCGTAGATTTCGGACGTTCTGTGACTTATTTGTGATTTTCCTTTTATGTGTGCTCTCATTGGATCTTTCTGGTGGTGCGTGTGTGTGTTGTTTTCTTTTCTTGAAAAGATGTTGGGGAAAACGCGCGAATTTCCTTCCGCTGTAGACGGCTCCCTCGAAATTGCGAGCGCAGACATTGTTGCTGATGCCTTTTTGAAGCCAGGAGCTGTGGTGAGGCGCAACCATCGTCATGGAGAACGGCACTCAGCGGAGGACGCGTACTCCGAGCATGCTTCCCATCTGGCCTCGGAACGTAGAATGTCAAGACCTGGAGACAGCAGCGGCAGCGATGGCCATGCCAGTCAGCCAGATGTGATTGCATCCTCTGCGCTCCCACCGTTGCCTCCTTCTTTGGTGGCAGCAGCACAAGAACCACCGCAACAAAATGTGCACGTGCCAGCTCCGCTGTCTCCACCCCCTTCAACTCCAGCTGTCTAAAGCGTTGACCTGTCGCTTGCATGAGCCATGGCTCACGGATGAGTCGATGGGTCGATAAACCGCGGCACAGCGACGCAGCCGCAGCGACACAGCACATGCTTCATGATTTGGATTGCTCGTGATTCGCTTTTTTGTACTTGTTTGTATACTTCCCATTTAGATGTCCGCAGTTCCTACTCGACATCTGGCATCTGGAATGCGATTCGCGATTCGAAGGTTATCGCATTTTGGGTTCTAGTTCAGGTTTGTTGATTGTTGGTTTACTCAGCTCAAGCGCGATCCTCTTTCCTTCTTCTTCTTAGTTCTTAGGGAAACCGTGTAGCAACAGAGTTATAGATATTGCGCCTGAAAAAAATTATAGCTGCTTAGGTCTTCCGATCTCAGTTGAAGATATTTTGAATTTAAACGCGGGTATTCTTTTAAGTTTAGTGCTGGTGTAAAAATTGCACTATTTTAGTTTACGTTTTAGGCGGCTATCGGCTATCTCGCCCACTGCCACATCTCCACTTCAACTTCAACCCACCATTTCACATAGACGTATAGTGAAGGCTGCATGTTTCCTGTGGCATCTCATAGCACCGGGCTGCTCAAATATGAAACCAACCAGAAATCCCGTAACGTATACGATTTCCTATGTCCCATATCCTACCCCCCCCTCAACGCGCAGGGGCAACCACAGATTGGTAAGTAGGCACCATGTACTTGATCTGCGCAAAGGCTTTTGGGCCACCACATCGCTCTAGCGTTTCCAGGGTTTCGAGCGCGATGGTCCCAATGCTCTCCCGTGCATCTTTGCCCTGCGAATAGTCGAAATCGTCCCCGAGGTTGCGCCGCTGCGTCACATACAAGTTCACCACTCCGAGAAGCATGCGGAAATAGGGCACCAGCGCAGCGCCGACCTAATTTTGAGGAATACAAAGGAAGAGTAAAAGAAGGATGAAAGGAGAAAACAAATCTTCTATGCTTCTTAGGACATTCCTACAAACGATGCTTCAACAAAATTTCCTCAACGAATTGGATGCCAAAGGAGAGCAAAACTAAAGCTTTCAAGAGTGTACGGGTTTCTCCACAAAAACAAAAAAAAAATGTTCACATAGCATTAGTCTTGTGTTGACACTTATCACTGTGGTGTTACCTCGGGATTACTCAACGCCAGCTGGCGCAAAAATTGCAGGCCCATGATCACAATGGCGGGATGCTTCGTGACCAGAGCCGTTCGGAGCATCGGTAATATTTTCGGCAGCGACGGCAGCACTCGCTCCGGCGACCCCGCAGCTTCCGAAAGCATTTCTTTGCAGCCCTGTTTGGCCATGAAGTCGAAAGGGTGCTCGGTGCAGCACAAGCCTTCGACGAAAAGCGGCAAGTAATGGTCGTAGTCGAGCTCGTGCAGCGGCGCCACCCAGGTCAATTGCAGGCCAAAGCTGACGTGTTCGATGGAGCACGGCAACTCGTTGCGCGCGTAGCGCGTTGGAAACAGGGTCTGCGGCATTGCCGTGGCCTTGAACCCGCCTGCCTTGCCCGGTCCTGGCTTGGGGCGCCGGGAAGCGGCTTCTTCTTGTTTCCGAGCCTGCTCCAACTCTTGCATGATGTACTTTTGACGGAGGCTGGTTAAGTGAGCGTTCGCGGCATTCGGCCTAGGCAAACCATAGGTGCTGACATTGTTTCCTGCGTTCTGCCCCCCGGAGCCCTCTTTAAACATCCCGTGGAAAGTTGAGCTCTGTGCGGCCACTTGTTTCAAGAGCTCGTCGCGAGGACGCCGCCGCGTAATGGCCGTCCCAGGAGAGTTGGCTTGCACGGTAGCGGCACGGCGACGGTGCAACAGTTCTTCGCACTTCGTCGACTTCGAGTCTAGAAACGCCATTTGATCTTTGAGCAAGCGCTGCTTCAGCTTCAGTTCAGCAATGGAGTTCATATTTTTAATGCACTCAACAGGGCGTGGGTTATGTTCGATGAGATGTCGATAAACTCAGTTAGATCGGAGACCGGGTGGGAGATTAAGAGCGTATTGCAATGTCGTCGCTGAACGTGGGATAGCCTACAACCAATAGTCTTCAGCTGTCAGAGGCTTAAGACATTTGGAAGGATTATGATGTTGCGGCGTTGGACATTTTCCGGTCTAATTCTACGAGGAGGGATCTCTTCATCAACGCAACTTCTTGCACAACTCGCAACGCTGACGATAGGTAAACAGGAAAAAAATGGTTGCGGCTAGCGTGCTGCGAGCAAGAGTCGCCAGTGCCTTATAGTAGAGTTTGGAGCGCATTCTAGCAGGATTCTTTCAGAATGGCGATGGTTCCTCGCCCTCCGAGCACTGCACGTACTGGGACAGCCATGAGCCATGGCAGTCACCATAGCCTCGACAGCGGATTCTCAGACGTTTCGCACGTGGAGGACGAACCGCATCCTTGGTGGGAATCACAGGGACCACCAGCGGCACGCCTTCCTGATGGTAATTATAACAAGCGTAGAACGTAAATCCTCTCTCTGTCAGTGTCGTCTATGTCACAACATCTCTGGCCTAGCCAGTATCAAAGCTGAAACATACCGTCACACCTCTACGACTGCAACAACAACAACCTATCACACGGTTGCATTCTTGCTCTTCCTCTCTCTTGGACTAGGTTGGAAGAAATTCTACGACGAATTGAGCGGCCAGTGGTATTACGTGCACGCTGGCTCTCAGAAGTCCACCTGGGTGCGCCCGCGCCCCGACGATAGCGGTGCCCTAGCCTTGCCGCGCCTCACGCAAACGCAGCGCGCGTTTCCTCGCCGTCGAATCGACAAGCCAACCACGTACACCGTGAGCTCCACCAGCGTGCCGGACCCCAAGTTGTGCCGTGTCGAAACGACCGTGGCCGTGGGGCCCCTGTACCCCAAGCGCATTGTGCCACTCCCCGCGGCGGCTCGATCGCCGGTAGGGATCCCTACGGTACCGAGCCGAGTGGACCCTCGGGGGGTGTACCACCCGCTAGAACCCACGGAAGAGTCCAGCCACCGGGTGCAGAGCCGGTGGGTGAATTTGCCCCCACCGGCGCCGCTGGTGCCCGTGCACCGCCCGGCCTGGGACGACCGGGCTTTCTGGGCGCTGTGTGGCGAGAACGCGGAGTCGGCGCAGCGCTATGAGGTAGCTGATAACCAGTCATGCGCGTGCTTAAGCACGCACAAACCCTTGATTTGCCTGCGGTGGAGTAAATCGTCACGCATTGCAACCTTGTTTTGTCCCTGAAGTATTCCTCGGGTGATCGTGAATCAATGCTTGATACATCGTCTCTCACTTGTTTATAAAAATCTTGGTGAACAAACAGGCGCTTTGGACGGCGTGCGCTGAAGGTGACGAAAAAATGGTGCAGCATTTGATCAAGAAAGGGCGCCTAGACCCCTCTACTCCAGTGCCTCTAGGCTGGGATGTGGCATCACGCGGGTGCAAACGCGGGTCAACCCCCCTGCATTTGGCAGTAGAAGGTGGCCACTTGAAGATTGTGAAGTTTCTGCTGGGGCGGCGCGCTCTCTTGTGGCCAGAAGCCAACGCCCAGTACGAACACTTGCAGCCGCAAGAAGGTCCTTACGGTGTCAGGAAGCAGCATCTAGCAGGAGACGGGAGTGACCTGGAAAGCATTACGATGAACAGTAGCGCGAATGGGGCTCTTTCTGTGGGCTCTCTGTCGCTCGATGCGGAAGATCGATCCTTGAGTGGTGGGAGCCGGCAGGGCCACCATCACCATCATCACCACCCGCATCGCTCCTCGCTGAAGAGCAGCAATGGTGGTGGCGATGGGAAGCGAGGGTCAACCCGCCAATCGCATAGCCGTGGGCACACGAGCGGGAGTAACAAAGGCCACGACCACCATCATAGCTCGCACGACCAACACCACCACCATAGCTCACATGGCCACGGCGACAGTCATCACGGTCACCACAGCCACAGCCGCAACCACACGAGCCACGGCCACACGACGCACCGCACTCACAGCCGCAGCGGAAAAGGAGGCGGCGGCGGAGGTGACGACGATGACGACGGAGCGCTTGGACCCGCGTTTGATGCCACAGGCGACGGGAACAACGGCAAGATGGACATTGTGGTGCACGATGCCGACGGCTTAACGCCGTTGATGATTGCGGCCGGCATGGGCTCCAAGAAAATGGTCAGCTCGTTTGTTTTATGTTTAGTGTTTTATTGACCGAGACATTAAAGACTTGTCATCACGCCAAGCGATGTACTTAGTAGTACCGTCAGGATATGAGTGTGCTGTAATTGTACCAAGCCCATTTTCATGCAATGTCAACATTGCCAACCCTAACGCAGGTGCACGCACTTTTGGCCCATGACCAATCGGAGCGGCATGTCCTAGAAGCGAGAGACTTGCGAGGTGCAACAGCAGCGCACTGGGCAGCTCAGGTGCGGTGAATCCAACTAAATTAGCCAGGAGAGATTGCAGTGGCGCTGAATATGTTTTCAAGAATAAATACGATGCTCTTTTTCTCTCATGTCAACTACACACCTGAAATTTCGTTTTTCGTCTGCTTGCCTATATATTGCTTCCCTCGGCTCAATACTGCCCCCCTCGCTTCCTCTGATCTGGATCACAGGGAGGCCACGTCGCCGCTTTGGACTGTTTGGCCAAAAAAGGCCACGCCAACTTGAGCGCGCTCGACTACCGCAAGGTGACCCCTTTACTGGCGGCCTGTAGGCGGGCCCAAACTGAGGTCGTTGATTGGCTCATGTCCCAAGAATCCGTGGGTTGGGACGTGCCGGACGTCACGGAGACTACGCCGTTTATGGTGGCCTGTGCTCAAGGCAACTTACCGCTGGTATGAACGTCTTAATGTAAAGCTATCAGTAGCACTTGCCACAAATGGGGCAAGATTCGTTGCTCGGCGTGATTCCTTGCGATTCTTGTACGAAAGGGGCTGCGACCTCTCTTATGTTTGTGCAACGTTTCCCTTCCTTTACCCAGGTCCAAACCCTGATTGACCGTGGGAGCTACTTGCTCATTCACCCCGACACCAAACGCCCAGTCGACGCCGACGACCCCTCCACTTACCCCTGTAACGACGCCGGCGCTCAGGCCAAGGCCAAGGTTGGTCCATTGTCGAGCCTTAACTTGGCGTCTTGCCTGACATAAGTAACGCCTGATATCTCAAACTCCATTTCCAATTTATTTCGCTCTCATGAATTCTCTTATGTCACTGCTGCTGCTGCTGCTGTCAAAACGAACCACGGCAACGACAACGTAATGAAACAAACCACCCTAGAGTACGACTGCCCTGTACGCGGACGAATCCGACGACGAGCCAGACGCCCTCCCTCCGGACGCTGCCGCCGTGCACGACCCCGACAGCCCTCTGTTTTGCAAGCCGCTGCCCCTGAAGCACCACCGGGTGTGGGTGGATCGCCCCGACACCAGTGGCCGCACCCCTCTGTCTTTGGCCGCGCAAACCGGCCAGCGCGAGGTGTGCGAACTGCTCTTGAGCTTGAAAGGGCGGGAAGCCCTACGAGGCAGAGAGGTGTGGCTGGTCGATCTGCACGCGCGCAACGGAGGCGCCTCGGGCAATCGCCCGATGGACTGGGCAAGAGAAAACAAGTTCAACGACATCACGTACATGATTACGGCTGTGGACAAGCAGCGCATTGAAGATGACATCCAGCGCCGCAAGAAAGTGCTCGCAGAGCGGCTTCCAGCAGGTGCTGGGCCAGGAATTGGTGCCACAGTTCCGCTCTAACATAAACTCATGCATGGCGCTCTGGTGAAATTCGGTAGAACTCGAACT
>Ga0307930_1002819_pt1 | contig 13084 bp, 18 predicted proteins | sample OrgLakmetageno46_FD_203161 | JGI IMG/M metagenome (GOLD analysis project Ga0307930, IMG submission 203161) | Saline water microbial communities from Organic Lake, Antarctica - #46 | ecosystem: Environmental > Aquatic > Non-marine Saline and Alkaline > Saline | place: Antarctica: Organic Lake... | reverse complement strand
ATTCTTCCATTCTAATTTCATAAAATCTTGATACAATTTATCCCTTCTTTGCTTTTTCCCATATCACATGTGGACTTAAGTAGTTTGGCATTTCTTCGACGGGAAAGCGCCCAGCGATATACCACATTACCTTGTCTCCAGATTCCTGGTGGCCATATCCCCCTCTCCGCGCCCCGAAATCCAAATCGAATTGCCGAATTCTGTCTGTTTCTCTTTGCCCCGTGTGGGCGGACGTGCTAATATAATATTCCTCAGTCTTGATGCTAACTAAACTGGCACGCTGGCACGCGAGCAAACAAGAAGCAGTCAATCAACACGGCAACACCGAGTACGAGCAGTGAGACAAAGAAGCCCCCGAAGACTGCAGCAACAATTATTTACCTGGGTGCTACAGACTACTACTAGAACGAAGTATATAGTGCCACATAAAGTCTCACATATTTAGATTTTTTAATTCAGCTGCAAGCATTCAAATAACCCGACACAGGAGCAGCACTCGATCACTCACTAGATACGAGCCATTCGAGTAGGACATCCGCAATGGAGAACTTTGGGAGATACCTTGTAGTTGAGGCAGCAACATTCTTCCATGCACTGCTGACTGTGGTACCACTAGAGACGCTGCTTGTTTTCGGCTCAGTGGCTGCTGTTGGCATTGCACTTGCCTTTCGGCCACGCGGGCGCAAGAGCTGGTAGGATCAAATGATACGCAATTGTACTTGCTTTTTTGAATCGTACTTACATTCTAGTGTGCATTAAGCAGAGCCAAAAGAAGTCCGTTTCGTACACGACTTATTCTTCTAGAAAACAAAACTTCGTGGTTTAGGTCACCGGTGCCACTCGTAGCTCTGGGCTCCTTGGCGATCCTCGGCCTTGGCCCTACGATGTCGCCGCTGCAGCCGTTCAACATGAATCCTTACCATGCGAGCTACTTTGACTTTGCAGCCCAAGCTGGCTGGCCCAATTTCCCGCCGCTGCTACCTTCCAACGAAACCCTCAGCACCCGTGGGCCTTGGTTCGTAGACTCAAGCGGGCGCACTCTCCTGTTGCGCGGGGTGAACGTTGGCGGCATCACCAAGTTGCCTTCGAAACCGGACGGAGCAACGCACTTGAACAATTCTGAAGGTTTCTGGGAAAATCCTCGCGAGGTAAGAGAAAAGGAATAAAGAGTCTTCCCGTGCATTGCAAGGCTGTGGGAACTCTGTAGCCCTTCCACTGAGCTCGGGTGGGGTGTCTTTTTATTTGTTTGCTTCTTTTTCTTTTTTTGCCTGTGTGCAATAGGTCTCGTTTGTGGATCGGCCTTTTCCGATTACAGAAGCCGACGAGCACTTCGGCCGGCTCGCGAGCTGGGGGCTCACTTTTGTGCGGCTGTTGGTGACTTGGGAAGCGGTGGAGCATGCAGGGCCTGGGATCTATGACGAAGACTACTTGGCTTATCTCTTGGCTCTGGTGAGACGGTTGATACGACTTGTAGTGCTATGGGAGTGAGTGCTCCTGCAGAAGATAATCATGGAGACTATGCTTGCTCATACAAACAAATCAACAGTAATGTCATGCGAAGCAAGCGTCTGATTTTCCCTCAATTGTGTGCGCCGTGGACCCATCACTGTCCAGGTGCGCAAGGCAGACCAGCACGGAATTGCGGTGTTCATCGACCCACACCAAGACGTGTGGAGCCGATTCAGCGGTGGGAGTGGGGCTCCCGTGTGGACCCTATCTGCTGTAGGGTTTGACGTCACGAAGCTCGACGCGACTGGCGCGGCCATCACCCACCAGGGTCATGGGGACCCTCTGCCAGCGATGATTTGGAGCACCAACAACTGGCGCCTGGCGACCGCCACGATGTTTACACTCTTTTTCGCGGGCGACACCTATGCCCCAGGCATCAAGCCGGTTGGGGAGGAATTTGCGCAATACCAGCACCTGACTTTGCAGTCGTTCTTGCAGGAGCATTTCTGTGCGGCAATGGCGAAAGTAGCATCGGTTCTGAAAGCGGAAAGCAACGTGGTTGGGTTTGACACGTTGAACGAGCCGAACAGTGGTTGGATTGGGAGGCAAGACTTAGCGTCGCGCTCCGACGGCTTGGCCTTCATTTGGGGCCTGGATCTGTCACCCTTTGAGCTCATGGCGGTGGCCAGCGGCGTGGGCCCGCACGCAGGCACGCCTGATGAGACCCGCCAAACACCCTCCTCCTCATCCTCGGCCACTGGCAGCAGCAGCAGCAGCAGCAGTGGCAACAGCAGCAGCAGCCCGCAGCCCGCACAGATGCTGAACCCCCCTTTTGTGCGCTTGCACGAAGAATGGGTGAACCCCAAAGCCTTGTCGGTGTGGCTGCCGCACAGTGGCGGGTGCATCTGGCAGCGCGCAGGCGTGTGGCGCCTTGATTCGACTAGTGGTGAACCAGAGCTTTTGAGACCTGCGCATTTTGCCTTTGGAAAGAAGCATGGCCGTAGTAGCAGTGACAGTGACGATTCCCGAACCCCTCAGAATTGGGTAAACGCCTATATGGTGCCATTTTGGCGGCGTTTCGAATCTGCCGTCAAGAATGCTGCGCAGCGCCCTCTTCACAGGTCAGTCTCGAACAAAGAGGCCACTTCTTCTTTTGCCAGCCACCAGCCTTTGTTGATTTTCGCGGAGCCACCCGTGGACTTCGCGGACCCGTCCAGCCATTCTCCACCTGCTCTCGGCCGTCGCGAGGAAGAAGACTATGATGGAGACGAACCGCTTACTGACTGGGCTTACGCGCCGCACTGGTAATGATCCGTGGCACTGAACTGTGTTCGATGAGAAAGTTTGTGCGTGCTTAACTTTTTCTTTTCCTTTTCTCAAGACTTATTATGGTGGTGCCATATCCTAATGAGCACCTCTCATGTCTACGGTTTCAAATGATTTATTTGCACGTCTATTATGTCACTCACCTCTCACGTCTATTATGTCACTCTATAGGTACGAAGTCGTTAACCTCATCACCAAGAACTACTGCAACTGGGCTGGTTTAGCCGCGTGGACTTGGCCGGTGTGGCAGTACTTGGGCCTGCCCCGCAGCTTTGTTGGGCCAGTGCTCGGCCGTGAAGCGCTCGTGAAGGGGTACAGCGCTCTGGTGAGTGTTGAGCGTTGCTACGCGAGAAGAGTGAGAAAAGCATATTGTTCGCAAGTATTCTAGAATGCAAGAGTCGAAAGGATTACCTCGCGTACACATGCAAAACATAGAGTGCGTTGATGGCACGGAAGATCGATGCTTTGGTTTTATTTCTGCCCTCATGAGCGGTTTGCAACACATAGTCTCATTTCTTTCTTTGTGTGCATTTGCCTACCTTTGCTGTAATATGCTTTCCAGCTCGGCGGTTTGAAGCACGCTGGCTCAGCCGTCGACAGTGGGAATGGAATGCCTACTCTGATTGGTGAGATTGGTATAGCCATGGATCTGAACGGCGGCACGGCTTTTTTGGCCCCCGAGGATCCCACCGCGCCCCTGGTTCCTGGTGAGATGATGGCACAATGTCTTCTGTAAGATTAAACTCCCTCACGAGCACTCAGTGTTGAAAGTTCAATCACTCCATGGCGTATGTTGTTCCAAGGCATCTTTATATTTTCGTTGGTGCTATTCTTTTCATTCTGACTGTCATCTCCTACTTCTTCGTACATTTACTTAGGTGCGCCAGGAGACTGGTCTGCGCAAATTACAGCCTTCGACAATCTGATGCGCGCTTTGGACAACAACTTGCTGAGCTTCACGCTCTGGAATTACACGCCGCAAAACACCAACGCCCGAGGGGACTTGTGGAATGGCGAGGACTTGAGCCTGTGGTCCAGGGACCAAAAGCTCAGCCACGCTCACCCGAACGACCCGTATGCGGGTGGCCGCGCTCTGCCTGCCGTGGTCAGGCCTTACGCGCGCAAAGTAAGGGGTGTACCTCTGCGACAAGACTTTACACTCGACTCCCGTGAGTTTGAACTGATAGTGGAAGGCTATTCCTTGGGGAGTGCTGCGGCACAAAAGCTAATCGACGGCGTCCCGACGGAAGTGTTCGTGCCACGCTACCAGTACCCCAAGGGGCTTGACGTCGAAGTCAGCTCAGGCCACTACGAACACGACCCCAGCAGGCAGGTGCTGCTGTGGTGGCACGGGCAAGGGGCCTCAGGTGCAGACTCAGAGGCGTCAGGAGCAGGTGGTAGTAATCGACCGCCACGCACGCACCGCTTGTTGCTGAAGGATGCGCGGAACCGGCCCAGGGGCACCGCGGCTGAAGAATGGGCGCGCTACGTGAACGAGAAAGAAGCCAATGAGGTGTTCACGTCCGCCCAGCCCGGTCCTGGCGGGGCCAAGCGTGCTGCTACCCACATGCCTAAGGTAACGCTGAGCTCCCATGGCCACGTCACTATCACAGTCCCGCATGGCATGCAGCGCGACCATTACGTTGAGGCGGTGTGGGCGCGGGACGCCAAGACGGGCAAAGTGCTTGCGGCCACCAAATTGCACCCTTCAGACGCAGACCACGGGCGGCCGGACGCAGACGAGGCTAGACTTAATTTCGCGCTACCACCGGGGGGCGGCACTACCCACGTGGTGGCTTATGCGTCGTGTAATTTGCACGGGGTGTGGTCGTCGGGTCCCGCGCCAGTGCTGGAGGAGGAAGACCATTCCGAGCTTTGAGGTTTTGCCTTTCGCCTTTGAGGCGGGACGAGGCGGGACGCACGACGTAAACTTGGAACTGGAAGAGAGAGGAACAAGAGGCAAGAGGGCCGCGAGATGCGCGGCGGCCCAATGCGCTGCGAGCCCTTACTCTAGAGCGCACTCGGATATCATTCCGCAAAAGCCTCGTTTGCGCAACGCAAGCGCATTTCCACTTCACTCCCATAATATTGGCTTCTGTATCATTTGGGTTTGTATTATTATCCGTTCGTGTTCGGAGCCAATAAGGATAATGGTAACTCAGTTATCAGTTCTTTGCAGCAGGCGCAAGAGCACATAAGGCATAAGAGAGGGAAAGGGGAATCGCGTTTGGCATGTAATGCAATGTACCACAAACGGCATGTTTCATGAAGCGACGTGTGGCGACTCGGCAAAAGAACGATAACGATAGCAGCTTTTACTATATACTAATTACTGATAACGTATAACGTAACGAATAACGAAGAACGAATCATATGCGATTTCGATTGGCGGATTGGAGGACTCACTCTTTTTACTACAGTAGACAGCAGAGATCTACTACTGGTGTTGTTCCTGGATCCTGGTGTTGGTGTTGGGTTTTGGGTTTCTCGTATCTTCTCGTCGGCTCGTCGGTTCGTTATTCGTTGGTTTATAAAAAAGCTATTCAAAATGTCTACTATAGCGATTACAGTCGACAGCGTTGGCTTCTCTAATCATTTCCGCAGCATGGTCATTAGGCTATTCCTTTGTATTTGTTGATATTTAGCATTTCATTCAAGTGACTAGCGAGGCACGAGGATCTATAGCGCTTGTACCGTGTAGTGAAACTGTGAACATGCAGATTGCTGGCAGGAGTATCTTTTTGTGGTGCCTCTTCATGGTGGGTGGCCCACGCTTTAGTGGAGCCGACGAATGTGCCGTGAAGAAGGGCGCTGTCTTGACGGGCACCGATGTTGTAGCGTACCGACAATTAGCACCAGGGTCGCCATCGGCAGATGGACGAGCTATTCATCATTCGGATTACGGGGACTTTTCTTTTAACTTCGCTGATAATGACAATCTTTTGCTCTTTGCTGCTAATGCTAGCTACTACGCACCCCAGTGGTAAGATATTGGTAGATTTTCAGACTAATTCAGGAATGGATTCGATTGTTTAAGCTGAAAGTTGCTACCGTTGACTCTATTATGCTATAACCTTTTTGCTTCCGTTTCATTCTAAACAGGGGTGGCTTTTGCTCCTGGAGTATAGCTGCTAATGGCGCCAATTTCTCCGCACATGAGTTAGGAGCGAAAGCAAACACCGATGTTTGGGCTATTGTGGATACCAGGCTATACCTGTTCAAAGATTGTCTTGCTATGAACAAGTTTATTTACGGTGTTGATTCTCAGCACAACCTAGCGGCACTTATAGCAGCAGGAAGTGCAACTTGGAGTCGTATCGAAGCAGAGTTTAAATCAGACACAGCCATCGGCATTGCACCGCCAATTTTCAACACAGAGTGCACAGGCATTGCCCCCGGAGACACACTTGATTACGACGACTGCATTTCGCCGATTGGGACTATTTTCTCGGCAGATGGTGAGGTCATCGACTTGCCGTCGAGCGTTCCCACGGGCACTCCTCCGCCGTCAGTGTCTTATAAGCCATCGCAGAAGCCCATTTCTTCGCCAAGCCACCCACCAAGCCATGCTCCAACACCTCCTCCTTCATTCATGCCTTCAATTACTCCATCTCCTGTACCAACTCACGCACCAACCTCTCCACCCACGCCAATACCTTCGATCATGCCGACACCTCCTCCGTCTCACGTGCCGTCCAGTGGCCCATCCGCGTACAAACACCCAACACAACGACCTCATTTTCCGCCATCTAAGGCGCCCTCTGCCTCTCCAGCAGTTCATGTTTCATCTCTGCTCCCAGTTCACACGCCAACGATGGCCCCTGTGGGAATACCGACTGCCACCGTTGACAATGCCATGTTTAGTCCTTGGACGCTCTTTGGTATGATCCTCGTGATTGGATGCCTTGTCATTTCTGCTGGAGCTGCTTGCTCCTTGCATCCTAAACCACGAGATTATGAAGCAGAAGGCGAGAAGGACGGCCTTGCATTTAGCGATGAACTTAATGACGATGATGAGTACGAGTCTGCGTTCATTGAAGATGCTCAACCGGGGGACGTGTTCGATTTTTCGTCCAGTGACGAAGACGACGATTATCCAACAGCTGTTCGAAATAAGTTGACGGGAAGTCGTAAAGATAGAAAGCGCAGCGCGAATGGGCGTTCTGAAATTGAATTGCAGTCCACAACCAAAGTGAGCGCCATGAATGATGATTCTTTATTGGATGCTGATGCAAGCACTCGTGGTTCACCCGCTTATCGTGCATCCGAAGTGGCCATCGCCAATTTACTAGAATTGGGACCTGGAGAACCTGGAGCGACCATTTGAGCATCTATGTTCAGTAGATATGAAAAGGGGTGGTGCATTTCACTTTAGAAAAAGACATGGGAGATAGACATCGCTCCTGCTTTCTGCAATTGAGCGCTGCTAGCTGCTGGGACCTGGATTGTTGGAGATGCGACGTAAAAAGCGCAAAGCCAACTGATTTTGAAATCCATTGTAGATATAGTCCCTGAACTCCAAATAGAGCTATTCCTGGGAACCGGAAATCGTTCGTTTCTTCATCTTGTTCCATATGCCATACATATGCCATATGCCAGAAAAGATAAAAGCGGATAGAAACCGAAACCGAAGTCCGAAGTGGCCCAACATCGCCACTAAACAGAACAAACTTAGCTATAATATACAAAATACCCAATTCGGACTTGCAGTCTTATACCCCGTTTGCCCTTCATCCTTCTCTATTTATTTTAATTCTGAAGGGCATAGCGAAGTGGAGGGCCGTAAAGCAAAGGGGGGGGTTTCAAAATTGCATCTCCCATCACTTTCTCGCTTAAACACACCAGAGACCACACCGCCCTACGTGCTCCATGCTCCTGGCAGCTCCTTTCGACGTCTCAAATCTGTTTTGCCTCTATGCACGTGCGTGCGAGGGCGAAGTGCACATGTTAATACGGCTGCGCCAATTTAACGCATGCCAACGAGAGCTTGCGCGAGTTCCTTGGGGAGGGAGAAGCCCTCGTAGGGGTCCCACCAGCCGTCGGCCTTCATTTTCTTGCCGGCAGCCAGGAGCGCTCGAGTCACTTGCTCGTACTGCTCGTCGGTGAAATCGAGCGAGAAAAGGCAGCGGCCCGTGCCCACCCAGCTCAGAGCCAGGCCTTCGGCACGCAAGTAGTACTGGAACATCCAGTGGTAGCGCCCCGGCTGCTCGAAGAGCACGGTCCACACCGTCGTGAGAGAGTCCACGCGCAGGGGGAGGGCTTCCGCCTGTAGTGGAGATCAGTGGTGGTTTGCACAAAGAGACGGAAAAAAGAAGAAGAAAAAAAAGCAAAAGAATGAAGAGAACAAAGCAGATGGCGACAAGAGAAATATCGATTGTAGACAGTGCTACTGTTTCAAGCTTTCAAAAACACCGGTAATAAACGCACCTTGAACGCCTTGTTAGTGTTGATAATGAAATCGTCCACCCGGTTACCAGCATCAGCGTACAGCTGCTTGGTGGAGGGCTGCGCTTGCCACGCCAGGAATTCCGCCATGGCACCCAAGGTCAGGGGCGCCGCAGCAAAGGTGCCAATCACGTAGTTCACGCGCAGCGGGTAGGCCTAGCACGGGAATTAACAGTAGTGATGGGTAGAAGGTAGCGTGAACGATACACAGTTCGATGCAATGAAGTGCGCATTTGCGAGAGGCGTGGACAGCCACAAAGAAGGACACGCACTACAGCAATTCCTGCGCATTCGTATATCGTCACCTTGTCGAAGCGATGCATGAGGTGTTTTTTGCCGCACACCACGCCCACGGGAAGGCCACCGCCCAGGGTCTTGCCGTAGACCACGTAGTCCGCGGTGACGTTGTAGAACTCCTGGGCACCCCCCGGCGCCATCCGGAAACCCGTGTAGACTTCATCAAAGATGAGGGGAATGTCGAAGGCTGCCGTGGTGGCGCGGAGCTCATGCAGCCAGTTGGTGTAGTCGGCAATGCGGTCGTTGGTCTTGCGGACCTGGCGATGAGAAAGACGGAATTGTGGAAAGGAAGGATATTACTAAGACAATTAATCAAAAGAGAAGAACGACAAAGTTCTATAATTCGAAAAAAGTGTAACGATCTCGTCATGAGACCAGCATATCGAATACTTCTTCCCTTCTTCTGCTGCCTCCCTTCATTATCACACTAACCTTGGCGTCCAGCAGCACCAGGTCCGACGGCGGAGGCTTGTTGGGGTTCAGGCCCTGGAGGGGGGACACCAGCACCGCCGCAATCTCGCTCGCGCGGGCCCGAATCAACCGCATCGAGGCAGGGGACATGTCCTTGATGGACAGCACGTCACTAGTGAAGCGCTCGTTACCCGCGCCCGGCTGCATCCCGTCCCACCACCCGTGGTAAGCGCCCCCGAAGGTGACTACCAGTTTGCGCCGGGTGTTGAAGCGCGCCAGCCGCACCGCCGCCATGACCGCCTCGGTCCCCGACATGTGGAACGAAACTTCGTCGAGGCCCGTGATTTCCCGCAGCGGGCGAATCACGTCCAAAATGGCAGGGTGCACCGGCCCGAGGACGTTGGCGCCCAGATCGCGCACGCGCGCCCAGCCCCGGTCTACGAAGCCTTTGTAGCCCTCGTAGCCCACCACGTTGACCCCGTAGGATCCGCTCACGTCGAGCATGGTTTCGCCGTCGTAGTTGATCAATTCAGGGCCCTGAATAACGATAATACGAAGAGAAGCAGAAATTGAAAAGAAACCACACATGAAATAAACGAGCAGATTTGACAACTTCACACGAGACAAAACTGAAATGACAGATTTGAAGCCAAGGCACCTCTTGTCCATGAAATTCAAAAGGACTAGATTGATAAGATGCGAAGATAAAAGAAAAGTATGATGTCCTCTCAACCTACGCTTCACTTCACATAACCCAAACAACTTTTGTACTCCAATAGAGTAGCAAGATTACTCACGTTGGAGGCCATCACCACCGACGCCACCTTCAAATGCTTCCGCACCACCGTTTGAAACTGAAAGGGAACGCGATTGGTGTCCGTGAAGCGAATGTCTGACAAACCATCAGCAAGGTCCTTCTCCACGGCCTCCATTTTACCGCCCGGTGTCAAGCTGAAGCGAGCCGCGAGCTGTTTGAACCCTTTGCGGCGTTTTTCTGCGGTGGCCTCGGAGCAGCCGTCGGCGGAGTAAAACTCGTCTTCGCCGAAGGAATAAGACTTGACCACGTTCATAGCGAGCCGCGCGCCAATGTTAGTGGGGTCGATGGCTAGCACGGTGAGCACGCGCTTGTACAGGTACTGGATCACAAAGGGCACACACAGCAGCAGCACGGCCTGTTGCCAGGGCTTCAGGGAAGGCATTGCCTTGAACGCGCGCTTCATCTTGGTGGCCACTACCCCATCTCCTCCACTGTTTGAGCTCTTTTTCGGGGTGGAGCTACGGGGCGTGGCGTGAGGCTCCTCGACGCTCTTGGTGGGCGTCGGAGAGGCCGACTTCAGCGATGGCCGTTTCCGCGCCGACCGCGTTGTTATCGTCTACGGAGAGGCGCACGCATTCGGCAACAATGCGGAGTGAGAGGCTCAAGAAATCGTGCAGGTGCTAAATGTGTTGGTGGATTTGATGAGCTCAAAGGGCGGCAAGAGCTTCACAACAACAACGGTCTCACCATTTTTCAGTGTTTTTTTGGGACTGAATCAATGGATCATTTGGACCGAGGTCCCCAATGTGGTGTCTAAATAATACAAAGCCTTCGTAAAAGAAAAAGATTTTTGTGGCTGTCTCTGTCATCTGCCATGCCTCTGCCTCTTTCACTCCCGAGATACTCTAGATCGACAAATACAAAGGAGTGCGCCTCTCTCGGACTTCCCGGTTTAGTTACGTAATTCGGGAGTTCTATCCCTGTTCTTTTTCCCTGCCTCTTACTCCACTTGCTTGGTGCTTATGCTCTATGCTTTATCCCCATCGCGATCACGAGATCACGAGCCAAACAACCGGCAGGTGGCCAGTGGTCTCTCACCAGCCCGGTGGCGTGGGGCATGCAGGTACGCGAGTGGAGCTATTTACAAAACCATCTCATTCAAGCGCCCCATCAGGCAGCGCCTTTCTCTTTGGGTGACCTTGAGCACGTGAGCGTGTCAAACGCCATCGTGCTGTTGAAATTCTGAGGGTACGAAGCGTGCACCATCAGGCCAGCGCCAGCTATGAAAGCCACGCCCATGATGAAATCCAGCCAGGAAACAAGAAGAGTGGGGTACCAGGCCACGTACGCAACCAGCAAAGGGAACGCCGACGCAGAGAGCAGGAAGAAAAACCACATTCCTGCCAACATGTCTGTGTGCGCCCATTTCAGCATCACAGGAGCAAAGCACCCACAACAGCACCACTGCTGGCTGAACACGCGGTCGTAGAAAATAGTGCTCCCTGTGCCGCCGTTTGCCGCCATGTTTTCCGGTAATGCTGCGAGAGCGCAGGAGCGGCAGCCAGCAGAGAACAAAATGAAACGAGGCTAATCACGAAAGCTTGGGGCAGGGTGCAGCGTGAGAGCAAATACTTCGTGATACGAATATGCTCTTTCTCCATATGTTTACCTGCAACGAGCCACATGCCGAGGCCAGCGAAGGTAAACAGAGACCCAACCACGTACACGTAGCCGATGTAGTTGGCGGGCTCGATTGCAACTGCGTACACTCCGTAAACCAAGAAGGGCAGCGTAGAGATCGCAAAGAACCACGTTGCCACTAGCATATCACTGAAAGCAGAAAGAAAACGGAAAGGGAGGTTTCGTGAGTAACGAATCAAGAGGATTGCACTCAGCCGCGTAACTACTAAAGCACGATTGATGTGCCCTTTACCACTACGCCCCTTGAACTTCTCGTCAACTGAACGTGGCGCACCTGCCCGTGAAGTAGCGTTCCACGAAAGACATGTCATTGATTTTGCTCGGGTCGTCGACGAGTTTTGATAAATCTGCCATTTGGTGCTCCATTTCCTCGGGGTACGACAGGTACACGAAGTACACGGAGCCGAGCAAAAAGAGAACCGCACAAGCGAGGGTGCAATCGTGGTTGAAGGCCACTGGAAAGCTCTTGACGTTTTCAGTGGCGATGGTGTCGGATAAAACCCCCACCCACATTGCTGACGCCAGCACAAAAAGCCACGAGGCCATCAGCATGTCTGTTCCCAAGTGGAACCGCCAGTAGCCCGGGGCAAAGGGAACCCATTTGTTGAACGGCGGCACACTGGCGCCCGCCTTGCTTCTGCTGTTGCTACTGGTGCCACTGGGAGTTAACTCTCCACTAGGTGGCGTTGCGGCATTACCAAGGAGCGGCGCTGCGCTATCGACAGTGTCTGCGCTACTTTCCATACACACCTTTCAGGTGTAGAGCCGCATTCGTGTTGAAATGACAAACAACAACAGTTAGAGGACGAGATCTTCCATCTTAATAATGAACGTAAAATGAATGTTTATTGGGGGGTAGGTGCCGATTATAACCTGGTTATATGTGTCAGTAACACAATCGGCCTTAATTAAGCTGGGTGGCTGCCTTCGTGCTGGCTGTGCAGGTTGCGACGGGGGAAGGAAGCGCCTTAGTAACTAAGTATTGGGATTTGCGAAGACCATCATACAAGCAACGTTGACTGGCCCATAAAACAAATTTGATTGGTCGAAACAAATACTTCTCCCCTGTAGCCACCAGGCTACTGAATCTCCCAAGGGGGTCATTAATAATATTTTTGAGACAGGCCCCGAAGGGCCGGAATTAGAAGACTAAGAGGTAGAGAAGAAAAGCAAATCAGCGCAAACTAGACCTAAGAAGCTAATCAGGCGCACATGCCCGAGTGACCATGGAAGTGATGGTGGCGGTCCAACACTAATATTTTTGGGTTAAATTCCGTCCGAATGAGCTCTTCACAACGGCGCATATATGTAATAAGATCGCACTGGGGGTTATACTACAGATAGAGGTACCGCACTAAGAATTCACTGTACGTACGGCACGGGCTCCATGCCGTCCCCAAGACCTGAATTAGCTCCGGAGTTCCAGTTGTCAGCGAGCACATAAATTCTGTTTTTTTTTTAAGTCGTTTTAAAATTGGTAAAAAATTAAGATGGTCGTTCACAAATTCTACAAAATCAAGATGGTCAATCATAATTCTAGATAATCAAGATGGCCGTTTTCCTTCTTCTTATAATCGAGATGGCCGTAGCAATCTACAAATAACCAAGATGGTCGTAACACAAATTTGTGTTAAATCAAGATGGTCGTAAAACAATTTTAAAAATCGAAATGGTCGTTTCAAAATTTCAAATAATCAA
>Ga0307930_1002815_pt1 | contig 13100 bp, 10 predicted proteins | sample OrgLakmetageno46_FD_203161 | JGI IMG/M metagenome (GOLD analysis project Ga0307930, IMG submission 203161) | Saline water microbial communities from Organic Lake, Antarctica - #46 | ecosystem: Environmental > Aquatic > Non-marine Saline and Alkaline > Saline | place: Antarctica: Organic Lake... | reverse complement strand
ACACAGGCGCTTTGTCGGAAACTGATCTCGTTGTTCTTCCACAAACCTAAACCTCACGGCTTTTGGCTCGCGAAGAACACGTTCGACCATTGTCCCCGGACCAATGGCGGTCAACGGCCTCACCCTTTTTTAGGATGTCCCGCTCTTCCTTGAGAATGCGGTTCTCGCATCGAAACCGATGATTCTCGCGGGCGAGGTCCAAATCTTCTTTTGAAACCACATCCGTGTCTCCCCTCTCATGCATATAAACATGCACTGCCGGGCAGTGGATGGGCTGTGATCCACTTGTAAAGCGTCGACATGCCAACGCCCAGATCGTCAGCCACTTGCTTGCGCGTTGGCCCACTGGTCAGTCCGATCCGCACCGCGTCTTGGCGAAATTCGTACGTCCGTTTCAATCCCATAAGCAGTCTCCTTTGCTGCAGTAAATGCTATCAAAAGGAGCGGCATCAAACCGCCACAGGTCCAAATCGCAAGGAACTTCAATTGTGGAGATGCCGCGGCCGATCACATAGGCCAGCCGCACCTTGTTTATCTCGATGCTGCGACATCTAAGCGCAGATGCTCTGCGCACTCTGGGAAATGGTGTCATGCGCGGGTGACGCAATGCCCAGCACGTACGCACCAAGATCCTCTTTGAACCACTCAATCTGTGCGATCATGTCAACCGTTGACGAGGCCGGTGTAGAAGCAAGAAGAACGCTCAGGCCATGCGCCGTGTCCATCAAAGTCTTTTCTTCGTCGCCATTGTCCAGTGCGTCACATGCTCCATCCCGCGCCGCATGCCATTCGACCCGCCATTGAACGGCTCGGCCTAACGGTGCGGCTTGCGATGCAATCAGCGCATGAACCGTCGCGCGGGCAGCGGAGCTGAGGTTCCGGCTTGCTTCGTAAAATTGTTCGAATTCCATTTTTCGTCCTTCCAGATTGAGCCCATGAAGTTGGGCGGGAAGAAGAAAAGACAGCCACGCTGGGAGTAAGTGGCGGGAAGCTTGGCGGGATGGACTTGGCACAACCATATTTAGACAGAAAATACATGAGCCTAGGTTAGAGATTTGGCGGAGGGAACGGGACTGGCGTCGAACCTTCTCTAGCCTAACCCATTGAATTCGCTACAATAGACAGACTCCAAAAAAACATGTGCCGAAGAGCACGTCTCAATCGCCGGTGGAAAAACCCTACTGGATACTCGCAGCGCAAAAAATGCGCAGTCGCAATGCAGGATGGCGTGGATGGCGTGGATGGCGTGGATGGCGTGGATGGCGTGGATGGCTAATTTGGGAGCCACGGTCACGTCCGTCAAGTAATGCAGTTCACGGATGGCCTGAAGTCAAGATAAGGCGGCTATTATGCTGATAGTTGGGCCTTACTCACGTTATTGAACTGAGAAAAGATCTCAACCCTCATGAACCGGCTGGTGATCTGCAATTCGTCATTTAGCTTGCACAGCACCAATGAAGCGAGTGATGGAAAGCCTCAGTTGGAAAGGCGTCGGCGACATAGGCTCGGCGTGTCACTTCCTTGTTGAAACGCTCGATGGAATTCGTTGAATGCAGCTTAGTGTGGTGTTGTTTGGGGAAAGCCATGCAGGCCAGCACGTCGTGCCCACTCTCGCATGATTCTCCCAATTTCAGGCGTTTCCACCACCCGTGGAAAACGCTCGGGGAAAAAAACGCTTGATCAGCGGGCCTGATCTGCCATTCTGACGTCAAGCGCCAAGCCACATGGAGAATGTATAACAATGACTTTATCGCGGATTGCTCTTTCATTGGTTTTTTTGATTTCCACGTTGGTTTCCGCCCAAGCTCAAACACTTGAACAACGCGCCCTAACCCTTGTGCTAAACGGCGGCACCCCGGCCCAAGAAACCGTTCGTGACTTCCGGTTCTTCGAAACTGAAAGCGCCCGCGAACTTACTAAACTTACAGTTGAGCGAATGGCAACTTCACAGGGCGACCCGTTCATGTTCAATCTGATTTGGACCACCGTGGGCGGGATTGGCCGGTCATCCTTGTCGAATGGGGACAAGGATCAACTGTTTGACCAGATTTTTGCAGCGATCCGAGAACGTGATATAGATGAGCTGAACCTGATCGTCGATGTGATCGAGTTCCGGTTGGGGCGGTTAGGCATTCCGGACCTTGATCTGGGAGCCTTGCCACGAGAAGAGCAGATGCAATGGGTGCAAAAGCTCGAAACTGCGGCTTTCCTCAGCGAGTTGTTCCAGACCGCCCAGCCAAACTACGACGCCAGCGTCGACTTTTGGAACTATCAAAAAGCTTTGCGCGAAAAGCTGGCGGCGTGGCGACCGGACGGGTTTGATGCTCCAATCACCACGCTGTTCGACCCCTTCTCTCGTTCAGGTTTTGGGTATCGGGTCGGTGGGTATGGACCCGTTTTGTCGCCACCAGCGGATGGCACCCCATTTGTTCCGGGCCCGTTGGGACCCGAAAACCTAGTTCTCAGGGCTACGCTGATCAACGGCACCAATATCTCGGCACCGGGCACCAATCCGTCACGAGCGCTAGCGCGTGCACGTCTGGCCTATCTGGCGGGCATATTAGCGACCAACAAGGTCGTACTGCCGACGACGCCACTTGGCGCAAAGGGTGGTCCCGGTCCGAACATGAGCTGGCGGATCGACACTTATGCCGATTCCGGTCGATGCAATTCGAAAAGCTCTGGTTTCACTACCGAGGGGATCGATAACTATAGCTTCGGTTACAACTGCAACTATGATGGTGGAGACAGTACGTCATCCGAGACAGTTGGCGCTATTGCCGTCGGCACAGAGCGTTTTGGAGCGGCAGAGGGAGACCGCAGCTACTGGGCATTGGCCGCCAGTTTCGCACGTGGTGGCTTTGCCGATCGCGGGGACGAGAACCAGACTGCCACATTGAACTACAAGGTACACGGTAGGATTACGCTGCCAAAGTGTAACGACCCGGGCAATTGCGCGCCGATCGTCGAGGTTCACGCCGCCATCCCCGTTCGCCATTATCCTGGCTTCGATCAGAATCCCCCCCCGCAAGCGCGTCATACGCTGATAGTTGATGGCTCAGCTTTGCCTGTCGGGGAAACCGCGATTGTCGATCTCAGCACAAAATCGGCCGAGATCGAGGTCATTCTTGAGAGGAGCTTTATCCATGTAGGCGCCTGCTGCTTTCCGGGGCGCGGACAATCACGTGCTAGTCTGGTCGTTTCTCAGGTGGGTGCGGCGCAGCTTGGCCTTTTGGGCGTCAGTAACGATGACGTGTTTGCTGGCCTTCCCAACGAAACCGGGCCTCTGTCTCCGGGTCTGCCCTTCGGACCGCGGGACCTCAACCGTGATCAGACCGAAAACCTCGTGGACCTGCTGCGGGCGGCCTCGGGGTTCAAGTATTTGCCCGACCTCTTATCAGCAAATGTCGCGACGCTTGAAACGCGTAAGTCGGCATTTCTGGGGAGAAAGGCTTCTGGAGGATTCCTTGACGAACTGTCCACGATACTGACAGCTCTTTACCTGATTCACGATTTTCAGGCACACCGGCCCGATGATGTACCGCCACATATCACTACTCTTTTGCGGCTTTTGCAGGCTAAGCTCTCGAACACTGCGCGCCTCGAGTTCGAACCGGCGATGGATGAGGCGATCCGGACCCGGCAACAACAATTGCAATTGCTAGGCAGCAGCCTGTTCAGCCAGACGCTTACCGAGGCCCGCAGTCTCCTCATTGCCAATTCCATCGAACGTGAAAAACTAGTCGTACTCCTGCGCGAAATCGCCCCACTTCTGAACGACCCCAATCTTGAGCCGCGCAGCGCCGGAGAATTACGCGACGAAATCAACACGTTCGAGGCCAACTCAGCCAACAACACGCTGGCGCTGCTTACCCGGCTGGATGGTTTCACATCGGAGATGGCTGCTGTGCGTTCGAGACTTGAGTCCGAAGTCGAGATGCTGATCAAGATACAAGCGCAGTTCTGATGCGGTTCCCTCTTGTCCGTCGCATTGCAGCCCTATCAGCCTCCGCGTTGCTGCTTACCGGCTGCAAAGGAGATTCTTGGGGAGATGACTTTAAATCATTCGTCGAGAACGAAGTCCCCGGGCTGGCTCAAGAATTTGCGGACACGCAATTCAATCGGAAATGGGCAAACGCCTTGAACGATCAGATCGTGTTCGCCGCCGAACAGCTTGAGACTACAACAGCGGTCGCCGTCGATCTGAAGTTGCCTGAGATACCAGATGATCTTGACGCAATGGAAGAGGCCGCGCTGGTTGACCTCTATTTCCGGCTTCTGAACGCTGGGATGGTGATTGATCAAATCGAGTCCAAAACCGTTTCGGCGCGAGGTCAGCTGCGAAGGGCTCAGGCAATATGTACTGACCGGGGAGCGTTTGACTTCCTCGATCTGAACAACGAAATCGTGCGCGGCATCTTCGCTATTGCGACACCGGAAAAGAACGAAACCTGGTACATTTCAAATGACTTCGTCGAACTCGCCGTCTTCTGGGTCATCGAACTGTTCGGTCGATCCGAGAGAGAAGATCAGGAAGAAGCGTTCAATGCCGGGATGACCCGGCTGCACGAGATTATCCCCCGCGACGATGCGCTGTTTGCGACCTCATCAGTGATCTGCAATGCTCGGTTCAACGACGCCAAACTCCAATTGAACCAGCTGGCTGAAGGGTTTGCCAGCCTGCGCCGCTTTGTAGGCAAGCGCCGCGCTGAGCAAATAACGGCACAGCGGCTTGTCGAGGCGTACGTTCTGCGCGTCGGTGCCGATCGGCTGGAACGAGAATTCGGTCTCGATCACGTTTATCTGAGGAATGCTAAACTGGCGCAGACCGAACTGGTCGAAGGGGCGCTTGCGAGTGCATTCATCGCGTATCTCGGGCTTGTTTCAGACGTTGCGAACGCGACCGATCCTGTGACCCGACTTATTCTAGAGGAAAAGGCCGAGGTGTTCCGGCATGGACTTCTAACCGATTTCGACCAGCTTGAGGCAAGTGACATCGCGCTCAGCACCGAAGCACTGATTGCACAGCAGAGAACCTTTCTCGATCCGCAGAACGGAGGCAACAAATGATCCGTTTCATCTATGCCACCTTGTCCCTGCTGCTGGCCTGCGCGCTTACCGGAGAAACGGCTCGCGCCGATGTTTACACCCTGTCCTCTGGCTTTTGCACTAGCAGTGTGCGCTATCACCGCACCGCAAACGGGTATGAGCGCGACACGTCTAGATCGGCCATTGACTGTATGAAGGAACAGCATAACCAACAGATCAGGGTAGGCGATTTCTATCTTGGAGGCGGCCCTCTTTCGGTATCTAGGTACACGCTCTCGCTTTCGGAAAGCGCCTATCGGTTTACGAACGGCCGCCTGAAGCCGCACCAAGTCCAAACAGGTCTCGAGGCGCTGGCCTTCGGCCTTTTGGAACTCCACATGCGTCATACCGTCAAACTGGACGGAACCATCACGATGAAAGAGAACCTGAGCGGCGTTCGCTTCCAATCGCGCCGCCAGATCGAGCACAACCGGGCACAGACTGCCGAATCTGGCGCATTCAGAGCCTTCCTAGAGGGCGAAAAGGACCGCGCCGTTGGCGACATGACTGCATCGACGGCCGCGGCAACACCGAGTATCGACGCAAATCTCAACCGCCTGCAGGCTCGGCTAGATGCTGCCTCGATCCCGCGCCCGAACCCGCGCGACGATGAAGATGATAACCCGCAGCGCGGACCGGTCCTGTCACGTGTTGACGGCGTGCCAACCACTTCGCCCTCTGTCACGGATCAAGCAGACAACCTTCGCAACCGCCTAGCCGCCCTGCCCGGCGGCGGTGCGCGGGCGGACGCTCTAAAAACGCTGGAGTTCGCGGTCGAAGAAGCCGACACCAATCCCGAACTGGGCGAGGCATTATTGCGTCACGCGCAGGCCCTTCGCTTCGTCGCCGAGGGCAAACTTCCCCCGCCCACCGCGCAGCCGGATCCTCTGGTCCAAAGCTACCTGGACTATCGCGATCTCAACAGCCAGTTCATGGACAAGAGGGCGCAGGTTCTAAACCTGCAATCCAACCTGCCCGCGGACTCGTTCGAAGCACGGCGCTCAAACATCAGCCTTGCCGCTGCCGACGGGCTGGACGAAGCCAGTCAATCAGCGCGGCGCGAAGGTGATTTCGACACCGCCTCGACGCTGACCACCGTCGGGATCGAGCTTCTGGATATCGGGCTTGGCTTTGTCCCCATAGTCGGCACAGGTAGAGACCTCTACGAACTGGTGGTCGGCGAACACCTGATTACGGGCGAAGATTTGGACACGGTGGACCGCGTTCTTGCCGGGGTCGGCGTTGTTTCGGCGGGTGTGGCCAATCGCAAAGTGATCAAGATCGTTATCGACAAGGTTGGCCCCATCGCCAGCCGCGCCGGTAGAACCATCGTAAATAACGCGATCACGGTGGCCGATGACGTCGCGCGCCAGATTGGCCGCATCGGTGTGAATACGCCCGAGATCAAGGCCTTCATCACCAACCCCCTAGGCCGTGCCTGGGCAAAGACCCGGATTACGCTCAACCACGTGGACGGGTTGAGCAAAAAGAACTTCCGGCGGGCGCCACCGAATGCTGATTTACTACCGACTGAGAATGTCTTTGGTCGCGCTTTACCGCGCAGACATGCCGAGGCATTCAAGAATGGCACTGGTCGACTGAGCCCTAATATCGGCCCCAATCAGAGCGAAGCTCTGATCACGCGGTTCGACGACATTGCAGGCCACCTAACCCATGACGGGATCGTGCGCCGTCTGACCCTGCTCGACAAGGACACGGGCGAGCTCATCGATGCTGCCGCCAAAGACTACGTGGTCGTCAAGTTCAGTCTGCAGGGCGACTTCTGGAAACTCTTGTCTGAACGGACTTCAGTTCTGATCCCAGACGGCGCCAACGGTTGGATACCTCTGGGCCGAACACAAGGCGGCGCGGCAGAATTCGTGATCGGAAACGTGCCGCTGCAATGGAACCTGATCGATCCGACCTCAATCGACATTCTGGATCTGAATTGACCGCCCGCCGCGCCTTGCGGAAAGCGGATGAAATAGCCAGCACATCCCTCAGGTTTAGCTGGATCGAGATGACCAGACTTCGTCAGATGAATAAATAATTGATAATATAATTATTATTTCTATTAGCCCGGGTTCTCGGGCTTCCAGTTCCCTTGTATGAGCTCATCAAGCCTGTTGATTTTGTGTTCGGGGATCCGACCTGCGCGCTCCCCGGTGCGGCGGATCGACAAGAGAAACAGGACAATGGCGACGGCGATGGCACCGTACCGCAAAATGGCCCGCGCCCATGTGCTGGCTGCGATCCCGCCGAGAATGGTGGTGATCATCGCTGCCCCCGCTTCCAATCATCGAGGCGGGCGTAGATCGTGACAGCAATGCCGCCTAGCGCCACGGCGATGAACACCCAGCGAAGCGTATCGAGGTAAGGCATCAGCGGCAGGACGGCGGACTGGGTTTCGGCGAGCACGCTCTGCGCCACCTCAACCCCCGCCGCGCCCAGCGTCGCCACACCGGCCGCGCCCCCGCCTTTCATGGTGCGGCTTTGCGCCAGCACCTCCCGCACATGCGGCGTGTCCTCGGCGAAGGCAGTCGCCCGGACCGGGAACCGCTCGCCCCACTGACGCGCGGGGCCAAGGTCGACATGGATGAACCCCGATTGCGGGTAGAACCCGAAGCCGAGGAACCCGACCTCGCGCGCCGCAACCTCAAACGCCACCGGGTCGTGGTTCGCCATGGCGATGTCGAAGGCGGTTCCGTCTAGGTGCTTCGACCGGGTCGCCCCCCCGACGGCACGGTTGTGCTCCGGGCTGCGATAAGCGGAGCGGACGATGAGCGGCTTGCCCAGACGGTCGCGCAGCGCCTGCAGCTTGTCGAGTGCGGGTTCGTTGACAAGCAGCTTGCCGGTGCCGCGGCACGCAATCTCGGCCGGGCTGAAATTCGGCCAGCGCCAGGCTTTCTCCGGCACATCGCGCCAATGGTCGTAAAAGGTCGTGGTCATGGTGTCCTCCAGAAACGAAAAACCCGCCTCAAGGGCGGGTGTTGGTTGGGCTAACGGATTGGGATGCGGCGGAGCTATGGGGCCCCGCCGAAGATCTTCAGCTTGATCGCGATGCCCGCGAGCAGCGCCAGCATCACGCCGGTGGTGATCATACGGACGGCGGTCTGCATCGCGGTGCGGCGCACCAGCCGGATGCAGTCGAGCAAGGATCGCAGGTCGCGGATATCGAGCGCTGCCTCTTCACCATCGAGGCCGACATCCGCGAGCGCGCGTTTGGCGCCTTTCTCCGCTGCGCGTGCCAGCATGGCTTCGAACTCCGTGTCTGGCATGCGCACGAAACCATGGTCGGATCGGGGTGGTGTCATGGGTCAATCATCCTCCGCTCAGCCGACCTTGCAGCCCCAGAAGGACGTGTGGTCGGCCGCGAAATACCCATCTTGAGCGCGGAAATACCCCTGTAGCTCAACGGTATCGCCCGCTGTCAACGGCACCATGGTCTGGAGCCAAATCGCGGTGGCAAGCGAGACATGGGTGGCGGAGCTCTCGCCAAAGGAGCCGCGGATTTCGGTTGCTCCATTCAGCACGAGCCGCCCGCGCATCCGCGCCGAGGTGCTGGAATTGATCTTGTAGAGCAGCGTTGCGCCGAACAAATATGTCCCATCGACAGGCGCGGTGAACAGGCTGGTCCCAGCATCGAATGCGCCTTGGTCGTTGTAGTCGGTGTTATTCAGGCCGATCTTGGTCCAGGTGCCGACGCCGATATAGTTGTCGTAGTTGGTGTAGGCCTTGAAGCGCGGCAGTTGCGGCTGCTCGACGATGCCGTTGGCGTTGTCGACGGTCAGCCCGTCGAAGAAGGCGCTGCCGTCTGCCGAGACTGCGAGGCGGAACCTGTCCGAGCCGAAGAGCCCCACCAGTGCCTTCGTCACGAAGTTGGTCTGCAGCGTCAGCCCGAGATCGTCGCCCGCCGCCTCCTTGTTCATGGTGTAGAAGAGATCGCCGGTCCCGCCTTCAGCCACGGTCTTCGCTGTCCAGAGGGCGGCGTTCAGCTTGGCTGAGAACTGGTTGGCGGCGTCGGCGGCGGTGCCCAGCCCGAGCAGCGCCATGTTCTGCAATACGTCAGGGGTCGTGCCGATCCACTCCGCGCCATCGTAGACCAGCAGCAGCGCCTCGTCTTCGACCCACGCCCGCCATCCGGTCCGGGGTGGCAGGCGCAGCCATGTGCCGTCGGTGAACAGCGCCACATTCAGGTCCCAGCCCGCCCAATCGCCTGTGCCGCCGCTGGCCACGATATAGCGGTCGCCATCGGCGGGACTTCCCGGCGGCGCGGTCAGGTTCCGGTCGAGAACGGAGAGCTGGACGAGCCCGTCGAGGATCCGCAGCGCCTCATTGTGGGTGACATGCTTCTGGGCCTGCGCCGCCAGGATGTACGGCAGCAGCAGGTTGGACGTGGTGTCGGACATGGGTTCGCCTTCAGAAGGTGAGTGTGACGATTTTGGCCGCACCCCGCCTGATCAGGGCGGAGAGCTGGTAGATGCGGACGTCGAGCGTGTCGCCGGGGCCGAGCGGCGCGCCCCAATCAGCGGTCTGCTGGGCCGCGGTGTAGGCCGCTCTGGTGGTGGCCGTGCTCAGCACCCGCTTCACCGTGCTGCCATCAAGGATCTCGACCTCGTAGGCCTCAGTCTCCTCGTTGAGCGACACCTCAACCGCACCCCAACTGTCGGCCGCGAGGGCCCGGGACCGCCGCGCCCAGCGGATCGTCAGATCACCCGGCGTGCGGGGCGTGCGCCACGGCTGCTCGACATGGGCGACGGAGAACGGCCGCAACCCCACGCCCATCGGCGCAAAGGTTTGCGCAGCATAGGTCTCATCGCTGACAGACCGGCTTGCCGGGCCGATGCGCCAGTTCCACGGAAGCCCGAGATCGGCCTCGGCGATCGGGAGGGACGCAAGGGCCTCGTCGAGCACCACGACCCGCGCGCCTGCCGAAGCCGGATTGGCCATGGCTGTTTCCGTGCCGCGCTGGCCGCGCAGCAGACGCGTCAGTTGATAGCGGCCCGGCGCGATCAGCGCGGCTGTGCCTGCTTGCACGATTTCCCAGACACCTGACGCGGTCTCGATGGCCAGCGCATTGCCCCCGCCGAACAGGGTCAGGTCGGTGACGCTTTCCAGTGAGCCGGAGAGCAGATCAATCACCAGCGCATTGCCGAGATCGAACCGCGAGGTGGGGCCTGCGAAGAAATCCGAGACCAGCGTTCCGATCCGGGCCCGGCCGCCAAATGTCGTCAGCAGTTCAAACCCGTCCGTCGACGGGCTGCGGAACACCGCCATCTCCCCGGGCCATGGAATAGCATGGGCCACGGCAAACGGCCGATGCGCAGGCTGATCCTCGGTGAGTTGTGGCAGGTCCATCAGCACCACCTCGGGGGCACCAAACACCACTGCTTTTGACAAGGATGACGGGCGTGGTGCTCCGGGTGGCAGATCGTGGGCTTCGCGGTCCTGACGAACGGCTTCGATCCCGCGAGCCCCGGCATCAGCGATGGATACAAGTCGCAGCGGAACTTGCCGCCCATCATGGGCCAGTGTGACAACGTCCGCCGGATCAAGCGACAGCCGCGAGGGCGGCAGGCGGAATGCAGCTGTCTCCCGCCCGGTCCAGGCTTCCATCAGCGCGCGGCGGCAGCGCCGTTCAGCTTCCTCAGGCGGGACCGCCATCGGAAAGCTCTCCGAGGCGATCCGGGTTGTGTCCACGGTGATGCGGCGCGCCTCGACAAGGGCGGCGTCATAGTCCTCATCGGCTCGCGCCACCTGCCATTTGAGCGCCTGCGGCAGTTCAGTTTCCTGCCCACGGGTCAGTTCCAGCACGTCGCCCTCGCGCGCGGCGACCAGATCGTCATGCCTCACGCTGGCAACTGCCGCCTGACCGCGCATGACAAACCGGATCACGCCTTCGGTCTCGACCGCGTCGAAGCCGAAATGACGCGACAGCGTGGTGATTGAGGCGCGCGGGCTTTCCAGCGCACCGATCGCGTAGCCCTCGACCGCGCCCCACAGGCCGGAGACATCAATACGGACCTCGGTCAGCCCGGCCCGCAGGCAGAGGTGCCGCACGAGCGCCGCGAGCGACACCGCGCCAAGCCGTCCGGTCAGCCAGTGGCCGAGCCGCCAGTTCGCGCCATCGGTCCAGACGTCTGTAAGTGCTGGAAAGAACGGGTAGGGCCGCGCGTCCCAGGTCCAGGCGGCGCATTCGGGGACGTGCACCATGCGGTCGCCATATACGCCGGACACCGGGTTGTTCGCGGCCTCACCCCACCAGAGGTATGTCGCTTCGAGATAAGCCCGCTGGATGGCGTCGTCGCGCCAGCCCCGGGAGAAATGCGGCGTGAAGCTCTCGGATGACTTCGGGTCGAAGAACACGTTCGGCTGGTTGGTGCCGCGGTCGATGGCCGGACAGCCAAGCTCGGTGAACCAGATCGGTTTGGACTGCGGCACCCATGCCGTCGGGGTCGTGCCCTCGACACCGCCCGGGCGGTCATAATGTGGGTTCGACCACCAGGCGCGCAGGTCCTTGTAGCGAAAGACCCATGGCTTTCCGGCAGCACCATCGGTGATCGGTGTGCGCACTTGCCCGGTGCGATCTGCGGCGCTGGCGTAGAACCAGTCGAAACCTTCTCCACCCGCGATATTCCCCTGCAGATAGGCGCGGTCGTAGATCGCGGGCCAGCCCTCGGCCGCATCGGCATGCTCGAACCCGTCGCGCCAGTCCGACAGCGGCATATAGTTGTCGATCCCGATGAAATCGATCTCCGGATCGGCCCAGAGCGGGTCGAGGTGGAAGAACACATCATCGCTGCCATCGCTCGGCTGGTGACCGAAATATTCCGACCAGTCCGCCGCGTATCCGATCTTTGAGCCCGACCCGAGGATCGAGCGCACATCCGCGAGGAGGTCCCGATAGGCCTGCACCGCCGGATAGGTAGACACGCCCGAGCGGATCGTCGTCAGTCCCGGCATCTCTGTCCCGATCAGGAAGGCGTCCACGCCGCCCGCTGCCGCACAGAGATGGGCGTAGTGCAGCACCATGCGCCGCAGGCCCCAGTCGCCGGATGGCCCGGTCCACGAAACTGACTGACCCGAGACGCTGAAGCTGGCGGGTGTGGCCGCCCCGAACAGCGTCGCGACCTGGCCTGCGGCCGTGGCGGTCTTGTGCACCGTCCCGGCATATCCTGCTGCAGGCGAACAGGTGATCCGCCCCCGCCAGGGAAAGGCGGGCTGTCCCGCATCAGCTGCGTTGTCGGAATACGGGTTCGGCAAGGTGTTCCCGGGCGGGACATCCATCAGGATGAACGGGTAGAAGGTGACGCGCAGCCCGCGCGCCTTCATCTCCTGGATGGCCTGCACCACGGCGAAGTCGGCGGGCGTGCCACCATAAACCGGCCGATCCTGATCATCGCGGCTGACCAGAAAGGCATTGGCACGGTTGACGCCATTTACGGACCAGGCCGACGGCGTGGTGGTTTTGGCGGTGACCTCGACACCCGGCCGCACCTTGCAGGATCCCGCGCGCAGATCGTCGCCAAACCAGGCGACCACCAGTGACACACTCTCGACCTTCGGCGCCATGGCCTACAGCCTGTCCAGTGCCACCACCATGTCCGCGGTGTCACTCAGCGCGTTGAGGTTCTCGGGCTCGGACGACCCGCCGCCACCCTTCCGGATGCCCTGCGTGGCATAGGCGAACTCGCCGGATGCCGGGATCATTGTCACAGCCTGCGTGAGACCCTCCGCCGTGTCCGGATCGGCCAGCGGGCGGAAAATCTCGAAACTCATCTGCGGGATGCGGTTGCCGTAATTGCCGAGCGGCAGGTCCTCGAAAACCACATAGGCGGTGCCACGATAGGCTGGCGTGTTTGCCGTGCCCATCTTGGCTGAGATAAACGGATCGGCCGCCTGGCTCTCGTCGCCCGGATACCAGCGCCATGTGATCCCGCCGGTATCCAGCAGCTTGCCGTCGGCCCAGATGCGGCCAATGCCAGTGATCGGCCCCTCGCAGAGAGCCACGG
>Ga0307930_1002813_pt1 | contig 13101 bp, 15 predicted proteins | sample OrgLakmetageno46_FD_203161 | JGI IMG/M metagenome (GOLD analysis project Ga0307930, IMG submission 203161) | Saline water microbial communities from Organic Lake, Antarctica - #46 | ecosystem: Environmental > Aquatic > Non-marine Saline and Alkaline > Saline | place: Antarctica: Organic Lake... | reverse complement strand
CGGCTACAAGACACCCGATCAGATCAGGGCTGAACAGAAAGGCCTTGAACCCGAAGCCGCCACGGGGGTTAAGATGGCAGCATAACCAGCGCAGCGCGCTGTCTCAAAACCGTGCCCCAGTACAACTGAGAGTGCATCATGAGCTAGCGAACCTGAATTCGGGAAAACACTGGCCACAGGTAAAAAGCTGCTCGAGCTCGGAAATTCTCGTCGGCCGTCCAATGATCCACAGGTGGAGGCCAATTGAAAGCATCATCGGGTTAGGACGGCGGCGATTGACAGTTTTATCGCCGCGCTGGTGCCGTCGATAACGGGCACCGCCGACACCCCGTCAAATGTACGCCCAAGGCCTGAAAACGGTGCGCCGCCCAGCAGCAGGCACGCCGCCCCCCGCGCTTTTGCCTGCTCAGCACGATCCAAGATCGCCTCTCGCCAAAGCTCGGGGTTGGCCGCAAGTTCGACTATCCCGGCGTCCAGAAATGCCAGCCCGATGAGCCGCTCGGAATGGCCTGCTGCCTCGGCGCGTGCCAGAATATCTGGGCGCATCGCCGACCCCATAGTCAGGATCTCAAAGCGCCCAAACTGGGCCGCAGCCAGCAGGCCCGCCTCGCCAAGACCAAAGACGGGCCGGGACGATCGGCGACGCAAAAGGCACAGCCCCGGATCGCCAAACGCACCGACGATGATCGCGTCGGCCCATGTTTCGCATTCGGCCATGGCGCAGACCACCTCGCGCGCCCGGTCCAGATCTGCAACCGTCGCAAGGGCCTCGGCTCCGAAAGGGGCAGTTTCCACGTGGATCTCGGCGCGACCGGCGGCGGCATCGCACGCACCATCCAATAGAACCCGCGAAACAATCGGCGACGTGTTGGGATTGAAGATGCAGATCCGGGGCAGACGCAGCGCAAGTGCGGGCATGGGAAAACTCATGATGGTTTCGGGAAATGGAATGCCATAGGATGCCAAGTGTCACAGGCGAATGTTGGCGCCCAACAGGTTGCGATCACTAAGGCATGCACGAATTGGACACGGTTCCCCCCACCAACCCGCAAGTCGCGCCCACCGTTGGCGCCGCTGACATGTCTGCCATGGCGGCGCGTGTCGCCGCGACACTGCGCAACCGAATCGTGCGCGGGCAACTGGCGCCACGCGCGCGGATCATCGAACGTCAGGTGTCGGCGGAATTGGCCGTGTCGCGAACGCCAGTGCGTGAGGCGCTGAAACTGCTTGAGGCCGATGGGCTGATCGAGATTTCGCGCAATCGCGGCGCCCAGGTCACCGGCTATTCCCCCGCCGTGGCGCGGAACCTGTTCGACGTCATCGCGGTGCTGGAGGGGCTGGCCGCCGAGCGTCTGGCCAAAACGATCACGCCGCTGTTGCTGGCCAAATTCGAAGGGCTGCATGCGGAAATGCTCAGCCACTACCGCGCCAGGGCGCTGGACCCGTATTTCGACGTTAATTCGGCAATACACGACCTTATCATCACCTCCGTCTGTAACCCGGATCTGTCCGAAAGTCACCGACGTCTGATGTTGCGGGCCCGGCGCGGCCGGTTTCTGGCGATCCTCGGGGCCGACCGCTGGGCCCAGTCCATTGAAGAGCACGAGGTGCTGATGCAGGCACTGCGCGACGGAAACGGCCCTGCGGCATTTGCCGGCTGGCGCATCCACCTGACCCACACCGGCGACACCGTGGCGGCAGTGCTGGAAGAGCGGGGCGAGGCCTGACGCTCGCACCGTCACGCCCGCGCCCACAGCCGTTCAGCCACGGTTTGGGCGGTGGCGATCACCTCGGACGGATCAACGCGGGTTGGACGGCCATCGCGCACCAGACATTCGCCGTCGCAGAACACCGTCCGCACGTTCCCGCCCGACCCCGAGTGAACAACGATCCCGAAACCGTCGAGAACCGGGGCCAGGTTTGGCGCATCGGCGTCCAAGATCGTCAGGTCGGCAGGCCCGCCCACGGCAATCGTCCCCGTGGCCCCATGGCCGCGCAGCGCGCCTGCCCCTGCGGTGGTGGCCCAGCCGAACACCTCGCGCGCGTTCAGCGCCAACGCCATTTCGCCGGTGACCTGCGCCAACCGCATCCGCGCGGCAATCAGCGCGTTGCGCATCGCCTCGAACATGTCGGCGGATTTGGTATCGGTGCATAGCGTGATGGCCGCGCCCGCATCCCGCAGGGCAACGATCGGCGCGGCAGCGCCGAATGCGGCGTTGCCGATGGGCGCATGGGCCACAACGACACCAGCCTTGCCCATCCGGGCAATGTCGGCATCCTCAAGATAGATGCAATGCGCTGCGATCAGGTCAGCATTCAGCAGGCCGACATCGTCGAGCAGTTCGACCGGGCCAAGCCCTTCTCTGGCCCGGACCTGCGCAACCTCAAGCCGCGACTGCGCAAGGTGGGTGTGCACTTGTTTGCCGGCGCGCGCGGCCAGATAGGCAATGTGACGCAGCATGTCGCGCGAACAGGTGTCGGGGGCATGGGGTGCCAGGATGGTGCTGATCCGCCCGTTCCCACGCCCCTCCCATGTTTCCAGAAGGTCCACCGCATCGCCAAGGGTCTTGTCGGCCATCTTCGGGTCATGCTCGAACCGACCCTCGGCCAAAGCTGCGGTGTCGGCGTCCATGATCCGCCCGCCAACCATCGCGCGCAGGCCCAGTTCCTCGGCCGCCCGGGCCAGCTCGGCGGGGCAGCGGTAGTAATCCACGATGGTCGTCGCCCCGGTCATCAGCATTTCCATCACCCCCAGACGCGCGAGGGCCAGCGTCTCTTCGTCCGACAACCAATGCCCCTGAGGAACGCCTGGGGTATAGGCGGGGGCAAAACCGATATCCTCGACCATGCCACGCACGATCATCAGCGGCGAATGGTTGTGAGTATTCACAAAGCCGGGCAGCATGATCGCCCCTCGCGCATCGATCACTTCGACGTCGTCGGGGACAGGCAGGGTTCCCGTGGCGTGGATCGCTGCCACCTTTCCATCCCGCAGCTCGATGTCCCGCCCGGAATGATAGCCGTTCACAGGACAGACGATTCGGGCATTTCGTACTTGGAATGCAATCTTGGTTTTCATTCTGCCAATCCTTTCAGCGCACGCCCCGCAAGACGGGGGAATAGTGGGCAAACTGGAGTCGATACGTCCGCTTTACTTTCATGATGCTTCTCTTGCTGCCGCTCTTGACTGCATAAGTCAAGTGGAATGCCATTTGTGAAAATGATTGAAACACTCAATCCCGGCAAGCCCAGACAGACATCCAAAGGAGAACGTTGATGACCAGAATGACCCGCCGTACAGTTCTGAAAGGTTCAGCATTTGCCATGGTTGGCAGTGTCGCCATGCCCGCGATCCTGCGCGCTCAGTCCTCGGAACTCGTGATCGGCTGCGCAGGCAGCCACGCCCCATGGATGGAAGAAATAATCGCTCCGCACATGAAGCAGGCGATCGGCGCCGACATCCTGTTCGAAGGCACAAAGTCCTCGGTCAACCTCGAAAAGATGTCGTCGAACCGCGACCGGCCCTACCTGTCGGTCGTGCAGATGGACGATCCGGTGATGATTCAGGCCGTACAGGAAAATCTGCTGTCCCCGATGGACAGCGACATGGTACCCAATCTGACCGCACTGCGCGATGGCGCGGTGCATATGGACGGGATGTGGGCGAACTATGTCCAGCCTTGGGCCGGTGTCGCCTATAACACGTCGATGGTTGATGGCGTCGCCTCTTGGGCTGATCTCTGGGCACCCGAGGCAAAAGGCAGGGTCATCATCCCGTCACTGCAGAACACTGAAGGCATGTGGACACTGTTTGCCGCCGCGATGTTGGGCAGCGGCAAACCATTTGCCGAGGCGCAGTACGAGATCGACGCCGCCTTTGCCAAGCTGGAGGAACTGAAGCCAAATGTGCTGACCGCTTATTCGGTGATGAGCCAGGCGTTCAACCTCCTGGAACAAGGCGAGATCACGATGTTGGCAGGCAGCTTTTCGTCCTACGCCTTGCCGCGCAAGGTTGAGGGCGTACCGGTGGACCTGGCCGCCCCCGCCGAGGGCATTTTTGCCATGCCGTCGGGCATCTGTCTGGTCAAGGACGGACCGAACCCGGAATTGGCCGCCGCCTATGTGAACGAAATGCTGAGCGCCGAGTTGCAACTGCAACTCGCCACGTTCTCGTCATCGGTGCCCGCGAACACCTCGGTCGATGTTGGGGATATTGTGCCAGCTGGCGTCGACATCCTGTCGCCCGACTGGGCCTTTGTGGCGGCAAACCGGCAGGGCTGGATCGAGCGCTTTGACAAACTGATGGCGGTCTGATGAGAATGCAGGTCATCGCATCATCCCAGCCGGAAAGCCTGAGTGTCACTGGCGCTATGACACCCGGCGACAAGAGGTATCTCGAGGTGTCGATGGTCTGCAAATCCTTCCATGGCGTGACCGTCATGGAAGGGATGAACCTGCGTATGGCCCGGGGCGAGCTTGTGTCTTTGCTGGGCCCGTCAGGCTGTGGCAAAACGACACTTCTGCGGGTGATCGCCGGGCTGATGCCTGCCGACGGCGGCGACGTGGTTCTGGGCGCGCGCAACATCACACTGGTGCCAGCGCACAAGCGCAACATCTCGGTGGTGTTCCAGAACTATGCCCTGTTTCCGCATCTCTCGGTGTCTGAAAATGTCGCTTTCGGCCTGAAGGCACGCGGCGAAACAGCCGACATGCAGGCCAAGGTCGCCGACGCGCTGGCGTTGGTGCGGATGCAGGGGTTCGCCGACAAATCCGTCACCGGTCTGTCGGGTGGTCAGCAACAACGCGTCGCCGTTGCGCGGGCGCTGGTGGTGCGGCCGGATCTGTTGCTTCTGGACGAACCGTTCTCGGCGCTGGACCGCAAGCTGCGTGAAACCATGCAGGTCGAGCTCAAATCTTTGCTGCGTGACCGTGACATCACGGCGATCTTTGTCACTCACGATCAGGAAGAGGCCATGGGCGTCTCGGACCGGATCGCGGTGATGAACGCTGGAAAAATCGAACAGTTCGCCGATTCCTCGACGCTGTACGCCCGCCCGAAAACCCCGTTTGTGATGGATTTCGTCGGTCTATCGCTGCGCCTGCACGGCCGGGTCGTGGGCCATGAGGCCGGGGTCAGCGTGATCGAGACGGCACGGGGCCACGTCACCGCGCCGGTCGATTTGCCGGTGGGCAGCGCCGCGATAATTGCGGTGCGCCCGGAACTGGTGCGCGCTCTTGACATGACAAATGCGCCTGTCGCCGCGGGATGCAACACGATCTCGGCGCATCTGGAGGATGCGATGGTTCTCGGCTCGAAAACCATTCTGCACGGGCGGGCTGAAGATGGCGACCGAATTGTCTGTGAACTGTCGGGCATCCACTCGGGGTATCGCCGCGGCCAGACCGTGCGCTTCGAATGGAACATCGAAGACACTCTCGCCTATGCGGTGGGTCCATGACCTCAACACCAGACATCATCGCAGGCACCCCCGAAAAGCCACGCCGCGCAACGTTTGACCTGATCGCGCTGCTGGCGGCGCCGGGGCTGTTGTTTCTTGCGCTGATTTATGCTCTTCCCCTTGCCCTGTTGCTGTTTCAAAGCCTTCGGGGCGCCGATGGCAGCTTGGGTATTGCCAACTATGTCGCGTTCTTTTCCGAACCGTTCAACATAGGCGTGCTGATGCGCACCCTGCGCGTGGCGGCGCTGACCACGCTGCTGGCCCTGCTTATCGCCTATCCCACAGCCATCGCGATGAACCGCGCCAAGGGTGTCTGGCTGACGGTGTTTTTGGTGGCGATGGTGCTGCCGATGTCGCTGGGCGTTGTGGTCAAGGCGTTCGCGTGGTCGATCCTGTTCCGCGCCAATGGAGCCCTGAACCAGATGATGCAGGCGATCGGGTTGACGGATGCTCCGGTGCGGATGCTGTTCACCGAAACGGCGCTGGTGATCGGCGCGGCGAACGTGTTTCTGCCATTTATGGTGCTGCCGATCTATGCGGTGCTTCAACAACAGCAGGCATCCTTGGCCGATGCCGCCGCCAGCCTTGGGGCTGGGCCGTTCTTTCGGTTCTTCCATGTCGCGCTGCCGCTGACATTGCCCGGCATCGTGGCGGGGGGCGCCTTTGTGTTCTCGCTGTCGGTGTCGATGTACGTCATCCCCAGCCTGATCGTCGGCGAAACCCAGCAGAACCTGCCGATGCTGATCGCACGCTCCTTTCTGTACCTGCGTAACGAACAGCTGGGCTCGACGATTTCGGCAATCCTGTTGATCATTGCCATCTCGGTCGTGCTGGGCTCGTCCTGGCTGGCCAGACGTCTGGGGGCTAGGGAATGACCCGCACCGACCGCATCTTCCGAATCGTCTCATGGATCATCGCACTGGCCGCAGTCGCCTTTCTGATGCTGCCCATCCTGATCACCGTTGTAGTAGCGTTCTCGTCATCGCCGGTCTACACGCTGCCGCCGCCGTCATTGTCGCTGCGCTGGTTCGCGGACCTACAAACCAAATCGGGGCTGGTTGATGCCGTGTTGCTGTCGCTCAATCTTGCGGCGGTCTCGACCGCGGTCAGCCTCGTTCTTGGCACTGCGGCGGCCATGGCTGTGGCGCGGGGTCGGTTTGTCGGGCGCGGCGCCATCGCGACCTTTGTGGTCTCGCCGCTGATGATGCCCGGTCTGGTGCTGGGTGTTGCCATGCTGCAGTTCTTCCGCGAAATCGGCCTGCGCGATGCCTATTGGAGCCTTCTTCTGGCCCATGTCGTCATCACCTTGCCTTTCGTGATGCGCACCCTCTTGGCCGCCATGGGCAGCTTCGACTTCTCGATCATCGATGCCGCCCGCACCCTTGGGATGAGCTATCCCCGCGCGGTGGCCAAGGTGCTGATCCCAAATCTGGCGCCGGCCTATCTGACGGGGGGGCTGTTCGCCTTTCTTGCCTCGATGGACAATTATCCGATCTCGATCTTCCTGACCGATGCCCGCAACAAGACCCTGCCTATCAAGATGTTGCAGTATCTTGAGGAACAACCCGATCCGGCGCTGGCGGCCATGTCAACCGGGCTGATCCTCCTCGCGGTGACGGTGCTGGCAATCGGGGCGCGAACAGTTGGTCTGAACCGGATGATCCAGGGATGACCGGGCCCGCCGACCGCCGCGATCTGCGCGGCACCTGGGGCGCGCCGGAAATCGCCACACCATGGCCAGATGGCGCGCGCCTTGCCGTTTCCTTCGTGGTCAACGTCGAAGAGGGCGCCGAATTGTCCATCAGCGACGGCGATGAACGCAATGAATCCGTCTACGAAATTCGCGAAGAAGTGGAAGGCGGTGGCGATCCCTGCATGGAAAGCCATTTCGCCTATGGCCCGCGGCGCGGATACGGTCGCATCGTGTCGGCTTTTGCGGCCCATGGCGTGCGCGCTACATTTTCAACCTGCGGACGGGCGGCGCAGCGCCTGCCATGGTTGATGCGCGATGCCGTGGCGCGCGGGCATGAAATCAGCTGTCATGGTTGGCGCTGGGAACGCCACGCGGGCATGACACCCGACATTGAGGCAAAGATAATTGCCGAAACCCATGCCACCATCGCCACCGTATCGGGGCAACCCCCGGTAGGCTGGCACACCCGCTCGGCCCCATCCGAGCGCACCCGTGCGCTGCTGGTGGAACATGGCGGGTTTATTTACGATTCCGACTGCTACGATGATGATCAACCCCGCATCGAACCTGTAGGCGACCGCGACCACGTGATCTTGCCCTATGCGTTTGACACCAACGACATGCGGTTTTCCCCCGGCGGCGGCTTTGTTCGGCCCGAGGATTTCACCCGCTATGTCTCGGGCGCATTTGACCGGCTGTATGACGAAGGCGGCCAGGGCGCGCGGATGCTGTCGGTGGGGTTGCACTTACGCGTGATCGGGCGCCCGGGCCGGATCGGCGGGCTTGATGCGCTGCTGTCGCATATGACGTCCCGCAGTGGCGTCTGGTTTGCCACCCGCGCCCAGATCGCCCAATGCTGGAAAGAAGTGGCGCAATGACCATGGACACGGCCCGCGACACCGCATCCCGTTTGAATGCGGGGATTTGCTCGGCCCGCGACGTGGCCGAGGCGGCGCTGGCCAAGGTGGCTCGCCTGAACCCTGAGCTCAACGTTTTTGCCCATCTCGATCCTGCCAAGACGCTGGCCGAAGCCGACGCCGTCGATGCCCGCCGCGCAACGGGCGAGGTGATGCCTTTGGCAGGGGTGCCGGTGGTGATCAAAGATAACATCTGGGTCGCAGGGCGTCAGATCACCCAAGGCTCAAAGCTATTTGCGGATTTTGTGCCGACCTGCGATGCTGAGGCAGTGAAACGGTTGCGTGGGGCGGGTGCGGTGATCCTCGGGATCGGCACATGTTCCGAATTCGCCTGCAAGGGCGTGACCAACACGCCCCTGCACGGCATCACCCGCAATCCATGTGACCCGACCCTGACGCCGGGCGGATCGTCGGGCGGCCCGGCTGCGGCCGTGGCTGCCGGCTTTGTTCCGCTCGCCCTGGGCACAGATGCCGGTGGGTCCAGCCGACGCCCCCCCGCCCATACTGGCACCGTGGGATTCAAGCCGTCGCAGGATGCCATCCCCTATGGCCCCGATTTTGCCGAGCCATTCTGGGGCATCTCGGTTCTGGCCCCGATTGCGGCCAATGTCGCAGATGCGGCGCTGATGTTCGATGTTCTTGCTGACCTTTCCGCCGCGCCGACCCCCGCACCGTCGCGTCCCTTGCGCATCGCATTTGCGCCAACGCTAGGGCTGCCGGTGCCGATGGATGATGCGGTTCACGAAGCGCTTGCGGCTGTGGCCGCAGTACTGCGCGCCGGCGGCCATGATGTCATGGACGCCGCACCTTGCTGGCCCGCCGGGATCAACCCCGCCGCGCTGATGCCGCTGCAATGGGCCGGGTTGGCTGCCCTGTATGGCGACCGCTGGATCGCTGATCAAGGGCTGTTCGATTCCGACCTCGGCGTGCAGATCACTGCGGGTCTGGGTCTGTCCGGCGTTGATGTCGCCCGGGCGCTGGATGCCGCGCAGATCACGCGCGCTGTGCTGCGCAGCTTTCTGGCGGCCTATGACGTGATCGTCACCGCCACCACCCCCTGCCCTGCCTGGCCGATCGATCGCCTTGGCCCGGCCACAATTGGCGGCGCCCCGGCAGCTTCGCGCGATCACGCGGCTTTAACGTCACAATTCAACCACGCCGGCCTGCCCGTGCTGTCCCTGCCCTGCGGCACCACCGCCAATGGTCTGCCCCTCGGGGTACAGATCGGGGCCGGATTCGGGCGCGACCGTCAGTTGCTGGCCACCGCCGCGCGGTTTGAAATACTGTTTGCCCGCAATGGGCTGACCGCCCTCCCCTCATCTTAACGAGTAGGACGATATGCGCATTCTTCTGGTCAATCCCAACATGTCCACCGACATGACCCAAACTATGACCACCATCGCCCGCGAGACGGCAGGACCTGGCATCGAGATTGTACCCCTGACCGCCACCCATGGATTTCCATATATCGCCAGCCGTGCAGAGGCGCAGATTGCGGGTGGCATCGCGTTGGACATGATCGCCTGCAACATTGATGGGGTCGATGCTGTGGTCATGGCGGCCTTTGGCGATCCGGGCCTGCGCGGAGCGCGCGAACTGTTTGACCTGCCAGTGATCGGCATGGCCGAGGCGGCAATGACCAGTGCTGCGGTGCTGGGCGAGCGGTTTGCCATTGTCACCTTTTCGCCGGTGATGCGCCGCTGGTATTTGGATTGCGTCAATGACAGCGGACTGATGGCGCGGTGTTGCGGCGTGCGTACGCCGCCAATCCACCCACCCTCGATCGAGGGAATGCGCGAAACCCTGCGCGCCGACCTTATTGTCCTGGCCCAACAGGCCGCCGAGCAGGACGGCGCCGATGTCATCATCTTGGGCGGCGCGCCTTTGGCCGGTCTGGCGCCAATCATCGCCAGCGCGGTTCCTGCCATCGTGCTAGACCCGATCGCAGCTGCTGTGGCGCAAGCTGTCGCGATGGTGCGCGTCACCACCTACGCAGGCTTTGCCAACCGGCTGTGCAAGCCGCATGGCAAATCGTCAGTCGGCCTTGGTCATGAACTTGCCGCGATCATTGCCAGATAAAACGGCGGCCCGCGGGATGGTCATCTCTTCTTGTCTTATACGATTTTGATGATGCAACCGCCCCCATTGGCCTCTCTGTGCCAAGGTGGGTCCATAAATGGCACCTTTACCGGGAACATGCGCGCGCTGATGGCAATCCTCGACGACTGGCTTGATGTGCACAGCGCGTGGGATTGGCCGGACGTGTCCCCGCGCGTGCGGCTTGTCAGCGAATGGGAGGCGAGCGCGCGGCACGGCACGACATCAAGCCTCCAGAGTGGGCTGCTCCGCGGCCTCTACGATGCCGGACGGGCAGAGATCTTGCTGGTCGAGCCATGGGATCCCCGCAACGCCCAAGATGTGAGCACTTTGCTCCACGAGATGGTCCACCACCGTCAGGCGGCACACGACTGGCCTTGCCCGGCGGCGCAGGAGTTGCCTGCTTACCGGCTTCAGGACGAGTGGCTGGCCGAACGCGGAATGCGGACGAATGTGAACTGGGTGGCCGTCGTTCTGGAGTCAAGCTGCACCCTGCACCACGTTCACCCGGACTGATTGCCCCCCGGATGGCAGGGGCAATGGTGTTGTTGGCCTAGCAAGAAGAGCGTTCAACGCCCTTCACTGGCGATATGCAGAACAGGCAATCATCAACAGCACCGTGCCCAGATGGCAAAGAGCGGCGGTGTTGATCATGGTCAAGGATGACGCGTTCCTAACAGTTCATCCATTGCCTTGCGCGCGTGCTCGATGCCCACATCGGTCAGCAACCCGCGACTTCGTCTTGTTCTCTGGATCATCGATGATGCCTTTTTCATACAGCCTGTCGGCAATCGCCCAATCGAGGTTCTTCCAGACGCGCCTGCCGTCGTGCAGTGAAATACTGAGGATCGCGAGCGCTGCGTCGCCCAGCTTGTCGGTGTCGATATCCATGCCACCCCTATCCAACATATCGATGCTGCAGTCTTCTTCCGATCTTTTTCCGGGTGCAACATGTTGCCCATTTCCGTAAAGGACTTTCCACACTTGATGGCGCAGAGTGGTCAGGCGGCGTGATCGTACCTGCTCTTTGACAGCGTGAATTGAAATACCGGCAAGGCGCAGTGGGCTGTTGATGTGCGAGGCTCATCCGGCTGAACCCCTGGCAGGTCTTCTTCTGGCTGAAGTGGCGCTGCATTATCCGCTGCACGCCCTCGTCTGGTCGCGCATTACCGCATAACCACTGAGCATCCGGACGACGACGGCGCGCTCCGGCAGGTCCTCTAACTCATCCGCAGCTCGGTCCTGGTCTGCAGCGCTGTACTCCAACTCCGGCGGACATGCGGCCACGCCGTCACGATCAAAACCCACCGTCGCGCAGCCGGTCAACCAGCTCGTTGCGATTACGAGGACGGCGAGCCGCCGCTTCCAGCATTCGGCGTTGTACGTCATTGGCTTTCTCCGTGGTTGCGAGACGTTCAGCAAGCCGCCCGACGCGCTCTCCAGCGCGGCGGATCGACAGCAGGAACAGCAGGATGGCAAGGGCGACAGCGCTGTAGCGCAGCGCTGCCTTCGCCCATGGACTGGTGACAATCCCACCGGACAACGCCCCGATCATCGCTGCCCCCGCTTCCAGTCATCAAGCCGTGCATAGATTGTGACCGCAATCCCCACGAGGGCCACGGCGACGAACACCCAGCGGAGTGTGTCAAGGTATGGCACTAGCGTCAGGATCGCCCCTTGCGTCTCGGCCAAGACCTCTTGCGCCACCTCGACGCCCGCAGCGCCCAGCGTCGCCACTCCAGCCGCCCCTCCGCCCTTCATGGTGCGGCTCTGGGCCAGAACCTCGCGCGCTGGCGGCGTCTCCGCTGCAAATCCGGTCGCCCAGACCGGAAAGCGCACGCCCCACTGACGCGCGGGGCCGAGGTCGACATGGATGAAGTCAGAGCGGGGATAGAAGCCGAAAACGAGAAACCCGACGGCCCGCGCCGCGTCCTCGAATACAACAGGATCATGGTTCGACATGGCGATGTCGAAGGCCGCGCCGTCGAGGTGCTTTGAGCGGGTCACGTCGCCGACGGCTCGGTTATGCTCGGCGCTTCGATAGGCGGACCGGACGATGAGCGGCTTGCCCAACCGGTTGCGCAGCGCTTGCAGCTTGTCGAGCGCGGGCTCGTTGATCAGCAGTTTGCCAGTGCCCCGGCAGGCGATCTCGGCCGGGCTGAAATTCGGCCAGCGCCAGGTGCACTCAGGCACGTCGCGCCAATGGCGGTGGAATGTCGTCGTCATGGGGGCCTCCAGACGAAAAAAACCGCCTCGAGGGCGGGTGCGGTCACGCTGATGATGAGAGATGGGGAGCGGCTATGGGCCGCCGCCGAAGATCTTGAGCTTGATGGCGATTCCCGCGAGCAGCGCCAGCATGACGCCGGTTGTGATCATGCGCACGGCGGTCTGCATGGCGGTGCGGCGCACCAGCCGGATGCAGTCCACCAGGGAGCGCAGATCACGGCTGTCGAGCGCGGCCTCGTCGCCGTCGAGGCCGACATCGGCCAACGCACGCTTCGCGCCTTCCTCGGCCGCCCGCGTCAGGATCGCCTCGAACTGGGCGTCAGACATGCGCACGTAGCCCTCGGATCGGGGTGGTGTCATGGGACCCTCCTTCCGCCGCTCAGCCAATCTTGGTGCCCCAGAAGGACGTTTGGTCGGCGGCGAAGTAGCCGTCCGCGACCCGGAAATACCCCTGCAGCTCGACGGTATCGCCCGCGGTCAGCGGCACCAGGGTCTGCAGCCAGATGGCGGTGGCGAGCGAGACGTGTGTTGCGGAGGTTTCGCCGAGGGAACCGCGGATTTCGGTAGCCCCGTTCAGGACCATCCGCCCGCGCATGCGCGCCGACGTGCTGGCGTTCACCTTGTAAAGGAGCGTGGCGCCGAAGAGGTAGGTGCCGTCCGCGGGCGCCACAAACCGGTTGTTGGCGGCATCGAAGGCGCCCTGGTCGTT
>Ga0307930_1002811_pt1 | contig 13101 bp, 15 predicted proteins | sample OrgLakmetageno46_FD_203161 | JGI IMG/M metagenome (GOLD analysis project Ga0307930, IMG submission 203161) | Saline water microbial communities from Organic Lake, Antarctica - #46 | ecosystem: Environmental > Aquatic > Non-marine Saline and Alkaline > Saline | place: Antarctica: Organic Lake... | reverse complement strand
CACCAGCGAAATGCCGCGGTACAGCGTGCTCGCAATCATCCCGCAAATGTTGTTCACCACGCCGCCGCCCAGCGAGATGATGCAGCTGTGCTTGGAGATGCCCGTGCCGAGAATCTCGTCGTAGCACCGGCTCAGCACACCCGTGGTCTTGTACGCCTCCGTGCCCGACACGCCTGCCTCGTCGATTTCGTCCGCAGGAATCACCACCTTGGTGACCCTGTAGCCCGCCGCGCGAAGGCCCTCGAGCACGGTCGCGCCAAAGGCCCGGTCGCAGATCTCGTCCGTGACCAAGAAGTTCGGAGCTTCGTAGCACGATGCGGGCAACAGGGTCTGCGCACGCGTGCCCAGGTTGGAGAGGATGCCCGTCTTGATGGTGATGTCCGTGTGCAACGGCTTGCCCGCGCGGTAGAAGGCGTTGTGGTAGTCGCCTGTGAGCGGGTCCACGCAGCCCTTGATGACTTCGGGCTGCTTCTTGGGGAGCTGGATGTCCTTGGGGAACGCCGACTCGTCGAAAGGGCACCATGCTGGCTTGAAGAAGCGCAGGCCCTGGTTCAAGGCGTTCAGGGAGTCCATGGCCTTGCGGGAGAGCCGCCACGCCACCACGTCCAGAGTCTCGGCCGCGCTGCGCTCGTTCGAGTGGGCCTGCATGACAGTGTAACCGTTCTGCACGCCCCAGCGCAAGCATACCTGAAGGCCAGAAACGAAATGAAGGGTGAGCCATGAATTCGAATCAGACAAAGGACATTAGACCTGTCACGCTAGAGTGGCAGAGGGATTTATGTACTCTTAAAAATGGGAAGAAAAAAACTACTGACTGTTCGAATACCTGTGCAGGGGTCTTGCCAATCTCGGCGGCCAACGCCACGACAACGGGGTCGTTGAGGAGGACAGGGACGCCAGTCTGTGAAAAAAAAAAGAATTGGCAATAACAGCAAACATCGTAATGTAAACTATCGTAAGTCTGTCATTCAAGATCCTCAAGCGTTCCTCTTCAAGATCCATTTCCACTGCATTGCAGAAGTTCTCACCTCGCCGAGTGGCAACGCCGCCACCAGATGGATGTCGTGGTTCTCGCAAAAGGTCACCAAAGTAGGCTGCGTCAGGTAGGGGTGCAGTTCCACCTCGTTCAGCACGGGCATGATGGTCGCGTTGGCGAGGAGTTGCCTGAGAGGAACTTCATGGAAGTGGCTCACGCCTAGGTTCTTCACGAGGCCTAGGGTGACGAGCGCCTCCATCGCACGCCAAGTCGACAAGAGCGACTCGGATTCCTCTGCTTGAATAGTGCTTACTTCACTAGAAGATGAAGCCTGCGTAAAATGCATTGAACAAAGGTAGAATGATGACGAACTTGGAAACGAGTCAACAGGGCGGGAAAACGTACGTCACAGTCGAGAAGCACTTTCAAAACTGAAAAATGATGCGTACCTTGATCGATTGAACGGGCTGCATGACGAAGCAGTCCAAGTAGTCAAGGCCCGTTTCCGCCAGGATGGAGCGGCACGCTGCCTCAACTTTGTTGGGCGCCGAGTCATCGAGGCCTAGCTTCGCGGTGATGCAGAGGTTTGACCTGGACGTTTCGCCGTCCGCCGGAGCAGCCACCCGGAGCACAGCACCGACCTGAGAGGAACAACGCATGAGGGAATAAAGATATCCGTACGCATAAAAGTGATTGCTAAATTGAAAAAATGAGCGCACCATCTTTCTCTCACAATTGGTTTCCTTTTATATCTGCGTGAACCGGACCTCGGCGAGCTTTTCTTTCGAGGCCGTCAAATCGAAATATTTGAAACCCGCCGTGAGAGCTTCACGCGTTGCATCGCCAGAAGCGCAGACAAAGCAAGCGTTATGGAAGAGAGTAGTCGTAGAAGAGGCCATGTCCGGAACGCGAGCTATAGCAGCGAGGTGTCGTCTGTCGCTGGGGGATGCAAGCTAATGCAGAGGTTTGTTGAACAACTTTTGGCTGCAGATTCGTACCACTGTAGTGAGATCAGCTATCGCGTCATCACACCCCCTCGACTTTTGCAGCAACAGCAACCGATGACGTATTACAGGGTTTTCCAATTTACGGAGGAGGAACAAGCTGATGTATGTACGTAAGTACAGTACTGTGAACCCGGTGCAAGAACTACCACAGTCCACAATCTTCATAGAGGCCTAAATCAAACACATAAACGAATCAATGAATCATAACCAGCACCAAACCACTTAATATCTCTTACGGAAGGAAGCCTTCTGATTGCCGGAGCTCGTAGCGCGCGCCATACGCCAGATGCCAGCTAAAGGTCAAGGTCAACGGGATTCCAACCAGTCCTATGTCCTATGAAGCCAATCCACATTACCTATAGGACTCAGAAGGAAAGATGTCAATTGAGTTTCTTGTTCTCCTGCTCCCATGACATAAATTCTTTTCGGCCAATAATCAACTGGGCTGCAGACTGCTGTCTTCACTTCGGCCTGTCGGAAGCCGCTCCCTTTACCTTTACCAACTTTACCCATTCCCATTGGGCTCGGGCTCCTTAATTCTAATTCTCCCTATTTCGCTCATCTACTTCGGCCACTAAGAGGACTCTAGGAGAAATCACAAGATATTGATCCTTTCGCTTTTCTTGGATTAATCTCTTGAAAAAGAGGCAGAATGGCATCAGGAGATTGGATATATCTATGAGCTACGATTTCAGAAGCCAAAACGTGCCACAACACGGGATTTTCACGTCTCACAGCTCAAAGAGGAAAACTGCAAACAGCTAAAGCTATTGGGAATTGAGCACACTCGGAATCGAGAAGTGCTGGTATGCACCTCTGAGTACCGCTGCGTTGTGATTCCATTGTTTGCTTCTCTAGAGGCACAAATCGTTCGGTTTTGCGCACAGTGAACATATGCCCACAGTTCAGAGTATTTCTCAACTGCGCTCAATAAAGCTGAGGCGTGCGAGGTGGCTTGATGGCGTCCAGGGTGGCGCCAAAGGTGCGGCGGCGCTCGTCGCGGCTAGCAGCGCGCGTTACTGAGAGCTTTTTGAGCGTAGCTGCTGGATCGGACGAGGAAGAGCCTGGCCTGTGGAGACAAGTGTGAAGAAACAAAAAAACGGTTCTGAGATCCATCTCCAAATGATGACCCAGCATTCAGAATAGGGAGCAACCTCAAGCACAGAGAAGCTGTCACGTTGCGCATCACTTTGACGCACAAAGTACGCATCATGGTGCGCCAAACTCTTTTACCGGTAAGGTTGCTTGATAGTTGCCTTCGGCCGGTGCAGGATAACCGCGTCCTGTTGGGTGGCGTACTTCTTCTTTTCTTGTTCTTCCGCAGTCAAAGCTGCTCGAGCTGGCGCGCGTGCGTCAGAAGCGTACGTGCCCGCAATAGGAACACCCTGTAAAAAGATCGCGAGCAACACGTGTGAGAACAGAGAGAGCCACAAGTACGATTCAAAGGAGGCTTAAAGCGGCAAAAAAGACTTGCTATAGCTTTATGGAAACAGTAAAACTACCAAGAGAACAGCTCGCTATTCCTACAGATGCGCAGAAATTAATACTTATACGCCTGCGGACAGAGACATGCAATACTCTTTTGATTACTTGGTTGATGTCAGCCCAGCGGTCGTAGTCTAGCGGAGTTTGGCCGGGCCCGTATTTCGTGAGGTGCTTCGTGAAGTGCAAGTCCTGAAGTTGAGTACGTCAGGGGGGAAGGAGAGAGAGAGAAAGAGTGAGAGAGAGACCCCACACGCAGCGCAAGAAGATGCATGATGAGAGCAAACGAACAAAGTGTAGTACACGAAAAGCAGGGGACAGAATACAGTCGACGCTTTAAACCACGTTTGTACCTGCACGAACGCGCGCATCGTGTCGTCGCTTTGACCGTAAGTTTCGCGTTTGTAGTCGGCGTGCAGCGCGCGCGCTTTGCCCTTGGCCAGCTCCTCCGTGGCGCCCTAATATGTATATATGTATACATTCAGTGGTGAAAGCCCATGCAAGGCAGATAAAAGGATGAAGGAAACGGGGGGAGCGTTGAGAGCACGCAAAACTTGACACCACTGAATGCATAACCACATCTCGATACACTCCATGGTCCTTTCTCTTCCTAACTAGTTGACTCAAAACCGAGCATGAAATCATTCCACTTTTGCAAATAAAGAAAGCGACGAAAACAACCTTGAACATCGAATTGCGGTAATTGGGCGGAGGCAGCGACGTCGGCACTACGGCGCCTACGCCATTCCCCCGCTCGCACAGCGCTTCTACAAACACTTTCCCCACTTCGGCGTGACCCAGAAACTCGGCCAGTTGCCGTGCGCTCCACCCGTCGTGGTCGGTGGCGTTCAAATCCGCCCCGAGCTGCAACAGGCAGCGGCACACCCGCGCGCTGCCCTGTTCGGTGGCCAGGTGCAGAGGGGCGCGCCCCATGAAGTTTTGTGCGGCAGGAGACGCGCCGTAGTACACCAGCAGCCGCATCACGTTGCACACCGCCTAGGGTGGTGGTGGTGGTGGTGGTGGTAATCGTAAGTGTTTGAATTTGTAAATTAGGAGTAACCCAGGAGCGAGCAATTCGATGTTACAAAAGGAAACAAATGGCAGTTCACCGCGCGAATGGGGCAAAAAACGGACGAAGAATAAAAGAGTCTCGTAACCACGAACCTCGTCGCGTTCTGATTTTGAGGTCAAATGGGGAGGTCCATCCGAGGCCGCCGCTGAATGCAGAGGGGTGTTCAGCTCCGCCTCGGTAGTCCAGTTGTGAAGGCAGCCCGGCTGCTGCAAAAGCACTCGAACGCATGACACGTGTGCGCCAGCTGCGGCTAAATGCAAAGGCCGCCACCTTGACATGTTTGCCGTTGCCAGTACAATCAAAGCATGTTTCAAGTGCACCAAGCAGACATACAGTAAAATGAAGACACCACACCAACAACGACGGGAAGTCATGAGAGGCCAAAGAGACAAGTGGGCAAGTTCTTGTTCCCAATAGAATTAACCTTTCGGAAAAAAAGACAGTTTTATGAGCCTCCTTATCATTGGTTACCCGTGTCGCGTCTTGGCTTGAATGATCGCGCCAGCAGCGAGAAGGCTGTTCACGGTAGCCACCGCTCCGTTGCGGCACGCAATATGCAACGGCATCCACCTACATGGAGAGAAAAAGAGAGAGAGAGAGAGAAATTAAATCATATATGTAACGAGTACATTTCCTCGCCTGACTTCCATGCCAACTTTTCTTTTGTTTTCTCCTTCTAACGCCTCTCTCTCTTCCTCTCTCTCTCCTCATCTGAAATCTACACGAACACTCTCTACTTATTGTACCCGTGGTCGTCCGCGTCGTTGATCGCGTTTTCCACCCTCCTCTGTGCGAGGTCGGTGGCGACAGGCGCCCCGTGCTTCAAGCGGTGCACGCGAGCGAGGCCGTTGGCCAGCGCAGAGGTGCGCACTACCTGAAGGTGAGCGGGTCATGAATGGGTAACGAGGGTGAAGATGATGAGAGGATTAGGGGTAGGAAGACAAAGGACTGATGTGAGAAAGGGAAAACAGCAGAAAAGAAAAAGAATTGATGAGAGGATTAGGGTCATTTCTCGAAAAGTTTTGAGCACTATCGCTGCAACTTGCTCAAATAGAACATTCCTTTTTCAACGGACTTACCGAGGTCAAATCCAGCATTTTCTTGGGGGACCCAAGCATAGCATTACCATTTCCCTCGCCGACACCCACACCACTTCCACCGCCACTGCCACCAGTCGCTTGCTGGCGGAACCGGCGGCTTCGGGCTTTGGCCAAGACCGCACTGGCCTGCGCTGCGGCCTGCGCGTCCGCAACCCGCCGGGTGCGCCGCTGGTAGGAGGTCTCCCCCGAGCAGCCTGTCAAAGCGTCGACGACGTCCGCGTCATCGAGCGCGGACTTCTCGTTGACCTATTCGATGTTGAGTAAGCGCAGGATAAGGTAGTGGTGAGAACGGAGTGTTGGAGGTGGGAGTGGGGAAAATCATCGTGGCGGAGCCAAACCAATGACAGTGAATTCTGCTCGATTGATGAAAGCCCTCAGCCTTCCCTCTCTCCCTCTACTATAGGCAAGAAATCAACATACAAAACAACAGCCACAACAACAATAAAGCAAGGATTTAACGCTCAATGGCTATACAAAAGACTAGCTCTACCAGGTTAGCGGCCTTGATGAGACTTGTCCCTTGGCGCTGGCTGCTCGGGCGGCCGGCAACCTCCGCTGCTACCAACAGGGCATCTGCGAGGAGCCGTGTTTCAGCGTCGGGCGGATTATCTGCTGACGGGTTGCTGACCTATTCAAAGGACAAGAAATAAACAATAATGAAAGAGAAGGAACAGTGAGGCCTTGGATGATCACAGCAGCAATGAAAAAACACGAGAAGGTAAAGGAAAGCATCGACGAAAGACTTGAACGCAATCGAGATGATAAGCGAGCGTGAAACGGTACACAATAGCGCAAGAATAAGGAGGACTAGAAGTATCAGAGGGGGGTGGGAGGGGGAGAGAGGTGCAGTTCAAACGCAACCTGAATGTCGTTAAAGCCGGCATGCTCGAGCAAGCGATTCTTAGTGCGGTCCTGGTAAGACGAGTGGGCAACGGCATCAATGAATGTGAGGAGTGCCGTCGAGTCAGAAAGTAGCAAATTAAACCAAATCCGTGAACATATGGGTCTTCGACATCAATATAACGCGAGCACCAGCTCAAAATAAATCAACTTCGTGCGTGCTGCGCCTCTGTTGTACCTTGCCCAGCTCTATGTCGAGAATCGCTTCAAACTGCTCAAAACGCAACCCTATTGCCGTGCCCGTGTGCAACGGCCGTAGTGCACTGGCTGACTGACTCGCTGGTACCTATAAAAAGAAAATCAATTGCAATGAGAACTCTCAGCCAGCCCTTTTAAAACCTAATTATCCTATAAAGAGGTACTACTCTTATCTAACTCGTTCCCGGCGTGGGATCGGGTTCTGACAAATCAATCGACCGCACTTGTATTCAAGGGCCAATCAAGCCGAGAGCAACGCACCCATGTGGAGTGGCGACCGCAAGTGCGACAATTCTCAACAGACGACCGATTGCGGCAGCCGCACAAGTGGCACCACCACGGCGTCGGGTCAGCGGTGGTAACGCTCTTGGGAGTACGGGATCGGGAGCCCCCTGCTGAACCCGGTAGCTTCGCGGTATTCGCCCGCTGGGTCTGTAAAAGGTTTGTTGCCATGGTAGCTACGATACACGGTGCGTGGTAACTAGCTCTTAGCTGGTAACATCTACACTCTGGCTATAGCCACGCCGTGAAGCCGAATAACGAAGCCATCGTTCGTTCATTTTCGGTTTACACTTCACACAGTATATGCTCTAATTTAGTACACAAGCAGTAATGGATAGGACGGAGCAGATAGCAGAGTACGGAATACGGCATAGCTCATGAAGGGCAAGAGAATGCGCGAGAGTTCACGGAGAAGAAGAAGAAGGGGACGTGGGCAATCCATAGAAACAGGAAGCTGAATCAGGTCTATCAGAGCCGGCAAGCCCCCGGCCCCGGGCGCATGACAAAGAAGGCTGCCGTCTCTGCGTGCTCGGGAAAAGCCCTGAGATAGCCCTGTCGCCACGCTGCCTTGAACGCAGCACTTGACTGCGCATCTACGAGGGCCCAAACTGACCCACCGAAGCCAGCTCCAAAGGCGGAACTTCCTCCAAAGGTGGGTGTTCTGGAATTATCAATTGCGAGGCTCGTACTAGAACTACTACTCGCACTACTGCTGCTGCCGCTGCTACTATTGCCATAGTTGTCAGGGAAAAGGGCAGCAGCTTGACGCGGCAGCCACGCAGTTTCTTCTACGAGGTTACGAAGCGCGGCTTTCCCCAAGGTGTGAGAACAGGAAGCCACGTCACTGGCGGCATGCAAATTTCCAGAAGCAATTGCATTTGCGAGCTGAGGAACAATGGTGTTGGTTTCTTCGGCAAATTGGTGAAAGCGTTGCAGCATTCCGAAGTCGTCCGAGAGGCACGCACGGCAATTGGAATCACCGCGCACGGCTAACGCTTCTCCAAGGTGGGCAGCGCCCAACGCGTGCGCGGCGTTGCTAGCGGCTTCAGCTGCTTTGTTGTAATGATCTCGCGCCGCCGCGGTCTTCTCTGCAGTAACACCCGACGACGCAATCACAAACACTAAATGGTGGGGTACTGAAACCTGATGCAGTAGCTTTGTAGGGCAAAACGACGCCATCAACAGGTGGCCTTGCCGGCAATTCATGATGGCCGTGTGGTCTTCGGAGCCCCCAAAGGTGCCCACGCCCTTGTCGCCAACCAGCGAACCGTACGATTTCCCGTTTTCAACGCAGCCCAGGTACTCGGCCAGCGCCGCGGCGTCCGGGATCGAGCGCAGGAAATCGCCGCGGCCTACCAATGGCAAGTGGCACGAAAATTGTTAAAAACAATACTTTACAATTCCTTGTCTCTCCCCATTCTAAAAGAAGAAGAAGAAACCAATGTTAACGAACCTCTCAAGCTGTTGACGTAGTCGACGGCCAGGAAAACGGCGCAGATGAGAGCACTGCTTGTGGACATTCCGGAGGCAACCGGCAAATCGCAGCCAATGCAAAAGTCGACGGCACGCAGGTCTGGGAAATTCCGCTTCAGACGCCGGAGTGCCACCCTAACGTAATTCGACCAATGCCCCGTAGCTACCTCAACAGTTGCATTAGAAGGAGTGGTACCAGCAGCTGACGAAGAAACACCTTCGGTCAAGTCAAGCGTCACGGTGCGGTCACCTAGAGGTACTCCTTGGTGCAGCGTTGTCACTCGGCAAGTGCTAAAGTCAAGGCTTGGCATGGCAACTACGCAAAAGCCTCTTGGCACGGCGGCTAATAGCGACTTCCCGCCGGCGTAGTCGGTATGCTTGCCTGCCACCTGGCAGAAGAAGGATCGATTCTGTCACGACAAGATATTCACTACCGTACCTAGATAGAACTTTTTCAAAGCCAAGCAAATAGCTAGATAGAATGGTGAATTTGACCTCACCTCGACGCGCCCAGGCACCCAAAACGCAGCAGCTTCAGCTGGACCACTGAAGCGCTCAGTGCCTCGATGCTTGGCCACAAGCCGCAGCTCTGCAGCTGCAGCGATGAAAAGCTGCACTTTTTCGTCAATATTGTCATCTAACCCTAGCCCGGCATGCTCCATCGCACGCCTTAAGCGACCGTCCGCCAACTCGTCAAGCAAAGATAGTGGCGCAGCTGAGGTGTCTGCGAACTTCTCCTGATGAGTAGTGAAATCGCCCATTGTTGATGCAAAATTTCTAGATCTTCTTTGCCTTCCGAGATGTTGCTAGAAAAACATATAGGTTACCACTGAACTAGCTAGGCTACTGATCTATAGTTCTGTCGCCCTGAGACATGAGACCTTGAGGCTTGAGGCGCTCCTCTCTTTTCCTTCCTAATTACGAAAAATTGACACGTATTCGAACGTTCCGCATTTTCTTTCTTGTTGTTGCATTCGAATCTATTCTATCCGGCGGGGATGTTCTCTGATTCGTCATCAGCTTGCCTCGTCATCGTTTTTTTTTCGCTCGTGCGTTGCGTTCTTTGCTTTCTATGCTTTAGTGCTACATTTCTGAGAAGAATACCTCGGGGTTCCTCTGCCCGGCGCAAGCATTCTAAGTCCAAACCTGCGATCCAGCGTGACAGTATGACAGTATTATGGCAGGAGATGCATCCTATCGCTGATTTATCATCCTAGCTTCATATGCAATACATCCATCTCGTGAATGCGTCATTTCGGCGATGGCCCGCAACAACTGCAACAGTAGTAACAGGAGCCAAGGCCGCCGGAGCTGACGCGGTTATTCAGATATATGTGGAAGGCGCCAAAGAGCTAGACTTGAGGCGTTCGGCCCTTTTTTGCACTTTTGGCTGTGCATACCAGGGCATCTTCCAATATTGGATGTAAGTCGCCCCGAAGACTTCTTAGAAAGTACTAATAGGAGCTTTGCTCATTATCGCTCTAATATTCTTTTGCCCCTCGCATTCGCAGGCAAGTTCATATGTACGAAAAGTACTGGCCGGGAAACTCCGCTATAAATGTAGCGAAGAAAGTGCTTACGACGAACCTCATTGCCGACCCGCTGTTTTTCTTCCCCACTTTTTATACCTTCCGAGAAGTGCTTAGCCATACGGGAAAACACGAGCCTCTGGTGCTCACCAAGTGCGCTCAGCGCGGCTGGGCAAACTACTTGCAAAATTGGCCTGCCGACTGGTTTAACTCCTGGGCCGTTTGGTTGCCGAGCCATGCGCTCATTTACGGCTTCTGCCCATTGCACTTGCGTATGCCCGCCGTTGCGGGCGTCAGCTTTGGGTATGTGGGGTTGCTGAGTTATACGCGAGGCAAACTTGACGACGATAGCACGTCACCGTCTTCAGAACCTACAGAGGTGCCTAGTATCGATGCGAAAACCTCAGAAGTCAAGGATGGCGCGCCTAGTGTAGCAGCAAATGGCGATGTTGTCTACCAGAGATAGCCCAGAAAACTGCTGATGTGTTTATTCTTGCCAGTTCAGTGCAGACTTTCTGATGCTACTTTTATTTCATACCTCTTGGGCACGCCTTTGATTATTCCTCTTCCTGACTTCTTCATTATATTAGTAGAAAATTTCGGTGATGCTGGCTTCGATTCTGGTTCATTTACGAACGGATATTCTCGAGTACCGAGCATGAATTATTATTAATTCCTCATTCGACCGCCGACTTGATCAGAGGGAAGAGGGAAGACGCCAGATAGAGCCTTCTGGAACGCGCAGACACATGCTACATGTGCCCTTGTCTTTCTTCGCACTGGGGGAGTGTAATCTAATCTAATCCATTTTAAATTCAAATTCAAATCAGTACCGTAGGACTATCTGGCATTGGCATCTAAATGGGGGCACATTTCGGGAAAGCGGCGATTTTGAGCTTTTTCGGCTTGTAAACGGCTCACAACGTATGCGCGAACCCCATATACCATGCATGGTATGATCCTGTGCCGTAAATACACGAAGAATTATCCGTTGGATATGAATATGAAAATTTTGGAGCTCCTTTCACACAGCAAATGCAGCTCTGCTGCACTAGGAATTTCAAGCGTTTTTGGCCATTTCTAAGCTGACGTCCAAGTGTGCTATTGTCACTTCGAGTGCAAGTGGTGAGGCACAATCCCCGCGAAGGAAGGAAGTGGGAACTGAAGAGCCGGAGATTCCCACGATCGCTACATTAGAGCTAGCTATCTGAGTCAGACGCTTGGAATTGAATCAAATCCAAGAAACCTGTACAACGTTTTCAAAGACAGAGATATACCTCAGCGAAGTGTGTGAGTTCAGATCTCAGAGCGGCTCTGAAATTTTTCTTTTTCTTTTTCTTTCCTACGGGGGGATCAGACACCCAAGTCTGGGGTTATCTGTCTCTGCTTACGCTTCCCCTAACACCCATCATCCTTAGCTGCTACTAATTCCTGAGTGAATTGCTGACAACTGTGAAATATGCTGACAACGTGAAAGAACTGCTGATTACATCTGCAGCCTCTTGTCACTTGTTAAAGGTGGGTATTCCTGTATCGAGAGGGCTCAAGGCTAGCCAGAATGGATTCCTTCAATTGCTTTGGTTCGCTTTATCAATAATAGAGTTCAATGACACTGCATAAAACTTTGGGCACTAGGACAGCTCAGTTGTGGCATGCGTGCGCGCCAAATTTCGGGGCCCTTTGAGCTCGTTTACGGGGAATCCCGTTGCGATTTGCGTATAAAATGGCCAAAAAAAACGATTTTCAGAAGTGGCCCCTCTTTAGCTTCCAGTTGTCGTAGACCGCAGGGGTATTATGGACGGGCCTCGAAGGCCGGGCCCGAGGTCTACCCAAAGTCGATTTATTACATCGAACAACAGAACTACAGATACAAATAGATAGCTACCTATTTGCAGGTCGCTGCGATTGCGAGCTATGAATAAGAGGGGTGGTTGGTGGAGGATACATATCGTTATGAAAATATGAATATAAATATAAATACTGGAATGACACGAACGTGTGGGAGCTGCGAGCTCCATTGTCGCCAACTCCCTTTCTTCGTCTCTTACACGCGCCGTGTGCACAGGCAGGTAAAGGAGATCAGCGAGACCCCTTGATAGGTTATTGTAACACCCAATTCAAGATACGTGACCAAAGCTCCTGCCGGGGCCTCCGAGGGCTGTGCACCCCCATCTCCACCAAGAAATGGGTACCCAATTCACAAGTCGCAGTCCGCGTAGATGTCATCGCTTTGTGGAGCCCCAAGGGCTTCCACATGGCCTGCACTACTTGAGACATCAAATCCAGGAGGCGCAGTCTCAGCACCTGAAGGAAGTGTCTCAATAGGCACAGATGCCTCCACTGCCGAAACTGGCAACACCCAGGATGTCTCTCGCGTTGTCTCGTTGTAGTAGTACGTGGCTTGTTTTGCATCGTCGTAACGTGAGATCCAGCCTGCAGGCAGGGCTGATGAAGCAGGTTCTACATTTGCTATACTTGACGATGAAGGAGTCTCAATAGGCACAGATGCCTCCACAGCCGATGTTGGCAGCTCCCAGGATGTCTCTCGCGTTGTCTCGTTGTAGTAGTACGTGGCTTGTTTTGCATCGTCGTAACGTGAGATCCAGCCTGCAGGAAGGGCTGATGAAGCAGGTTCTACATTTGCTATACTTGACGATGAAGGAGTCTCAATAGGCACAGATGCCTCCACAGCCGATGTTGGCAGCACCCAGGATGTCTCTCGCGTTGTCTCGTTGTAGTAGTACGTGGCTTGTTTTGCATCGTCGTAACGTGAGATCCAGCCTGCAGGCAGGGATGATGATGCAGGTTCAACATTTGCCATACTTGACGATGAAGGAGTCTCAATAGGCACAGATGCCTCCACAGCCGATGTTGGCAGCTCCCAGGATGTCTCTCGCGTTGTCTCGTTGTAGTAGTACGTGGCTTGTTTTGCATCGTCGTAACGTGAGATCCAGCCTGCAGGAAGGGCTGATGAAGCAGGTTCTACGTTTGCTATACTTGACGATGAAGGAGTCTCAATAGGCACAGATGCCTCCACTGCCGAAACTGGCAACACCCAGGATGTCTCTCGCGTTGTCTCGTT
>Ga0307930_1002808_pt1 | contig 13104 bp, 16 predicted proteins | sample OrgLakmetageno46_FD_203161 | JGI IMG/M metagenome (GOLD analysis project Ga0307930, IMG submission 203161) | Saline water microbial communities from Organic Lake, Antarctica - #46 | ecosystem: Environmental > Aquatic > Non-marine Saline and Alkaline > Saline | place: Antarctica: Organic Lake... | reverse complement strand
GGTACCGTAGTTTTCCCTTACCTTTTTTGCTGTGGTTTGCTCTATTGTAGTAGTCCACCTGAGCGACCATAACAGGGTTATGGTCGCTCAGGTGGACTACTACATCATGGCATTAATAAAGCTCGTATTTCAATGTATATCGAACCAACCAGAGTCGTTCCAAATGAAATCGTGGTTCTAACTCCTGCAATCAGCCAGAAGATACTCGAGGCCTGGCCGAGGTGAAAGAGAAGTGTGTCCATGATTTGAAAGGAACAAATATCATACGGAACAAATGTTGCGGTCATTCGAAAGTAAGTACAAGATGCGCAATCAATCAATTGCAATCAATCATTCGAGCCGGCTTTCATAATTGACTCTTCTGGGTTGAGAAAGAATATAGAAATTTTCGTTGTACAACATTGTTGAAATTGAATTTAAGTGCGTTCAAGCCCAATATAATCGAATCTCATAAATCTACTTACATCTATCCGAGGCAATGCATCGAAAGCAAATGCACGAACTTTAGATGGGCGTTGCTATTTGTGAGAACTGTTTTAAAAGTTTCCATCCAAAGACGGGCAGACAACCATGAAGTTCGAATATTCCCGATGTTGATGAGACGATCTAGAAATCAGGTGTCACCCCGCACCTCTTAGCTAATGCTGCTAACTGCAATGCGCTGGCTGCCGTACGCCATGTGCTCTCTATAAGACTATAAAATAATTCATGTATACAACAAAAGGGAGCTGAAGTCGAAGTGCAATTCAGCAATTTGCCATCGCGCTCGTTCGTTTGAGGTTGATGGGGAGAGACGTGGCATATCTGTCTGTTTCTTTTTTAGTCAACGTTTGTGTTGCCTGTTCTGAGGATCTAGGATCTAGGCGATTTGCGATTTGCAAATTTCATTAAGGTGTTTACACATGCTCGTCGATGACTGCACTCATGCACTCAATTACATGAGAAGGATATTTGGAGAGAAAATATGAAATGAAGGCTAGAAACTAGAAGCTAGATGTGGCAGGTAATTAAGGTCGAAGGAAAAAGGATTCAATTATCGACTTGAGGTGCTGAAGAAGGCGCAGGATCGAATTCCCACAAGCCACGGAGCTCGCCACGAGCGGCACCTAAGGCTCCAACGGCAAGCAGCGTTGTGGGTAATAGAACGAGCAGCGCAGGCAGGCCACGGCCAGTTACACTTGGAGCTAGCTCACACGCCCCACAGCCCACAACAAAGCCTGCCAAAGACGCAGTGAAGTATCCTCTTGGTTCACTGCCAACACTGAGACTATCACTGGGACTGCTGCTGGAGCTGCTGCTATCTGAACTGGTCCTACGGCTCAAGGAAGCTGCAGTGTCCACGCGACGAGCCCAAATTGCAAACAAAGCAGGGAACACCGCATCCCCGAGCCCTAGGAGGTCTGATACCCGCCCATTCACACGCACTTCAAACACGCCCGGTTGCCACATTAAACTTCCACCCAAGCCTCCAGACACTTTCGCCACGGCCACTGCCCCCATCGCCGATTGCGTCGCAGCGGCTGCCACCCCACTCGCTAAGCCTCCGCTCGAGGCCGCTGTTGTGGTGGCTTGAGAAGCTGAAACTGCCGCTGCTGTGGTTGCGGCCGCAGCCGCATTTGATGCTACAGCCCCTGGCGCCGCCGCCGCAGCAGCCGTCGCTGCAGGTGAAGCGGCAGCAACGGTCGCCGTTTGCACAGTGCCCCCGATCAAGAGCACGGAAGCGGCATCGTAGACAGTGAGTGCAGCAAGGGCAGCCAAGAGAAAGGGCAACCGTGGGAGTTGCGCGGCACGCGCTACTGCAATCGCTAAACACGCGCTCACCTGATATATCGTGAAAGAAGAAGGTTAAAAATAATACAAGACACTTTTGAATTGAAGGGGTAAAAAGCGGAACTTGATTATGACACTTTTTCGAGATGTCAGTTTCAAACAAGTTAAGAGTCTCCAGCTAGTATATGCTCACCACGTCACGTGCAGGCCACGCCCAGGCTGCTGGCAACATAAACGCAGCCGCGGTAAGTGAAAAGGCTAGTGCCAGAATTACACCTGACTGTGCGCCTGCGTTTGAAGCAGCCATGAACTCTTCTTGGCTCTGAACTGGTATTGCAATCTTCTTTGCAGCGATACTGCTCGCACCTGGAGGTCCAGCAACCGCGCGTTGCATTTCAGCGCGCGTGAAAAGGGCCAAAACGAGCGCATTCGTGCACAGCACTAGGGTAGGTGCTGCAGCTACGAGGGCTGCGGCTGCGTTGGCTGCCCACGCGGCTCCAGGACCCGCGAGCGATTCAGGGTCTGAGCTAGAAGAAGCAGCCGTGAACTTCTCCAAAAGTTTCGGCAGCTGGAGGAGCAGCAAACTTGTAGCTAAACTGCTCCCGACGAGCAATGGGAGGCCTCCGGCTTGTGCCTCCGGGCTGACGCTGTCTAGCACTTCGAGTTGCTGCGATAGCTGTTCTCGTGAAGGCAGCAATTTCTGCGACAATGACTGTGGCGGTGGCGACGCTGGGAAGGATCCTTCGTTGATGTCGTCGCTGCCATCCGGCTCTAAATCGATAGTTGAGTCGAGGCCTAAGATTTCAGCTGTTAAGGCAGTTAGGCGCGTGCCAAATTGAGGAGCATCATTAGCACCGCGCAGACCTGCTAGGGCAACGACTGTGAACGCCAGCAGGTAGACGTAGACACGCTTGCCAACGAGGATAGCTGAAATGGCGGCTTCTCGAGTGCTTGTCTCCGCCGTTGCATCCTTAGCTACGTGGACTAAAGGGGGAAAAAGTGTAGCTAGCAGAGGTAACAATCCAAAGAGTAGCAGCGAATCCCACGGAAATGATAAATCAGCTTTCCATGGAGGTTGCTCGGAAGGTAAACTTGGTTCTACTTCTTGTCCTTTCCTAGCACTAAGAATCAGAGTTCGGGCTCCCGCATGATTTCGTCTCGATGAACTCAGATGGGAACGTAGGAAAGGAGCCGGTGGTAGAAAAGAGAGCACGCTATCAAACAATACAGCACTTGCAACAATTATGCATTGGCGTATTTTCATCATACCTAAGCCACCAAGATTCAGATTATTGAGCAAGCAAGCATCAAGCAGGAGCACGCGAGCGCGCTGTGATGAGCTCAGCTTCGTGTCTCGTAACCTCGTAACCTCGTCATCGTACTAGTACAGTAGCATGTTTTGTTCTTCGTGCAGAGCTTTCAGAAATCAGAACTCAGTCAGTGCAGGCTGCATAAAAATACGGTACCACTTCGACAGACACCTGCTTCTCTGGCTTCGTCTCGTCCGTCTGCCTCCTCGCTTCACCACGCCACCAACCTGTTCACCTCAAGGGCGCCACGATAAGGCACAGGACTGAAGGCACTGCAGACTTAGAGACGCTCCAGTTCTAGCTATCATGGACCAGGATCTCTACGATGAGTTCGGGAACTATATCGGCCCTGAGGTAGGGCGTCATGAGCATCACAAGATTGGTTTAATCCTTGCCTCCCCAGTTCTCCTAATCGTGCCTGGCCACACCTCTGATATTAGGTCGACGAGTCAGACGAGGAAGGCTCCGATGAAGAGGAGGAGGAGGAAGAAGAAGAAGAAATGGACGAGGGCGACCGAACACTGGGGCCGAGTGCGCCAGAGGTGATCCTAGCGTGGGGTAGCTTATGTGGTCTGCTTAGTTAGCATATTGTAGAGGGAGCATCATGGTCACTAGATCTTCGAGAGTCTATGCATTCAATAACAGATGCATACTCATAAAAGACGTGTTAGGGCTGCATCAAGTCTACATATCTACTCTATACGCAAGTGGTCTATGCATATGCGAGTTACACATATGCCGCGGCGCTTGCTGAACTCTTTCTAAGGATTCGAAACTGGCGACTTTTCACACCTTCTGCGTTGCTTTGCCCACTCTAGTCTTGTGCTTACCCCAACAACTTTTGTGTTTTTGCTAACTGATTCTGTTGTTATCTCTACTCGGATTCTTTGCTGCGCTATTCTTGGTGCCTGCGCCCACTACGATGTGCACACACACTCGCGGATATGACGAAAACACGGCGTCCTCCTACCACCCTGCTACCGCCACCTCTCTCTTTGTGGGTGTGCATCGAAAAATAAGGGGGCGGTTGGCGTGGACGACGAGGGTGCCATTGTGTTGCACGAAGACAAAAACTATTACCCGGACGCTCAAGAAGTGTACCCGGGCGTGAACACAGTGCTGTTGGACGAGGACGCGCAGGACTTAACCGAGCCTCTGTTGAAACCCGTCAAGGCTAAAACCTTCAGCGTGCTGGCTCACGACGTCCCGGAGCTGGTAAGAAGAAACATGCGCGCATGTGCTCATTCTATTGTCGTAGGGAATAAGATGTCTAGTGCTTAACCTTCCTATTCTCGCCTTCTTTTTATCGTTGTGGATTTCGTGTGTTTGCGCACACCTTATACCTGATCTTCTCGGGCGCACCGCACCGCACTGCGAACGATGGGAGAGTTTGTTTTTCACCCCATGCCCACGCGCGTGTACGATTGCAGGTGGCGAGCCCCGCGTTCGTGGCGAGCATGGTGGCCACCCCCGCGTTGACGCGGCACGTGGCGGTGGTGGGAAACTTCCACTGCGGCAAGACCATGCTTTTGGACTTGCTCGTGGCTCAAACCCAAGCCGAGGCCTGGGACCCCAGCAAAGACATCCGGTAAGGAAGAAGGCATCAAAGCTGGAAAACAGAACAGCATAGCAACTCAAACATACATACAGATATACATACATACGTACATACATACGTGCATGCATGCATACACGCATACGCATGCACGACTGCATCAAGTCTAGCATTCCATCTACCAAGGTATATTGTGCAGCATGTGTTTGCTCATGGGCCCGCGCACGCGCTGCGCGCTCTTTCTCTTACACCCTCTCCATTAGGTACACGGACAGCCGGGTGGACGAGCAGGCGCGGCAGCTCTCCGTCAAGTCCTGCCCCGTGAGCCTGGTGCTGCCCAACACCAGCGGGAAGCACTACCTGATGAACTTGATCGACTGCCCGGGCCACGTGAACTTCAGCGACGAGTGCTCCGCGGGCATGCGCGGCGCCGACGGCGTTGTCCTGGTGCGTTGGTTGGCACAAGTTGAAGTTGGGTGGTGCTTTGGCATGCGTGCGTGTGTATTATGTGTAGGAAGGTGGAAACGGGGTGATCCTTGCGACTTTCTGAAGTACCCTTCATCAGAGTATCCTATTCGTGCCGTCCTTTTTTCTCCGCGACTCATGTTCGATTGATACCTTCTTTTATCACTTAACAGGTAATTGACGCATTGGAAGGCGTTATGCTGGGTACGTCCAAAATGATCGAAATGGCCATGCTGGAAAAGTTGCCGCTCACTTTGGTGATCAACAAAGTCGACCGGTTGATTTTGGAGCTCAAGCTGCCCCCCAACGACGCGTACTACAAACTGGTGCACACCATTGAGGAGGTGAACGCCCTGGTGCTCCAGTACTGGGCTGCCACTGGAGGCCACGGTGGGGTGGGCACCTCCGGCGACAAAGCGCCCCGCTTGTCCCCGGAAAGAGGCAACGTGTGCTTCGCGTCCTCGGCGCACGGGTGGTGCTTTTCGTTGCTGTCCTTTGCCAAGGTGGTGGTTGCTTTCTCAGCAAACGCCCGCTTTTAATCGCTCTGCGCGGCTTCTTTTTCGATGCCTCCTTCCGCCTTCCTTTGTTTTCTTTAGATTGATATGGTGTCATGTTCGAGTGCTTCTGTTGCTGCTTCTCACTCCTCGTGCGACTGTTATGATAGATGTACACCGACTACCATCAGCAGCCGGGCCTCTCGGCCAAAGAGCTCAGCTTGCGGCTGTGGGGGGACGCCTGGCTGGATCCCGAAACCCGCACCTTCAAGAAAAGCGCACCCCCAGGAGGGGACACCCCGCGCACTTTCGTGCAGTACCTGCTGGAGCCCCTGTACAAGCTGTACTCGGCGTGCCTCTCGGAGGAGCCGGAGACTTTGAGCGCGACCCTGCGCACACTGGGGCACGTGTCCTTGTCCAAGCCGGAGGTAAACGGGAGGACTGCAATTGGGTAGAAATACAAAGAGCGGCATGTTGCCTAAAATGAGTTCACATTACATCGCAATCCGATTTCTTTACTAATTTGTTTTTGCCTTCGTTCCTTCAGTATGCTTACAATTCTATTTTTTTCTTTCTTCTACTGTGTTCCTCTTATGTTTCTTCTTGGCAATCGAACTAAACCTCACTCCATCTCACTCAGTTGCACTTGGACCCGAAGCCGCTGCTGCGCCTGGTGCTGGGGCGGTTTTTCGGAAATATGGGAGGATTTGTGGACATGGTGGCAAAGCACGTGCCCTCGCCGATTGCGGGAGCAGCCATGAAGGTATGCAAATAAATGAACAGAGTCAACTAAAAGTGTCAAGCAAGTCAACAAGTCATCAGCCGATGATGTGAAAAGAATCTTTGCCAATCTAATTACAGTGGACTCGCACTCGTGCTCTCTTTCTCACAACTTAAAATGCTACATATTCTATATTCTTGTATAATTATAATTACTGCCACCATCCCCATCAACATCTTCTTCTCTTCCTGTTTTGACCATTTGTTGCCTCTCTCTTCTACAGGCGGCGCACGCGTATTCCGGCTCCTCCTCTGGCCCCGTGGCCGCTGCCATGAAAGCGTGCGACCCCACCGGGCCGCTCCTGGTGCACGTGATGAAGCTGTACTCGGCCCCCGACGGCGCCACCTTCCACGCCCTGGCCCGGGTCTACAGCGGGACCTTGAAGAAGGGCCACCGGGTGCGGGTGCTGGGGGAGGCCTACACTTTAGACGACGAAGAAGACGCGGCCGACCGAGACGTGCTCGGCTTGGCTCTGCCCGAGGTACTGGGTTTGGCTTGGTTTGGCTTTGATTTGGTTACTTAATTCGGTTATTTCTCTAGTGTGTACGCATGTATGTACATATGTGTATAGTCACACCCACACAAGTGAGTGTCTGCTGTTGGCATTTCATTATCGTTCGTACTTTGAACACTCACATGGCTCTTCATTTTATCTCTTTCTTCGCCTTGTCTACTCCTCTAGGCCCGCTACAAGTTAGACGTGGAGTCGGCGCCCGCGGGGAGTTTGGTGCTGGTGGAAGGGATCGACGGACCCATCAACAAGACTGCCACTGTGACCGACGTGGCGCAGAGCGCACAATTTGAGGTGCGTGACTTGCGCTTGTTTGCAGAGGGGGTCATTCATTTTTTTTTTTCGACACCAAATTATGATCGCGCGACACCCGTAGTCTGTTAAGCTTGATTTTCTTTTTATCCTATGAAGCTACCAGTTCCAAGTATTCAAAATTCTGTCCTTTCTGTCTATATTTTCTTTCTTCTTGTGCCACAGGTGGAAATTTTCCGCCCCTTGAGCTTCAACACGGTGGCCATGATCAAGCTCGCCGTAGAACCTCTGAACCCTGCCGAGCTTCCCAAAGTGGTGGAAGCCCTGCGCCGCATCTCCAAAAGTTACCCCCTGTGCACCACCAAGGTGACCATCTTCTTTTAATCACTGTTTTTTTATGTGCTCTATTTTGCATCATGAGCGGAAAGTAGTTTCCCAATTCGCCTGTAAAACGGGTCTTCATTTGCGTTTACATTTCTACCCAGTTTCTTTTCATTTTTTCATTTTTGTTCATCTTTCTCAACTTCCTGATTCTTTTCTTTTTTGTTTTTTGTTTCTTGCTAACAACCAATCCAGGTGGAAGAATCAGGCGAGCACGTGGTTCTCGGCAGCGGCGAGCTGTACTTGGACTGCGTGATGCACGACTTGCGGCGGATGTACAGCGACGTCGAGGTCAAAGTGGCGGATCCAGTGACTTCCTTCTGCGAAACCATCGTGGAGACCTCGGCGCTGAAATGCGTCGCAGAAACCCCAAACAAGCGCAACAAGTTAACCATGATTTCCGAGCCGCTGGAGGAAGGGCTGGCCGAAGACATCGAAAGGGGTGACGTCAGCACCGATTGGGACCGCAAACAACTCGGCGAATTCTTTCAGGTAAAGTGTAGCGTGTGTGTAGAGGCCGCGCCTACGCTGCCCCCCTAATTTCCCTCCTTTTCTATTGAAACGACGATTTCTTCTCTTTTCTTTCATGGCTGTACTCTCTTTGAATTCGTCATCTTTACCACTTCATCATCGGATTCTTACCTAAACGATTCCATCATCCACTCTATTTTCTAGGCCAAATACGACTGGGACTTGCTGACAGCCCGGAGCATTTGGGCGTTCGGCCCTGACAAAAGCGGCCCCAACGTGCTGGTCGACGACACCTTGCCCTCGGAAGTCGACAAAAAACTCATGGGACAGGTAATCCGCGCGCACGTGTGGGGGTGATTTCCTTTAACCACGCGATAATGTTTTTTTTTCTTTTTTGAGTTGTCGTCTTTTTCTTTTTCTTTTCTTTTTTCGTCAATTTCATGTCATCTTAAATTCGCACTGTCATTTGGTCGCCCCCTTGAAGTGAATCCAAACCTCACCTCCAAACCTCACCTCCTCCTCTTTGTCCCTCTTTTTCTTCCTCCACTGTCAACTCCCCCCCTCGTGTCAAGGTGCGGTCGGCAGTGGTGCAGGGCTTCCAGTGGGGCTGCCGCGAAGGCCCCCTGTGCGACGAGCCCGTCCGGAACGCCAAGTTCAAAATCTTGGACGCAAGCCTGGCGGCGGAGCCCATTCACCGCGGCGGGGGGCAAATGATCCCGACGGCCCGGCGCTGCGCTTACTCGGCGTTCCTCATGGCGACGCCGAGGCTCATGGAGCCGGTACTGGAAGTGCAAATTCAAGCACCGGCCGACGTGGTGAGCTGATGTGTATTGTGGTGGTTGTTGTTGTAGCGAATGTGTGTGCAGTTTAAAAGGGCCTGGGGCAGGGGGGGGGTATTCGAGTGAAGCCTTGAATTGCAGATGGGATTTCGCGCTTTTAGTTCTCGCATTCATTCTGAGTTGATTCTCTACGCTCCTATTGCCGCGTCGTCGTCATCTTCTTCTCGTTTCTTTCTCTCCTTCCTTGTCTTTCAGGTGCAAAGCATTTTTCCGGTGCTCGCCCGGCGCCGCGGTCATGTGGTGCAAGATGCACCCAAACCAGGGTGAGTGATGCGGATTTATGGCCACACTTTGGATTTGTTTGAAACTCTTGTTCTCATTGCGTCACGACCACTTTTCATAACTCTTCTTTTACGTGTATATGTATACACACATCAGGGCACCTTTCTACACGGTGAAGGCGTACTTGCCGGCGATGGACAGTTTCGGGTTTGAGACCGACTTGCGCGCGTTCACCCAGGGGCAAGCCATGTGCTTCTCCACTTTCGACCACTGGTCGATTGTCCCCGGTGACCCCCTGGACCGGTGAGAAACAGGAGAGAGAGGCGATGTGCGGACTAGAAACATATGCGCCGCATATGTATACCTGTGCAGGCGCATTATCGGGCACATTCTCTTGCTGTCTTCATGATAAAGATTTTCTCTTAATACTCGTGTCACATCGATTTCGCGCTGTTCCTCCTCAACGTGTCGGTTCTCTCTTTCTCTTCATTCGCAAACGACCAGGTCGGTGGTGCTTCACCCTCTCGAGCCTTCTTTGCCCCAGTCCCTCGCGCGAGACTTCATGGTGAAAACGCGCCGTCGGAAAGGCTTATCGGAGGATGTTTCGGTGGCGAAGTTCTTCGACGACCCGATGCTCCTCGAACTCGCCAAACAACAGCAGCAACAGCAACAGGTAACAACGTGGTTGTTAATTTCCGAATGCTACAATAGCACCGGGATTTGCAAATGCGCAGAGTGCTTGTGCTAACGCGTGTACGAAAGCTTTCGCGCATGTGCGCAGCAATAACTCTTTTTTTAAAATTATCTTGTTGCCTTACGGTTTTACGTGTGCGATTTGGTTTGCTAACCCCTCCTCCCAGGCAGCAGCAATGTACAATGGCATGGCGCCGATGGGCAATGCGATGGGCGGCTACACGGGCTACTGAGTGCGCAACATGCAGTGATGGTAGATCCGTAGTACAAAGCTACAGATGGCAGATGGCAGCTGCGTGTGGACTGCACACGCGAGGGAAGGTTGGGTGCAGAGTGCTTTGGAATCGCGAACATAAACGAAGTCTTATCTTTCGAATCGAGAGAGAAAGCGAGGGAGATAAAGGGGAACATAAAGGAGGGAATATCCCATCATTTCGCAATTGAAAGCGCCGTTATCTTTCGCGCTTATTCGCTCTACACTAAAAGAAAAGGATAAGAAAAATTCTAGACTTTATGCGAATGTCCAAGTTACGAGTCATCTCTTATCTAGATATCTCGCAGATCCCCTGAATTAGAGTTTGAAGTAGAGCTCCAATCCAAATTGGCAGGGGGAGGGGGGAGTGAGGGAGATTTACTGGGAGCTCGGTAATGGCGTAATGGCTATTACCGAACCCGAATTAAAAAGAGGAATCGCCACCCGCCAGCTCGTAAGCGAAAAAAAAAAAGAGAGCCATCATGCGCGTGCTCACTCCCTTGCAAATGCAAACGCCACGAACTACAACCACGAAATTCGAAATAATTCATTTACGATCCTTAAATTCTAGCCCCCTATGCGAATCATCGACCTGTTGGTGTTGTCAGCGGCGTGAAGGGCAAGCATGTCTGCGTGGCCTCCTAAACTCGGGTGCTTCGCAGCGAGCGCTTCCTGCACTGCCATTGTCATTTCATTGCCTCCGCTGTCGTCACGACCACTGTTAACGTCACTACCACTGTTGTCGCCGTCGCCAATGCCACCACTGCTCATGCTGCGACCTCTGCGCAAAGGTTCTCGAAGGTCCACTTCATGGGCGCCAAACAAGCAAGCTTTCAGTTTCCCGTCAGCCGTTACTCGCACACGGTTGCAAGTGCCACAGAAATGCTCGCTCATGGACGTTATGAACCCCACTCGCCCGAGGTATCCAGGCACTCGGAACCATTTCGTGGTGTCGCTGTTGGCTTCTTCTTCGGCTGCGTTGAGCCTCTCCATGGGTGGCCCACCTTGCTCGACAATCAATGACAACATTTCCCGGTACCCCACAAAACGCTGTTGTTGCCACTGGTTTTGGTCAAAAGGCATCCATTCGATGAATCGCACGTCCAGAGCCTGATGCTTGGTCAGTTCAACGAAAGACGCCAGCTCGTGCTCATTTTCACCCCGCATTACGACGCAGTTGACCTTCACATGCAATTTGTTGCTCCCAGATGACCAGTCAACATTGTCATCCTCTGCATTGACACTCTCAGCGCTGCAGTTAGCAGTAGAATCATTCTTAATCGAGGATCCTGCGATTGTGTGACTTTCATTTCCAGCAGCTCCTGACACCTTTGCCCCAATCTTTGCTTCTGTCTTATCTTTCACACCATTGCTGCCAATATTGTTGTGAGGTGCAGCCAGCTCTTCCAAAGCTTTCGAGAAACGCAACGGGTCAGCCAATAAATTGCGACGGTCCCATGAAGCTGCAGCATCTACTGCTGCTCTCACTTTGGTAAAACCTTTCCGCCTAGTCATAGCTTCAAACCGTTCAGGGTGCAAAGTGTCCAAACTGATGTTCACCTGCCAAGAGATGGTCAATGAATATACACATCAAATCGGCATAACATGCATTCATGTATATGTATTCGTAGTATGGATAGTAGCTAGATAAAAATTGAATAGCACATGAAGAGGGTAGTCCCCTGGAATTATTCAAACACTAACACACGGGCTGACGAAGTACGACAAAATTTCCCTCCTTCCTTGCGCTCACCGATGCAAGGCCACTGAGCGCAAGTGCATCCAAATGGCGCCCCAGCAGCAACCCATTGGTAGTCATCCCCACCGACTTAACGCCAGGGAAACCTGCGAGCTTGCGCACCAAGCCGACGACGCCGCGCCGAACCAGCGGCTCACCCCCTGTTATGCGGAACTTCCGTGCGCCCGACTGTCCAGGAAAAAAAAGGGGGGGTACATGTAAATGAGAGCATGCCACGAATAGTCGTAGAATGGAGTATAAGAAATGATTGTCAAGGACCATGAAAATACGAGCTGCAAACTAGTGTCAAACTGAGCATTGAAATCAATCTTAGTGCGTCATTGCGAGAGTTGTTGTTCTCGAGACTCCTACTTCCCCTAGAAAGTTACTCCTGCTCCACCACAGGATTTGTAAAACTTGAAACCCTCGTTATCCACACCTTCGCAAAGAAGCTGCCAATTTCTGCAATCTCTTCTAGGGTCAGCATTTCAGCATTTGGAGTGAGGTCAACCCCTTCCTCTGGCATGCAATAGGTGCATCGAAAATTGCAGCGCTCCGTGACAGACAAACGCACGTAGTCATGAAAACGCCCAAACCGGTCCTCCAGCAGGGGCACATCGCCAGATGCTTGATTTGTTACGATAGGTTTCAGTTCTGCCACCTTATTCTGAAGCACATGGCTTCTTCCCATGCCGTCAGACAAATTTGAAGATGAAGGTGTAACGGCGAATGCCGCCGGACTCTTGAACCCCTCCGATTTTAATCGCTGCCGAAGTGCTGCATGCCGCTGGGAAAGAGGCGCAGCTTTTGCTGTCGAGAAAGTGCGGGCTAGCCAGCGCTGGGCCATTAAATGCGAATGCGGCTGCGGGAGTCTTTGGATTAAACCAAGGATTGACACTGGTGTATACAGTTACTAGTATGAAGCTATGAACGAAGAACTTCAGGCCAAACCCTAAACGAATTGCTACTTACAACAGAAGCTAGACGCTATCTCCAGTATGTATACTTTAATACAGGGTAGTGTCCTTTGTTTCCGTGAGGTACTGAAAAGCGCCGACTGCGTTTAATACACGAAGAGAGACGAGTGAAGCCAAGTGTTATTAGCCATTGAGCAACGAAAGCAGCACACCAAATAACCAAATAGGCCGCGGCAGCGGAGTCATCAGCCGAGGTGAGTAAAAAAAGCTGTCCGTAATTATTTCATACAGCACCACATCAGAGCAAGTTCCTTAAAGCACTACTGTTAGGGAAGAAGTTGAAACACGGAAAATAGGAAGAAACGAAACATAGACTTTTCAGGGATTGTTTCCCGGGTGCACCGGAATGGACGAGAAACCGGGGAAAAAGCACGACATAATTGTTTCGTTTC
>Ga0307930_1002807_pt1 | contig 13105 bp, 10 predicted proteins | sample OrgLakmetageno46_FD_203161 | JGI IMG/M metagenome (GOLD analysis project Ga0307930, IMG submission 203161) | Saline water microbial communities from Organic Lake, Antarctica - #46 | ecosystem: Environmental > Aquatic > Non-marine Saline and Alkaline > Saline | place: Antarctica: Organic Lake... | reverse complement strand
GCGCCTTGCGCGCTGAAAGGCACACTTTGACCTCTGCCGAGTGGACCTCGTGTTCCGCATGTCACGAGCTTCTTTGCTCGCGCGCCTTCTTCTTTATTGTTCTGCGGAGTGCGCAACACCCACAAATACCTCGCTTTTTGCAAATTTTCCGAGGAATTTGGCCAATGCCCCTCTCCCTCCTGAATCATTCCGCTCTTGCTTTGTTTGCGCAACGCACGCGCATTCCCACTTCTGCCCGCAGCATTGGCTTTTGTGCCATTTGGGTTTGTATTAGTTCGAGTTCGAGTTCAAGTTTTCACTCTGCCGTGCGCAGTTCGTCGCGGAGCTCGTCGATGAGCACGTCCGTCACAAACATGTGACCGGGCGCATGCGTGATCGCAAACGGGAGCTTCGCGGCCATGAGCGCTGTTTGTGGGGTCACGCCGCAAGCCCAGAACACGGGAATTTCGTTGTCCTGGAGCTCGACGGCATCGCCGAAATCGGGGGTAGCGAGGGCGCGTCGCCAGCGGGCTGTTCTCGCCTCGGGGGCTTCCACATCGTTGGTTGATGGAGAAGTAGGGTGCGGCGCTTCTCCGATCCCCAGTTCCGAGGGGTCGCCCCAATGCACCGGCCCACCATGGGCTCCAGGAAAGGCGTTGGTGATGGCTTCCACGGCTCTCAGCTGGTGCGGCAAGTAAGGACGCATGGACACCACTAGAACGCCCCCAAAAGGACCACTTTTCAGGTTAGGGATGGTCGTGCGAAACATGGGCACCGTCTTGCTGCCCACCACTGCTCCTACTGCCTGGGCCTGAGAAGAAGATGGCTGTGCATCTTTCTTTTCCTCCGGTAACATGTGTCGAGGCATCAGCCCTGCTTCCGCCAGCCGTGCTTCCCAGGAAAAGCTGCACCCAATCAAGAACCCCACAGTGTCGGACGCCCACAGCGCAGTGACGTCAGAGACTTCTTCGGCCAGGACCCCGTCACGCCACACCCGGTACCTGGGTGGAGTGGCATAAAATGGAATGGGAGTCTCGTTAACTGGTTGTCATCCGCAGTGGTAAACAACACGATCAGAAAGGAAAAGAATATTCGATACATGCAATAAAAACCAATAGAAAGAAACCAAAAGAGGATAAAACATACAGGAGTTCGCACGCAAGGCAAAAGAAGGCTGTAAGCATAGGGCATCCTTCCTTACTTGGGGATGTCAGTTCTGAGGTCGGCCACTTCGTTTACGACATTCCGCGGGCACGCATTCCCTGGGTCTGTGGTCGCAAGCAGAGGGCAGCTCCGTGGATTTCGAAGCGCAAAGGTCAAGAAATCGTACGCGTACGCTTTCGGCACCGCGACTAAGTTGGCTTGGGTGAATCCGGGGGCAAGGCCTGAAGTTTGCCCGCTGAAACTGCCGGCTTCCCCTTTGGGCAAACGTATAGCTGCGCGCGCTGCTTGCGCCGCAGACCGGTCTACTTTCTTAGACCAAGGAGCTTGAAAATGCAGGGGGAAACCAGTGCGAAGTTGCGCTAAGGAGAAATGCGCGGTTAAGTAACCCGCTAGTGGAGACGGCGGACCACCCCAGGGCAGGTTTGAGGATTCTTCAGCTGCTTCGGCTGCTGTGATGAGCGCTTCTGCTCGCACTGCTGCTGGTGTGGTGGAGGCACGGAGGCTACTGCTGCTGCCGTCCGCAGCACTCGCGGTGAAGATGCTTCTAATGGAGCGCGTTACTTGAAGCGATTTTTCAAAGGGCATGCCATCGACCGTGGCTGCGAGTTCTTTGCTGCAGCCGTCGCGGCAGCCGGCAGCGACCTGAGAGCGAACAAGAAAGCACAAGAGGAAGATGTGAGAGGGAGAAAAAGATGTTTTGGATGAGGTTGAAGAAGGAATACCGTAGCAGCATCGACACATAGAGTTAAAAATACGTTCTTAGCACTGTTCAGCGAGGCAAGAGTGAAACTATATTTTATTTTGAACCGTTGACGCTTCGGTGAATATGTCTACTCGAAGAAGGATGAATGAAAAGAATCCATTCTAAGTGTTTTCAATACCATAGCTTCTAGTGTAGTTTGGTCTTGCTCATCACTTGCTACGCTGTTTGTCCACGTTACTTCATTAGCTGGCTGACACAGCAAGTTTGTTGCCGCAGCTAGCGCAACGCCACCCCAATTGGAGACCCCGCAGACGATCAAATAATCGGCAGGCACTACATTCGCGATCTTGGCAGCATTGGGAACCGTGGAAGCGAGAATGGCGTTGTAGACTTTGCCGCAGCCAACTTCGTTGCCTCCGTCGCCGATTCCCACCTGCGGATTCACAACATTGCCCAAAGTCAGTTGCACAATAGGCATTCAAGAATGAGACGCTTTGAGGGAATGGAAACTCCCATAAAATGAGCAGTACAATCAGTGTTGAACAATACGAAGTGGAAATCGCGCAGCCTGAATTAGTGCAATGCCATAATCCTACCGACTGCAAGGGCATCCCACGCCGACCACGGGGGTTGAGCAAACGGTGCAAAGGCGCCAGCAAGTGCTTCATTTCAAAGCCTCGCATGGTGTAGCACCCACCGTCGGCTGCCGGCCCCGCGCGTTCGATGGCCACCACCGTCGCCGCGCGCAGCTGCAACGAGTCAAACCTATCGCGGTCCGCACAACTCCACGCTGCTTCGGGTGGAAAACTCTGCAGTTCAAACCTTCCAGCGAAGGGATGGCTGGCAGTTCCGCTGTCGCTGCCTTGGCCGCTGCTGCTATTGGTGCCCGAGCCTTCTAGGAGGCCAGCAGCCACGGCAGCGGCGCGCACGACGGCGAAATTGCAGTCGTCCGTTGCTAGCACAACAGTCGGAGCTGGAGCTTTCGAGTCTACTGGTGGCACTGTAGCAGCGAGGAACCCGCGAGCGATGGCTACGGCACCGAGCTAAATTAGCACAGAAAACAACAAGAGAATTAGATAATTCGATGTCTTGAACTCCGAAATTGAGAATGAGGTAGCTCTTCAACTACACTCGTCACTTGCACTGTGAAAATGCCCTCGTGTGTTATTCATGTTCATTTACCGGCCCATCTGTCTCTGTGGGTGGGTCGAAATCGAGCAGGCAGGGAAATCCCGTGATGATGACCGCGGTCTCGTCTGTGCCCCGGAGGCGTGCCAAGCAATGCGCAGCGCCGAGTAGCTCTCCAGCTGGTGGAGAAAACGCGCTAATCCCGCGCTAAAAAAGAGGAAAGCAACGACGTCAATGAAAGAAGGTCGCGCGCTCAACAAATGAGAACTCGGGTAATACTTTTAGAGTGCAGACTTTTCTTTCCTTTTTCTTATTTCACGTATACATGACTCACAAAGGAATACTCACTTGGCCAGGATCTATCTGCACTGCTTCTTCAATTCTGGCAATTTTTGCCTTGATAGCTCGACTTATATCCATGGATGTAGCTTTGGAGGAGACGTGGCGAGTGAAACTTCGAGAGGATCTCAATAGCATTAGTCCTCAAACAACTTTTTAGCAAACAACTGTGCCGTACTTACTTACACTCAAAGCATCAGCTTCACCTGAGTACGTGTTCACGAAGTTTTGTTCCATCGGGTACTGTGCGAACCACCGGATACTTTCTCTAAACCTCTGTGATTGATTTTTTACTCTCAGTCTCAGCAGCTGTACTGTACGTACTAGTACCTGTACTGTACTTCATAGGAAGACCCCCTCTACCTCTACCCCACTCTGTCTCTTAGATGACCTCAAATACAAGCACGAAATTTTTACTGCTGATATTGGTATCGCAAAAGACCACGGAATATATCCTCGCGTATTATTAGATTTCAGCGAAACAAGGAGGGCCCTTTCTTTGGAAGGCAGTTATTTGGTGCGGTGTTCCGCTGTGGCTAATCCTGCGCGATAATTCCTGGCTTCCTGGTGTCTTAGTGCTTTGAGTTGGCGTCGGAGCTGGGGGACAAGGGCCTGTAGAGCCCTTGGCGGAATTTTGGTGTCCATCTCGTTTAGTAGCTCAAGCGCACGCTGCGACCTTCCGCTTTTTTTCGATGCCATTATAACTGCACAGTAACTGAAGACGTCAGGTTGTACGCCCAGCCGCGCCATATCCTCCCATAAAGTCAGCGCCAGGTTAGCCTCACCAAGTTTTGAACATGCGAATAAGACCACATTATAAGTCCAGACATCTGGTTGGAGGTCGTGGTCAGGCAGTTTGTTGATAATAGTAAGGGCTTCGTCCCACTGACCGGCGGAAGCACAAGCGTGAATCGCTGAGTTAAAGCTTGCATTGTCTGGTTTCATTCCATTTTCGTTCATCTTCAAGAGAAGGTGAATAGCTTGAGGCCACATGCCTTTATTGGCACACGCACTGATAGCATAGTTGACAGCAACTGTGTTTATTTTTATTCCACGTACCTGCATTGCATCTAATAGCTCAAGAGCCTTCTTCCATTCACCAGCTTTTGCGCAAGCACTAATAGCAGCTGAATAGCTCTGAAGATTAGGCTTGAGACCTTTCCTCACCATTTCTGCGATTAATCTTACTGCGCTTTGCCACCTTGCGCTGCTCGTTGCTTGTACGTGTTTCTTCACGCCATAACCGCATGCACTAATGCACGCATTGTAAACGATCACGTCAGGTTCGATACCGCGCTTCTCCATATCGGATAGGATTGTCAACGCCTGTTCCCACTCTCCTGCTCTATTATGCGCCATGATCAATGAAGTGTACGTTACGACATCGGGGACAAGCCCATCTTCGATGGCGCAGTCGAACAATTGAGTAGCCTTCCCAGCGTCTCCACTCCCAGCACATGCGCATATGGCCGCGCTGTAAGTTTCCATATTTGGCTTCATCCCATTACATTTCATTGAATCAAAGAGCGATAACGCTTCGTCAAATTTGCCTGATGACGTGCATGCGCTAATCGCTCCACAATAAGAATACATGTCGGGCTGCAGCCCTCTTTCCCTTGCTGATGAAAGTAATTCCAGAGCAGTATCCCATTGCTTCGAGTTTCTGCACGCGACAATCGCAACATTATAGAGGTTTATATTTGGCTCAACTCCAATTTTTTCCAGAGATTTGAACAAGCCTAATGCTTTCTCCCATTGCCTCCCTCGGTCGCACGCGCGTATAGCCGCACTCATAGTGTACGCATTGGGCTGTACACCGTTGTTTCGCATGGTTTCGAGGAGCTCTAAAGCTTTCGCCCACTCTCCTCGAGCAGAGCATGCATTCAACAACGAGCTGTAAGTGTATACATCTGGTCTAATTTTAAGGCCCGCCATGGAGTTGAAAAGCTTCAAGGCCTCACCACTCCGTGCATTCCTAGCACATGCCGCTATAGCCTTATTGAAGTATAAAAGCTGTCTCTCACGGCGAAGCGAGCCGAACTCTGCTCTCAAATGCAATGGGCGCTTGCTTCTAGAGGGACTAGCTCTCTGAAAATCTACATCGTTATGTTTTCTGTTGGTCGTAGCTGTTTTGTCAGCTAATGGGCTGTCTAGTGGCATATTACTGGTCGCAAAGCTAGAGCGAAAAGCTACTCCAATCGCGAGACTGTTTCTACTACAACCCAAGGTATTTCGCTGAAAGACATTATACGAAAATGTGCATCTTGCCAAATTCATAATGCTCAGGATATGCTACAATCTATCTACCTTAAATGGCGCTATAACGTTGCTGTTTCAATAATTTTTAAACGCGCGGTTGAGACGTGTAGACATTTTGACGCACGAGAAATGGGAACTGGACTGCACCAAGCTCTCGACTTTTGCCGTGTCTCGTATACCATATTAGAGCACGATTCACGTCGCGTGTCGAGCCGTCGTGCCGTCGTGCGTGCCGTCGTTCCTCATATCCTCATTAGTGAGCTCACAATAGACAATAGGAAGCGAGATAAAGACAAGGGATGCAGAGAGTGTAGTGGCAAGATACCCTTAGTAAATGGGAAAGTGCAGGCGTCCTATTAATTTTTAAAGCTCAAATATTGTTAGCGGATTGGTCTTATCAGCTTGATTGTAAGTGAATCGTAGTCGAACGCACATAAGCTGTCGTATCTTGAGGCTAGCTTCAATACTTTGGCTGTTCTCTCCTGTGGAGCCTTACTTTCTAGGGACCATTTTGAGTGCTGGAAGGTTTCGCAAGAATGGCAGCCGGAGCAACGCACACAGAACTTTGGGTCATTTGTTCAATTGTTTTCGGTGTTTTGATCCTGCTGGGGTTCATGTTTCGCGATGCAATGGCTATTCAGTCTCGAAATGGGAGGAAAATTCGAGGAGAGAAACTTCTTTGAAATCGGAAGATTTTTTTGGAACGCCTTGTTCATTTCTCGATGGCAGTTGAGGAGCTTGATACCTATCCGCGATGAGGGCGTTTCTCTGGCTAGTTGATAACTAATGGGCTGGAATTAATGCAGGAATACACATTGCTTGGGCTTGGAATACAGAACGAAAGAAGAAAGTTGGTCCAGTTTCCTCCACCTAGCTAAGAGCCTAGCTTTATAGCGTACAGCAGCAATGCACGGACAATTGAGAGACACACGCAGAAATTCGGGAACTCCATAATTTAGCAGCTGCTTTGATACTTAGCTATTTCATAAAACATTTGAACTACAGATAGTACAGATCGAGAAAATACTGTAGTCTTCTGATTCTGGAATTCACAAATATCCGAGGGCCATGAATCGAGGGCTGAGGGCTATATCGAATGTAGGGCTTCATGTGGCCTATTAGTTATGTGTTTACGTTTATGGTTTATATATGTGCATATGAAACATGAAAGGGGAAAGAGAAAGGATGTGCATTGCTTTTTGTTTAGTGCTAAGTGAGCACGCAGAACACAGCGGACTCAGCGTTAAAACTCAAACTACCTCGCAATAGGATCATCATAATTCTAAATACCAATATAGCAGCGAGAGAACATTGATCCGGAAAAACGGATATCTCGAAGTATCATAGGCAACCGCCAGCGATTATGTCATCGGCGCAGCGACATAGGGCACTCGCGCGCTTGTGTGATGGCACATGTTCGGAAGCTCATTTTGAACAAGTTTCCTTCGCCGTTGATGAGTGCTGGCGATCCACCAGTCCGGAGTAAGTGCACGCTCGAGCTCGCGGCCCCTTTCACTGGCAACGCTTTGTTCTGCTTGTCTTTGAAGTACACCCACTGGTCACGCCGCCTGCAGTTGCCGCGGTCAAAACAGCACCGAGACACCGATTCATCGGCGACGGACACTAAAGACTTGGCTTCAATGTTTTCCAGTTCCTGTTGATATTCCACGAAGGCAGAAGAGTGAAGCAGGAGTGAGATATCATAGGGACAAAGAAGTGTCAAATATTTCATGTTTTTTTTCAAAAAAAGCATTCCTCTCAATAATGCTCTCAACCGACGCGCGAAATTGGTCTGGAGCGCGTTATGCTTCTTTCGTCTTGACTACGATGGCTCTAACTAAGGACAAAAGGAGAAAGAAGTCATCGGATTACCTTTCGGAGGCCGCCTGTAATGGACTTCATGGACTCAAAGAAACCTTTGGCGAAATCGTCTGGATGCGGAAAGGGCAGAAAGCGGTGCGGAGCGACAATGTTCACGTCGTCAGACGCGGTGGCTAACAATTCTTTCAACTGGTGAGGCCGCAAGTGTAGAACCTGGGAGAGAAGAGAAAGAGAAAGATGAAAAGAATAAAGGATAAAAGTCAGGAATGTGCTCAAGAAACGTGCACCAGGGCCATCACTGTATGCAAATAAATCGTCGAAGGGCATTCACATCACTACTGTAGGTTCAATTGAAACTGCATCAGTCTCGATATCAACTTATAGCGCTCGCGTAGATATATTAAGAAGAAAACCTGGTCGGATTCGGTAAAATACATCCAATCGAAATGGCTCCATTCTTGCGACTGAAATTTGCGCTGCATTTCCAGCACTGAGGCCACGCCCAGCAGCTTCGGATTGGTCAAATTGTCAATGAGCACCACTTGGTAGAAGGGCAAGCCCGAGCGATGCAAACAGTAATCTCGGTCGGCTTCAGTCACCACAAACACAACGACATGCTTGAAGACCTGTAATGCGCACAAGGAAATAGAAAAAAAATCCAAAGTGAAATGAGGTGAAGCACTTTATCTGAAATCAACAAGTGACACATGTTTCTGGGCTTAGCGCTCCCACGTCGCACACATAAAAGTAGATTCTCTCTACTTCACTTTTTGTATACCTTGGAGATGGAGAAGAAAGTGGCGTTTAAGTAAATGAACCGCGTCTGCGCCATCGAGTGGCCGGTGCCCACGCCGCTGCCGTAGAAAGGCATCGTTGCCACCACCTTGTCGCCGAGTTGAGACCCTTTAAAGAAAGAAGGTGGGAGGTGAAATGATGCGGAGAGGGGGTGGGGATATTACACTAGAAATTAGAGGCTCGTGAGGCAATCCATGTGCATGCGTATGTGCGTAGAAGAGGAATAAGGAAAAGGGAAAACACGGGCACTCGAAAAGGAGGTTGTATCGTGATCTCATCATGAATGGAATAATATTAGGGCACTTGTCTCACCGCCCCAGGCAGTACCATCTGCAACCCGCTGCCACGCTGCTGCCAATTCTATCTCCGTGGCTGCCTCAGCCGCCTCGGCCTCGAGCAAAGCACTCACACTGATTTTCGTGACCCCGCCGCCTACCCCCACCCGCGCTTGCAAGGCTGCCCTACTCGCGACGCTGCTGCTAGCACTGCTACTGCTGCCGCCGTGGCCTCCGTCTGAAGGGTGTTGGTGTGGATGAAGATCCAGGGCCTCGCCACTCGCGCTGGCCCCTAAGCTCCACCCCACCTTGAGGGCTTGCTCTCGTTGGCGCATCACATGAATCACCTGTTGGGCCACTGCTTTCTGGTGCTTGGACGGCAAGTGGAGCAAGCCGAGCCGCCGTTCGTAGATGGACAAGTGTTCCACTAAAAAGTCGAACGCATCCACAGTCTTGAGTGCTCCCTTGGTGCGCTTGAGGACGATGTGCGAAGCGCCCTCCATGTTCACCGACCGGAAAGTCACGTTGTGCCCCACCGACCTAGTGTTGGAAACCATGCAAGCATGTAGAAGATGAGAGTCAACGTGAAGAGCACAAGCGACAGCAACTACTTGGAATATCGCAAGGAAGGCATCGTGAGGACTTCTGAATCACAAAAATAGCAATTGGTCTAACGACATAAACTTCAATCATGCTTGGAGAAGGCATTGCCATCTTGAAATCTAATTTACACACGATGGAACCAGAAAGATTTAAAAAAATGGCGCATACCAGTTGGGCTTGGCCATGTCCTTCGTGTCGAAATGTTCCGTCCAGGGCGGCCCGAAGCCCGTCTTCAGGAACTTGCGTTTGTGGATGATCCATGCCGCGCCGTACGACTCGGACACATCGTGGCACATGAATGCACCTGAAAAGGGTAAGTGCGTTCGCCCGATGTTATCAGCTCCAAGTGCAGCGGTGCCGTTGGCTCGTAAAGCACTTGAGGGCTTTCCTGCCAAAGGCGCACGGGCATTGCCACTGCCACTGCTGCTGTCGTCTCCGTCTAGGTTGCCCTGGCGCCTTCGTTTTTCTAAACCTACACCAGCCCAGCTCTTAGACCATTTTAATTTTCCAGTTGCAGCTTCATCAGCGCCCTGTTTTGATGCCGCCTTGCGTTTTCCTTTCAAGCGCGATGCCACTGGGGTGAGAGGCTCCGCTGGTGGTTGGGACGCAAGAGCGGACACTAAGTCCTGAGGCGAGAGCCGGCCATCAAACGACGGCTTTTTTTCGTTAGAAAGACTAGACACTGCCTCTTTGGAGCCATGCTGCCATGCGAGTGCTGCTGTGGGCTGGGAGGCACTAGATCGAGTGGCTGCTGCTGGCTGTGGAGCCACGGTTGAGGCACTGAAGACCACATCGGGTGAACTAAGCGGTGGACTTACTTGCGTACCCGGCTGGCTAGCTTGCTCGCGCATGAGCGTGCTTAGAAGGTCTTCACGTTGGGCTGCTGCAGTTGTAGTCGCCAGGCCGCTGATCCCAGCTGTAGGGCTAGCGTACGATTGAGCTTTAAGCTCGTGAGCGTGCTGCAATTCAGGATTGAGCTGGTTCCAAACGTGTGCTTGAGCGAGATCCTGCTGCGCTGGTCGGGCATTTTCCGCCGAATTGAGGGTTGAGATTTCACGGTAAACTAGTAGACATAAGAGAGTAGCGATGGCACCCAGAAGGAGCTGCCGTTCGCTAACCATTTTAAGCGCTCGGTTATGTGTGCGTATTTTACCCCAGCTGAAAAGGTGAGACCTGCTTTCAGCACAGCTAGCCTCAAATTAGGCAATGATCCTTCAGACTTGTTCAATGTGTACCCGACAAAACATAGCTCGAAAATTTGTTTTCTCTATTGGGCTTTGGACTTCATTTATTTAGCCAGTCGAGGACGAGGTGCTGCGGTGCTGCTCCTGTAGCGCGGAGTGGCAGCGGTGCTGTGGCAGTCGACTTTTTCCGGACTTTCCGACTTGGACTAACATAGTATACGAAGAAAAATATTCCGAACCTAACCGTTTGACTTTACTCGTTCTTCGAAGCGAAGCGACGACAGTTGTTGCATCGACGCTCTCGCGAGCACGCCCTCAACCTCAACAACTTCACGGCAACTAAACGCTGAGCAGTCGTCATGCCACCGCTGACAATGTTATCTCCAGTCCCTGAATCTGGTTCTAAGACAGGGCGGCCTAATGGTCCCTTCAGCCCGGAGGCAGTATCCGCACCTGCGCTCATGCCAACCCTGTCCTTCGATGACAACCATATTCGTGTTGCAGTGAGTCTTCCTCTCATAAATTGCCTCTCAACTTCGTTACATTTCTCACTTATCCTTTGCTTTCTGCTTCTTTTGCCGACTAGTGTCGCGTGCGTCCTCCAAACTCGAGGGAAACAGCGTCATCAATCGAATCAGCTGAGGTGGGTCGCAAGAATGTTCTCATAGACAAAATCAGTTTGCTCTTTCTCTCAGAGCCATGATAAATTTATGGATATTTTAATAAGAATTAAAAATCATTTTATTGCAAACCTCTTGCTGGTCTCTCAGGGTTCCTTGGCTGCCAACGGAAAAGCCAAATCCGGCGACGAAGCGGTGAGTCCTCAAATTCACTCACGAGCCCCCAATTGAGATACTGAGATACCTTTACACGAACACGCGAGTTGATTCGCATGTCTGGACGTCTTCGTTAAGCATTGACTTTCTTGTCTTTTTTTAGGTGGAAGCTGCCGCGGCGTCTGGCCGTTGCTTGGCAGTGCTCGACGATCGTGCAACGGTTGTGCTCAACTCCAAGCCAACGTCCAAAGTCTTCACATTCGACTATGCCGTGCCGGAAAACGCCACTCAAGACGAAATCTTCACCACCATTGGGCGGCCCATCACGCTGGCGGTGCTGGAGGGCTACAATTCGACGGTGCTCGCGTACGGGCAAACGGGGAGTGGCAAAAGCCACACGATGTTTGGCCCTGACTCGATCATGGACGCTGGCGGGGTCGGCACCCACCATCAGCGGGGCATGGTGCCGCGCAGCCTTGACTTTTTGTTCGACCAAATCAGCCGTGAAGTGCGCCGCAGCAACGGGGCGGTGCAGTACACGTGCCGCTGCAGTTTCTTTGAGATCTTCAACGAGCGCGTGTTTGATTTGCTTGATTCAGCAGGCGGCGACAGCAACAGCAGCAGTAGTGCCCGTGCCAGCCGCGACAGTGAAGGCGGCGGCAGCAGCCGCACGAGCCGTGGCAGCGACCGGAGCAGTGGAAGCAGTATGATGCTGCCTGTTGAAGACTTCAGTGGCCTGCAAGTGCGCGAAGACCAGCATCGCGGTGTCTATGTGGATGGCCTCTCAGAAAGCGTCGTAGCGTGCGCCGCGGATGCTGGCGTGGCACTCGGGAAGGGGTACCGCAACCGCCGGGTCGCAGAGACTGCCATGAACCGGGAATCGAGCCGGAGCCACGCTGTCTTTCAGCTCCTTGTGGAGTCCGTGGAGAAGACCGCCGACGCGAGTGGCGTGCGCAAGACCAAGCAGAGCCGTTTTTCCCTGGTGGACTTGGCGGGCAGCGAGCGCCAAAAGTCCACTTCCACGGCCGGCGACCGCCTCAAGGAAGCCAACGCCATCAACAAGTCGCTGAGCGCCCTGGGGCAAGTGATCAACGCGCTCGTGGACCGCGGCCTCGGCAAAATGCGCCACGTCCCGTACCGCGACTCGAAGCTGACCTTCCTCTTGCGCGACTCCCTCGGAGGCAACAGCCGCACCTTCTTGGTGGCCACCGTGTCGCCTTGCGACGAGCAATTCGGCGAGTCGCTGTCCACGCTCAAGTTTTCGCAGCGGGCCAAAATGATCACCAACACGGCGGTGGTGAACGAGGAAGCGGTGGGGTCCCTGGAGACGCTCCAAAAGGAAGTGAGCCGCCTCAAGCTCGAATTGGGCAAAGCCAAAGCCCAGGCCCAAGCGATGAAAGCTACCGGTGGGTTGGCGAGCGCGGGATCTGCTGCATCCACTTCTGCTGCTGGAAGTGCAGCAGCTGGCTCTAGTGCCGAAGCTCCGGCGCCTTCTCCTGTAGAAGTCCCTGACCCTGCCATGGAGAAATTGCTGCGCGCCAGCTTGGTCAAGTACGTGGCCCTTGCCAAGACGCAGAAACGCGCGGCCCAGCGCAGCGCGCACCTCAAGCAGCACAACGAAGCTTGCCAGCAGGCGGTGCTCGCGGCCAACATGGTGATCAAGTCACTGCGGGCGCGGCAAAAAGGCGCTGCTGCAGCTGCTGCTGCCCCATCTTCTGACGAGGCAAGTAATGGCGTAGCAGCAGCAAAAGAAGATGGAGAAGATGCCGCGGAAAACAAGGAACCCAACAACGCAGTGGAGTTTGCAGGGCTGGCACCTGCGGATGCCGCGGCGCTCTCAGCCGTGGAAGCCAACTTGGTGAAGCTCCCCCAAGTGGTGCACTGGCAGCTGGCGTGCGACTCCATGCGCCAAGAGCTCAACGAACTCACCCACCAGAGCGCGGCCAGCGGGGGCGTCGACGACAGCACGCTGCACTCGCTGGTGGCGGAAAACGGCGACTTGGAGCTGCGCAAAGCCGCCTTGAGCGCTTACGCAGACCACACGGCGTCGCTGCGGGGCCGGAACCAAGCGCTGCTCGG
>Ga0307930_1002806_pt1 | contig 13107 bp, 12 predicted proteins | sample OrgLakmetageno46_FD_203161 | JGI IMG/M metagenome (GOLD analysis project Ga0307930, IMG submission 203161) | Saline water microbial communities from Organic Lake, Antarctica - #46 | ecosystem: Environmental > Aquatic > Non-marine Saline and Alkaline > Saline | place: Antarctica: Organic Lake... | reverse complement strand
TTTCTCGTATATCTAATCTGCTTGTGTTCTGATGCACTTGTGTGGCTATTCTAGGTACGTGCGCCAATCAGCTGTGCTGGAATCGCAAGTCATTTCGGTGGAAAGGCTGGAAGAGTACGCGGTGATTGAGTCCGAAGCCCCGCCGATCGTGGAAGGGCACAGCCCCCCGACAAATTGGCCTACTAAAGGCGACATTGCGTTTGAGCGTACCGCGATGCGTTACCGCCCGAATCTGCCACTCGTGCTCCGAGGCAAAAACGACCAAGGATTAGTGTGCACGATTCACGGGGGCCAAAAAGTAAGTACATGGGCATTTGTTTCTTTCTGTCCGGGAACGTTTACGGTATCTTACGCTGCCATGAATTCAACTCCATACTGTACAGTGCAATTTGATAAACTATGAATTTTAATGCAGAAATCCGCATCTTTCATTCATGCCAATATCAAACTCCTTGCATCACACGAAACAAATCTTAATAACCAATGCAGCATCTCATCATGGCGACGTAGGTGGGCGTGGTTGGCCGCACGGGAGCAGGCAAGTCGTCGCTCCTCCTTGTGCTCTTGCGCTTAGTCGAGCCCGATGACAACGGCGGGACCCTGCTGGTGGATGGCCTAGACGTGCTGAAAATGGGCTTGGACGACCTGCGAAGCCGGGTCTCCATCATTCCTCAAGATCCGGTACACGCTAAGCCTAACTTGAAGAATACGCCTAAAGACCGACCATTTAGAAGAACAATTTTCAGAGGCTTGGTTGATGGAATCAAATTGATTATCCGCGGAATAAGTAGAAGTATCGAATGTCAAGTCCAGTTTGGACTTCTTTCCTCTGATTTTCCTGATTGCGTGCGTGTACCTGTACACGTTTTAAAGGTCCTGTTCACCGGCACGGTGCGCTTCAACGTGGACCCGTTCGGGTACCATGACGACGCCAAAGTTTGGTCTGCGCTGCGCCGCGCTCACTTGGGCGCTCACCTCGACACCTTGCCGCTGGGCCTGGAAGCTGAAGTGGAAGAAAACGGCCGGAACTTCAGTATGGGCCAGCGCCAGCTCCTGTGCTTAGCCCGGGCTTTACTGCGGGCGTCCCGCATTTTGCTCCTGGACGAAGCCACTTCTGCGGTGGACCACCACACGGATACCCTGGTGCAGGCTACCATTCGCAGCGAGTTCAAGGACTGCACCGTGCTCACCATTGCGCACCGTTTGGACACTATCATCGACTACGACCGGGTCCTCGTGCTCAGCGGCGGCGAATTGGCCGAAGACGATGCGCCCCAAAATTTGATTGACGACGCCAAGTACCCCAACGGCTTGTTCAACGCGATGTGGAAAGCGCACCAAATGGGCGACGAAGATTGAAGTGAAAGGAAAAAGTAAAATCTCGTGCTTGTTCACTAGCCTCTTTTCTTGGCGCAACACTTCGATCGCAAGAGGGTTCCAAGCAGATTTCCAGGAAGCATTCCAAGAAGAATTTCAGGTTTTGGTACATTCGCATGACGCGCTTTCGCGAGTCAAAACGATACGAAACATCAATGGTAAGGAATACAAGAAGGGAAAACACACAGAACAACAAAACAAAAATACACAAACCAAGCTGCGCAAGATTTAACAAAGGAAATGAGCGAGAATTTGCCCTGGTGAAATGTCCATGGTGCAAATGGTTATCTCTAGGAATTGAAGTGCCAAGACCCTAAAAATCTGAAAAACAGGAGCTGAACGTAGCATATTCCCATCGAGTTATCTATATCCAGAAAAAAAAATCTAGTTCAAAGACCCACTTGCTACGGGCAAAAAGCGGCCCATGAGTTATCATAAGGGCGGCATAGCAATATGGCGCGGTGCAGATGAAACCCTGGCCAATAAAATTTGCAGAAAGCAGAAAGATCCACTATCCACTATCCAAAATATAATATTAAATCGATATACGTCGCCGTCTCGTGTCCCTTGTTGCCTTGCCTGGCTGCTGGCTGTCCATTCCCTACCATCTAGTATACCTCCCATGGGCCTGCCGTAAGCTAAGAGTATGTATGAGGTGTTGAGAAAAATAATCCAGATCCAATCATGATCGCTTAGTCAGCCCTGCAAACCAATTGGCTGGCTGCAACGCCGAAGGTGCTGCGGAAGGACCGCTGTCTCTTTTACTCGTGATGATGTTGCTGCTACTGCTTGCTAAAGAAGCATTGGCGCTCATGTTTGTTGACGTAGGTTGCTTTCCTCCTGCTGACTCAGCAGCAACTGCCGCAGCCGCAGCCACCGCTACTGAGGGGGTTGAGGACGATGACGAGCTCTGCACACTCCAGGGGAGTCCAGTTCCACCCGAGAATGGGTTCAAAAAGGACACTTTAGGCCGCGATGAGAATTCGGCAGAAGCAGCTGCCGCAGCAGCCGCTGCCGCAGCCACCGCATAGTCTTCGTCGGTAGCGGAGGCGCGGCGAGCAGCCGATTCGAGTGAGAGAGGCCTCGGGGAGCTGACTTTAGTAGCAGCCCCTTCTCCTTCTCCTGTTGACGGAGAGACTCCGTCTTCGCCTACAGGGACGCCAGCGCGTGCTAAGGACCTCGCAAGGAATGAACTCACTCCACCTTTAGAAGTACTGCTGTCGTCATCGGCACCTCCACCATCGTTGCTACTTCCTTCGCCATTTTCGCCAGCCGCACCTGCCCGCATTGATTCACTTTCTTGCCAGGCCTGAGCGGAATGAGCGGCTAACCCAGCCAAGTCTTTCAGCCACAGGTCTTTCATATCTAAGGAAGGCGCGCGAAGCCTCAAATCACTCGGACTGCTGCTGCTGCTGCCTTGCACACTACTACTCGCTGCTGCGTTGCCATCTTGCTGGCTAGTACCCTCAGCAGCAGTGCTAGCAGCAGCCTCCGCAGCGGTTTCTCGTTCGGTGTAAATCACGAAGTCGCGTGCGTAAGCGTGGCCAACGAGCGCTTTGCAGCCCCACACGTTCACCTGTACCACAATATAATATCATGAAATGGGAGCACAAGAAGAGTGTTGCAATCAAATCGAGGGTGGAATTCGAACCTTTCTGCGGAAAGCATAACTGCCAGGTACTGCCAAACTTTGCCCCGCCATAGAGGATTCACCCGTGGTCATGATCAGCAGGTCCGTAAACAGGAAGAAATAGAAAGTTTCTTCCGCTCCATCCGGAGAGACGCGAATCAAGTCCCCTTCTCTCAACAGCTCTCGGCCAGGAGCTACTAACGCTTGCCGGGGCAACAAACAACTTTGCACTTCGGCCACGCGCATCTGATAACATGTGCGCAATCGTGATGATGACGAGAGAAATGTTAACAGCGAGTTCGATACCAACAACCTTTTAATGGCATTTCAAAATATTTGCTTGAAGAAGCTGTGTAAGCAACAAATCAATCAACTAACAAAAGAAACGAACAAAAAATACCACAACTAGAGTCATCAATACCTGAGCAGCTTTGTGCTTCAACGAATCATTGAGTTTGAGAGCCGTAGCTTGAATGCCGGCTTCTGCTCTCTCTGCAACCTCTTTCGCGCTGCGCAACGCCTCAGCTAGCGCAGCTGTCTCAACGAAAACCACCTCATGGCCCTTCCCGTCGTCCACGCTCCCTATCGGAGAAGGCAATGCCACTAATCCTTGCGAAGGCAACGGCGATGGTGATGCAGCTGTTGGCATCGCTTTACAGAGGCGTTCCAGCAACAGGCGGTAGCGTGGCACGGCCTGCACCGGGCGAATCAACAGGCTCAAAAAGGCCGAGACCGACGGGTCAAAACTGCCACCAAATGCCGGGAGAGCGCGCCCGAGCCGAGACAGAAACGCGCTGCTTTGGTCGCCTTTCATCAGTTTGGACACTATTTGGGAGGCCTTGTCGTAGTTGTCAATGTACGGGTGGTACCTGAAACCCCCAAAAAGAGAAGCGACAGGTGAATAAAGCTAAGGTAAAAGGAGTTGCATAAGAGGCGAAAAAGTAGCTAAGTAATGAAGCAGACAATCATTGGGTAAGAGCAGATGAACGATAAAAAGCCTAAAAGAATTCTTTGGCGTTGTTCATCGCTCTCACATCATGAAAAAGGGCATGTAGTGTAATAGAATATCCGCCACGTGCGTTGTAGCAACGTCGAAGCCACCCTCAATTTTGGCACCCGTTTGTGGAGATCGGTACGGCAAACTTTTGGCTTTGGACAACCGCCCGAGCTTGGAACTCAGCTGTTGCTGTTGTTGCTGTTGTTGCTCTTGCTGTTGGCCTTCATGAACCGGGCTATCCACAGCAGCAGCAGCAGCAGCAGCATCGACAGCGGTAGGAGAAAAGGAGGCCGCAGCCACAGCAGCGGCAGCAGTAATAGAGGGAGGAGGTGGAGCAGGAGCTGTCGGCTCATTGGAGGAAAGATCAACGTCGTCAAAAACACCGTCTTCTTCTTCTTCTTCGACGTTAGGAGCTTCGGTGGTCACTGACACATAATTTCCTTCACCCGTTGCATCAGCGGTCTCTGCAGCAAGAGCAGCCACTGAATCACTCCCACCACTAGCGCCAGCGGTAGCACCATCAACAGCGCCATCAACGTCACCACCGTCAACAACAGGCGAGGGACTTGTGGACGATTTAGCCACATGTTGCTCCAAGATGATGCCGTGTTTGGTTCGCCATGCTTTTTGTTCGGACTCGGGCGCAGCAATGCGACGCGCTAAAAGGTCCGACAAGATGCGCTCGTGGAGGGCACCGATCTAGAATAGAATACAATATACATACAGTAGAAAACATCAAGAGATAAGATACCTTGCGGGATATGGCACGCAAAAGAAGTAATTGCGTCGAGAGGAATTCATCAGCACAGTATAACTACCTGAGCAAGGTTCGAGAAGAGGCACTTGTGGTCGTCCGGTGAAAGCAACGCGGGTGCTTCACACAAGGCAGCTGAGACTGCCCCCAATTGCTGCAGAGCCGACACGTAACGCTTTTCGAAATCTACCACTTCCAATACCACTAAATCGTGTTCAGCCAGCGGCACCAGTGACGTTGGATCTTCTTCAACTTCGTATTTTTCTTCTCCTTTACGGCCATCGCTGCTGCCGTTTTGGCCGCTCATCGCAGCGTGCCGAGCTTTGGCGCGTTCTGCCTGCCTCGCCATGAGTTTCTGCACTTTCCCCCTTTCGGCGGGGCTGAGGCTGCCGCGCTGCAACAGCGACTCGAGCTCGGCGACGTCCTCCACCTGTTGTATTTATATATTAGAGTAAGAATGCGACGGTCGATCATTTTTTTCAATTTTCGAAGAACAAACAAGCAGGAAAAGAAGAAAACAAAATCTGCGGGCACGCATCCGAAAGAACGCTCCATCCTCATAAAAGCAAGCAAAAGAAAAAATAACGATGTAAAATGTAAAACAAGTTTGCATCCATCGAATCCATCTCACTAACAACCCCATGCTAAACAACAAGAACGTCCTCTGTGCATCGTTACCTCGGACCCGCCTGCCTTGGCTCTGGCGCCCGCCGCCGCCATCAACGTTTGCACCCGGCTGGCTTCGGCGCTGGTTAAGCTAGCTCCACGCCCCATCAACAACTGAAGCTCCGTGAAATCATCGGAGGGCGCGCCCGGTGGGGCTGGCGCTGGCACAGCGGGAGGAGCACGTAAAGTAGTTGTCGTAGCACTAGAAAGGCTGCCACTGCTGCAGCCACCATCAACGGTGGGTGTGTCGTTGTTATTTTTTTCTGTCCCTGATTCAGTAGCTGAGGAAACTTCGTTGGCTGCAGCTGCGCCTTCAGCAGAAGAAGAAAAAAAAGAGGAATCGGATGGAGCACTTTCTGGAGGCATTTCTGAGGAGCTCTTGGAGGGGTTAGACTTGGCTGCCTTGGCAGCATTCAGCCGAGCCAGCACCGAATCTCGCGTGGCGGCATTCGCACTAGCAGGCTTTGAAGTTGGTGACGTCGACGCTTCTAATGCTGCTCCTGCTCCTGTTCCAGCCACAGAAGAAGGTGAAGATTCAGGCGCAGCATTCGAAGAAGCAGCAGGTCCATTGCCTTCGGGACCTTCCGCTGATGTACTACTAGCAGCAGCAGCAGCTGCTGCGCGCGCTTTGGCTGAGGCCACCTGCTTCGCCATGAGATTCTGCACCCGTTGCGACGCTGCTGGACCTAGATCGCTGCACCCTAAGAGGGCCGTGAGCACCGCTAGATCGGCCATTTCAGCTTTGGCTGACGAATATGCGTCGCTACTAGTGGCGGTGGTGGCACTGGAAGCATCGCCATTACTGTTGTCTACAGGGTTGCTTTCACTATCCGGCAGCGTTAGACCAACCGCTTTTTCCGTTGGGTTGAAAGCACTCGCCCATGGAAAGTTGAGCACAAACGACGGCTTTTTTATCATTGGACCACCTACGTGACTGCTGCCACTTCCAATGAGGCTGCTCATGCCACTGCTGCTGCTATTGTTACTGCTGTTGCTGCCAGCGTCAAGGCTCGCTCCAGACGAGTGACGCGACGAAGCTTTCGTGGCTAGAAGACCGAGCACGCTGCCAGCCGTAGACGCGGCCACGTCCAGAGACTTGCCCACCGTGCCGCTGACCGCTGTACCTACCCCCTGAGGAAAAGACAGGGCGGCGGCAGGAAGCGAGCGTGCGCCTGCAACGGCTAGGCAAACGGAGTGCTCTTCGTCGTCGAAATGGAGCAGCGAGGACACCGTCTGAAAGAGACAACAAAAAAGAGAATAGAGGATTTCGGAGATAGGGTGAATGAAAGGGGAAGGATGTAAGGATTAGAAAATCAGGCATCAGTACAGGGAAAGCCAAACTTTCGTGGAGGAAATGCTTGCGCATGTGTACACTATGCCCTGCCTTTTCCTGCGTACCTTGAGGGCTTGTGCACGAATTGCTTGCACGGTTTTGGGGGCGGTGCTCATGCCGGCTACTGCAAGGCCTTTGCCTGGTCGGGGGTCTTCCGACCGCAGGAACTCGAGCACCGCGCATTTTAAGGTCAAAATCAACAACGGAGGTTTCTTTACCGTGCTGCCGCCATTACAACTGCTACCACTGTTTGAAGGATCACCCGCAGCCGACGCGTCTCCACACATTGAAGGAGGCACCGTTGAAGTAGCGCTATCAGAAGAGGAAGAAGCAGAGGAGGAAGAGGACTGGGAGTGCACGTCGCTCAATGCGTCGCGCAAAGCTTGAATTTCAGCCTGTGCCACGCTTGCTTCATGGGTGGCCTTCGCACATCGTGCCTCGGCCTCCGAAATTGCCGTGTCCGCGGCCTCCTGCGCTTCTTGAATCGCGTCCGTGCGCGCTTGAGCGGCCGCGGCCTCTACGGCCACCTCCAGGTTATACGCGTGCTCACGGGCCACTTCTTGGGCCGACTGTTCGTGCGCTTCCTGCAACACATTCACCCAGGCTTCGTGCTGAGAGCTCGCGCGGTCTTGTAGCACCCGCAGATTGGCCACTTGGGCCAACAAGTCGGCGCGCTCCTCAGCCCACGCTGCTGCATCCGCACCTGCCTTTTCATTGGAGGTAAACGCAGTGCTGCTGCTACTACTAGCTGCAGGGTCATTCGTCTTTTGTTTTTGTTGAGACAAAGCCGCAAGCGCCTCGTCGAGTTGACTTCGAAGCTCAACGACTTCAGCTTCTGCTTTCAGGGCGCGCACCATCGTAGGGCCTGGCACGGCGGGAGGTGGCGGTTGCTCCTGCTCCTGCTCCTGCTGCTGCTGCTGCTGCTGGTCCATCTCAACGATTCCTCTAAGTGACGGGCGCACCATCTGCTCTTGATGCAGCCCATTTTGCTGTGGCTGCGCCGCTGCTCCAAGTACAGAAGCATCTTGTGCTCCTGCGGCTGATGATGATGATGATGATGAAGCCGTTATCAGACCATTCGACATGGCATCGGCTGCTGCTCGAGCACTGGCGGCGGCCGTGACTGCCTTGGTTGCGGCGTTTGCGTCCGCTTCATGCACCGCTCTCTGGAGCTCTTCGTTAGCAGCTCGCAAGGCCGCGAGTTCTTCGTCGCCGCGCTCGCAAGCGTCAATCAGCTCGTGCATCGAAGCTTCCAGCTCTTTCTGCCGGAAATGGGCCGTTTGCCGCATGGCGTTTTCTATCGCGTCCCGGGCTTCACTGGCTTCGGCAGCAGCCTCGCGAACAGCGGCCAGCTCGAGAGCTAAGTCGGCCGCATTGGCCTTGGCCTCGGCAGTAGCTCGCTCGGAAGCGATTAGTTTGCTGTTGGCTGCTGCCACACGAGCCTCAGCATCATCAGTGCGCACGTCGCTGGCTAGCACCTGTGCTTGTGCCTCAGCTAGTGAAGTGCGAGTGGATGCTAGCTGGTCTCTCAGTGAAGAAACGAGATCGTTGAGCACAGTGTCACCAGGCGCACTGTTGCTCTTGCTTCTTACGCTATCACTGCCACCGCTGCTTTCGTCACCGCCTGAGGAATTGGTTTGTACACTAGCAGGAGCTGCCACAGACAATGCAGCGATCTGAGCCTCGGCGGCAACACGAGCTTCCATCTCAGCATCAGCGCGTGTTAGCGCAGCCTTTGCACTGTGTTCTGCTGCCAGCGCCTTGACACTCAGGGCTTCGACCGCGGCATGAGACTCACTCAACTACCATTGAGAAGAAATCATACCGGTTAAAACATGTTTTAGGGATAAACTATGCGTCGCAACTACGAAATCATTTACATGACACTATATTACCTCAGCTTCACGGCTTTCTAGCTGCGTCGCGAGCTTCTCGGCATGAGCCCCCTTGTACTTCGCGTCAGCCTCAGCCTCCTTTGCTTGCACGCGTGCTGCACCAGCAGCTGCTTCTGCTTCATCGGCGCGGACTATAGTGGCGTCGAGGCGCTGTTTCAACGACGTCAATGATTCCTTCAGTGCTTCGACCGTTTGAGCTGGCATAGTGGATGGAGGACCATCATCCTGCTTGGGGCTTCGTGACGAGGTTGTCAGAACCTTGCTTGCACGTTGTATAGCACTCCGCATTTCTTTCAAAAATGTCTTATGAAGCCGCACTCATTACTTTCCCGAATACCTTCAGCTCTCAATTATAGATCACGAGCCCGCCCACGCGCTTACCTCCCATGTCCCACTACGCCGCGGCCCGGCAATTTTCAGTAATGTGCTACAGGGAAGAGGTATCCCTGTATTAACAACCGTGACGAGACGTGGCGTGTGGCGTGAGAGGATGGTGAAAAAAATGTCGAGATGAAGACGCACTGCTTCTCGCTTCTAATAAGCTTAACTAGGCTTGCCTCATTAGTCTAGGTCTCGTCGAACTTTCGATTATCAACTAGAGTATCAGCTTCGGAATGTTGGGGCTGGGAAGTTGCGCATCCTAAAGCTTTTAGCAGAGTTCGAACATTAGAGACGAGTAGGGGCGGTGATTGTCTCACAGAGGTTGTACTTCAGCTGGCACTCACACTGCTTGGCGATGACGAAATACCAGTTGATCGACAATACTGACCAAGATCTTGAATCAAATGGCCAAGGTCATCGGCCAACGGACAGCAGAGTGAATCGAAGTGACGCCGAGGACGAATCGGCGCAAGAGCACCGACCAACTGTATTCAGCATAGCCACAGTTGGCGAAGACATTTTGTTCGAATTGAAGCAAAACGTATCTTCCATCAATATCTTTTACATGTTGAGCTTGGCGACCATTTCAGGCTTGCTGAACCCCAACCTTTCGCTCATCGCGGAAGAGTTTCATTTCACCGACCGCCAGCGTGACATCAAGCTCGCTGCGTTCCTCACACTGGCGTTTTTCTTGAGTGGCGTGCCAGCCGCTGCGGGAGCCGGTCTCTTGACAGACTTGCACATCGACCGCCGGCATGTGTTTTTGGCTCAATTTGCAGCAGTAGCTTACGCGGCATGTGTTCTCATTTGGTTTTTGCCGCCAGGTCCCGTCTCGTACATCCCTTTGCTCTTCCTGCGCGCCCTCTGTGGTGCCATGGTGAGGCTTATTTGCTAGCTAGACATATTTGTCTTAAAGCTAAAAATCATTTCTGTAATCTGTTATGATTTTAGGTGGGAGCAGCATCTGCTACCGCGACGGCACGAACCGTAGATCGGTGCGAAGCGGGTTTCTTGCCCATTTCCGCAGCCGTGAGCGGTGTGCTCTCGAGCCTCGGTGTGGGGGCCGGTCAGCTCCTCGCAGGTTTTTCAGGTTCTTATAAGGGCTGGCGCTACCCTTCCCTCATTGTAGGTGGTGCAGGCCTGACGGTGTTTGCAATGCACATGGTTTACGTGAGCACAAGACCTACTTCATCACAGCAGGGCGACACTGTTGCAGCGGTGGCCGCTGATAAAGCAACTAGCTCTAATGCGCAAGATGCAAAGACACGGCTCAAGTTTTGGGCTGAGAATCAAGTGGGTACTGCCTCACCGCGCAAAGCCAGCACTTCAGGATACAGTAACAATGGTACTCGCAACAGCGACAGCAACAGCAACAGCAGTGCTCACTCCTTGCTGGGTAGAGAAAAGGGTTCAAATCACCAGCCCACCACTTTATCGTCGTCGATTTCTTCCTTTCTCGAAGCTGCGTTAGCGCCAGAAGTGCGGCACCGCGCGTTTAAACTCTTGTGTGGCACCCCCACCGTATTTCTCCTGCTGGTAACTATATTAGTGACGGCGGTCCCCTCGTCCGCCGTGGACGTGTTCTGGACCAATCACTTGACGCTGCAGATGTTCGACGAAGCCGAGAAGCGCTTGCACCCGGATGCGTGGGCTGGGCGCGACAAGCGCGCAAAACGGCTCTACACCAAGCACGTGAACCTGAGGCGGGACGCGCTTTTCTCGTTGTCCACCCAGAGGGCTACGCTGGTGATGGTGGCCATTCAAGTGGGCTCGGCAATCGGGCAAATGCTGGGCGCGTCGCTAGGCGTGTGGTACACTTACTCGTCTTTTGCCACTCAGCCCAAGCGTCGCCCGAGCATTACGACCTTGAAAAAGTCTTTGTCTTCTCACAAGAATGCAGCATCTGGGACTAGAGGAGCAACAGGAAGAGCAGGAGGAGGGAGAAAAGACGAGGAAGAAGCGTCACCACCGGCGCTGGAACCGGTCAAGCGGCAAGGCTTATACGCTGCCATGGTTCTAGCTGGGTTCTTAACGCCGCTGCCTTTCCTTTACTTGCTTGGCCCAGCGCCACCGGTCCACGGGCATTACATTTTCCCCTATGTGGTCCTCGACTTTCTCGGCGGTCAGTCTACATACTAGTTTAGTAGTAGCACTACTATAGTAGGACCTGCGTCGTAATCTCCTATTCTAGAGGTTGTTTTTGCGATTTGTGTGCTTGGGTGAATTCATACACTTGTTTTTGCCATCCCTTTAGACGATTTATCTTCTCTTTCTTTTTTTCTATGGAGCTCTCAATCCGATCATCTCTTCCTCTCCTTTGTGCATTGATCACCATAAGGCGTTCTGCGCGGCATCAACGACCCCCTCTGTAAGAGCCTGGTGCTGGGTTTGACGCCTCAAGGCATGGAAGGAGCGGCGGCGGGGGCGTTCGTGCTGACTTCGAGCTTAGGAAGGGCGCTGGGTCCTTCGGTGGTGGCCCTCTCTGAAGTGTGCGTACTGTATACCAATACATGAACGTTCTATTCCATTCCCATATCACCTTTTTCTTTCATGATTTTTTTCTCCTTCTCTAACACTCTCTTGAACCTTCGCACACGCAAATTCGCTGCTAATCCTCACCTCACGATTTTTTAAAAACTTACTTAAATTTAACTATCAATGCACAATGCAACAGGTACCACCCGAGTTTCAAGGGCATCGAGGGCCACGGTTGGCGAGAAGGCCGCAAAGCAGCTTTTGGGTCGACGTTCAAACTGTGGTTTGCTGCGTGCTTCCTCCTCGCAGGCCTCTTGTGTGTGGGCGACCGCGATGCCAAGCACGCCCTTGAAGAAGAAGAAGGAAAAGCTCAACTTCTTGGCGAGAGTAAAGAAAAAGAAGACATGGAAAAAAGAGGTCAGGGAAAGAAAAAACACGGAAAGGAAATGAATATGCCACCAAAGTCGCCGCAACCGAAAGAAGGAGTAGCGAGGACAACTGGGAAAGCTCAGAGCGTTCTCGAGCAACTGCAGCAAGAACACGAGAAGCGGCTAGTGCAGCAGAAGCGGCAACACCAACAACGGCAACGAGATGAAGAAGGTGTAGGCATTCACCGCCGCAAGAATCCTAGTGGAAACCATGGAGTAGCTTACTTCGTGCCCTGGCGCAATACAACACAGCAGCTCTCTTCAGCCGGAGGTGCAGCAGCCGTCGCAAATAAGACGAGCGCGAGCTGTCCTGATGCTTCAGCAGGCGAAACGTATAGCAGCTCCCCACCTACGCGTGACCAAGGGCAACAACACCATCACATGACTGCTATAGCCCGAGAGCAATTGCACCAACATTTTAAGAACCAGAAAGTAGTCCCAATCGAACAGCGCGCTTCTGCTGCAGCAACGAGTCCCAATCGAACAGCATCGGTGCCTTTCCGCCCACAACTGAAGTCATCTCCACCGCCGACGCGCTCAAACGAAATATCGCATGGAAACGATCAATCTGCGCTCTCTGAGCATAACAACCGAGTTATCAGCGGAGTTACGAAAAGTATTGAGCCCAATGCAATGGTTGATGAGCGTGGTAACACTACTGAGGAGGCTTCGTATATCGGTCGCATTGTAGCTCGAAAAATCATGAAAAGCCCCCAAAATCCGTAATGTGGCCATATGATCAGTGTAATTCAGACGGCAACTATCCGAGTAACGAGTAAACTAGTCCGCTTTTCTCTTTTTTGGCGTGCTGGTTGTGCATGGGTTAAGGCTAGGAGCAAGTAACAAATAGCATGGCCATTTGGACGTGTGTACCTGATTAGCTCCTTTATATCTCTGCGTTTGTTGCAATTCAAATTACCACTTAATTATGGCTCGCAAACACACGGCTTTTTACAACATTGGCTTTTCGGGAGCCAAAGCCTTGTTCAGACAGAAGCTTGCACGCAAATGGGGTCACGCAATTGCTCGGGGATGGGCGACTCTTCTTCTGGATCGCCTGAGGGACTTCGTTGTAGTCCCCTCCTCTGCGAGCGGAAACTCTTCTTTTGAGCTGCACTCTCAGAGCATGGAGGAGCGTGCCACTTTGGACCGCTACCATCACTTCCATGGC
>Ga0307930_1002803_pt1 | contig 13110 bp, 17 predicted proteins | sample OrgLakmetageno46_FD_203161 | JGI IMG/M metagenome (GOLD analysis project Ga0307930, IMG submission 203161) | Saline water microbial communities from Organic Lake, Antarctica - #46 | ecosystem: Environmental > Aquatic > Non-marine Saline and Alkaline > Saline | place: Antarctica: Organic Lake... | reverse complement strand
AACTGTAATCATTTCCTCTCGAGGTGTCCTTCAGCCGTCAGGCATCAGGCATCAGGAGGTCAGGAGGTTTGGGAATGGGCTGAGTCAGATGTCTCCACTTCGACCTGTCCTTGGCAATGGCGATCCACTCATCGAAATCCTTCGAAATGCCCTTACTTTTGAGCGCGTTCTCCAACGTCCTGCCCCAAGTCATCTGTGGACAACCAATCGGTCGAGAATGCGATACCCAACCAGTCAGTAACTGCCGTGGCGCCCAGCTCATGGGCATGCGTGCAACGTGGCCAGCCCAACGAAGAATCCGATTATGAAAGTAACTGTCGATGTCAAGAATACCCAAGCGACGGAAGAGACTCGCGGAAGTGATATGGTGGCGGAAGGTATAATAGAGGTTCACACGGTACATGCAACGAGCACACCTGTTATGGAAACTTCGAAGCCGCTTAAATAAATCTTCACGCAAGTGCCTGACCAAGCTTCGAGCTTCGCAACCGTAAAGTAAAGTAGGCAAGATAAGAGGTTTGCAGCTTGCTGTTCACAGTTCCATATATATACTACTTAGTAGGCCATTTGGCTTAGGGGGGCTACTTCTGGTATTGGCATTAGGCATAAATTTGACTGGTGATATCAATAGTCAATAGGGCTGTGGAGGTGGTTGCGAACGGTTGCGGACGCACACTCGCACGGACATGGCACAGGGCTCAGGGCACCCACTGGGAATCGTCATGGAGATGAAGCGAATTATAAACGGCCGTGTTCGTGTTCGAATGCTTCCGCTTTTCTAGTTCCGTTCATTGGAATTACTGTAACCCTGGTACCTCTGAAAGAGGGTGCGCAAGAAGTCCAGTCCGCTCATTCCATGTCCCCAAACATGTCGTCGTCGCTGCCAGCTGGCGATAGTGAAAGTATGAAAGATGCGATTAAAGAAGCATTTTGACCAAACAGTTCAACTTGAAAGGTCAGGAATTATGCACAAATGCCAAACGCAAAACGAAGGCACATTCACTATGGCTTCAAAATTTAAAAAAAAGTATTAAAAAAAGGGGAGATAAGTCAAATACTCACCGTCGCCCAAGGCGGCAGCAGGTCCTGCTTGAGTCTGCGACGCTGCGGCTGCAATGTCTTCCGCGAGAAACGCCTTAGCAGCGGCAGCGTTGATGTCTTCTACCGCGGAGTCCTCGTCTCGGTTAATCAGCGAGGTGCCCGAGGCCACTAACAGCTCCCAGACTTCGCCGTGGCGGCCGCTCTCAAAGGGCAGCTTGAAGCGCTCTTTCAGAAAGGCGTTGTAGGCATTGGACTCTCCGTGCGCGAGGCAAGCAACTCGGAGGGCCACCACACAGGACACTGCTTTCTTGTAGTAGGCCTTGCGTGTTCGACGAAAGGGAGAAAAAGAAGAAGTGCAAGCACGGAGTTAAAAGAAAGAGCCATATGTAATAGAGAACAACAAGCACGAAGAAGAATAAAGCGTTCGATATGCTTTTACAAATCACTCTAGTGGTGTTATACCGTCGTAGCGCCTTCCAGGATAAATTCTTCAACGCGCGCCATCATCTGAGTAATTGCGGTGGATACTACATCAGGGGACCCCACTGCGCTCATCATGGCTTCGAAGTCTCCGACTGGATCCACAGACCCCACCTAGCAGGTAGCAGGTAAAGTGGCTTAAGGCGTGAAAGGCATGAGAGAACAACACGAGAGTTGCCATGCGCATTGAAGCGATCTCAAAGTTGAGTACATACATCAAGAAAGAAAGAGTGAGAGAGGACGAAAGCAAATGAGTGAAGGAGTTGATGAACATGCAGACAATTGAGGCAAGAGCATGCTCTTTTCACTCCGTTCCTTCTTACCGACAACGCCGCAGCTCCCTTCGCTGCCTTGGATGCTGCTGCTCCGCTCTCTCCACCAGCAACTGCTGCTGCTCCACTAGTGTCCCCACTCGCTGCGCCTTCACCACCAGCAATGTCGGACCAAAAGTGCGCTTTTCGTTTCCCAGTGCTTGCTGACTCCACCGGAGCAAAGGGAAAGAGCTTCGCGAAGGACTCGAGCGCTGGCTTGGCTTGCTCCAGCAGCGCCGGGCTGGATGTACAGGGAAGGAAGATTGGGGTTTAGAACAAGAATGCAAGAGCCAAGTCTCTAAAAGTCACTGCCAGCCTTCCACCTGCCATTCTATCGTGCCACCTTTAAAGTTTTTGAATTCGCAAAAAGCATTTCGTGTCCCTCTCCTCCTTTATAAAGCTTTTATTCCCTCTACCTGGGGTCCATGTAAGCTCGCACACGCGCATCAACCCCCGGCAGTTGGCAAGCTGGGTCTTTCACCCTCGCAATGATGGTGTTCCGCAGGCGTTGGTTGAAAGGGTTAAAGGTCAGCTCTGGCTTTAAGCAGGCACCATCCAGCATCATGCTCTCTACCACTGAGGCCGCGCACGCCCGCTGTTCGTCCGAAGCTCGCTGCGATTTGGGGGCTTTGTCAAAGGACGGAAAGGTAAAACCCCGCTGGTCGTCGGAGAACGGCAATTGCCACATCAGCAGCCGAGCTTGGCCTACGGTGACAGGCGTTTGAGGGTCGGGAGACAGGCACACCAGCTGAGGGTCGGCATTTTTGCGGGCCACGAATCGACCAATCGCGACCCGTTTGGAGGTGGCCAAGGCCGCATGCAAGCTCCCTAGGGCGGCTTCACTCCGCACGCTCGAGTCCGCAGCGCACATACATTTCGTGTCGCCAATCGAGTCCGACAGCTTGATGCTGGACGCAGATGCAAACCCTAGCAACTGCAAGTAAGCTCGCTCACTTTCCACCTTTTCAGAAGAACACATGAAGCGAACGTCAAGCCATATGTACCCAAACAAAACCTATACTGCCTGTGTTTCCGGTTCATTCTCGATATACCATCCTGTGCTATAAAATAGAAACACACACACACGCCCCTCTCTCACTTGCCCTCCCACACAGACTGGTGCACACCCACGTACCTTCATGCCGCCGAGGTCCGCCGAGCTCACGGGCACGTAGTCCTTGCCGTACCGAAAGCCTTTCACCAAATCTTGTGGGAGCACCTCCTCATCGGGATGCAGTGGGTTGCGGTAAGTGCGTAAAGTGGAGACAGCCCCGGAGCCCGTTTGTGGATCTGAGGGGTCGTAGGCCGATTTCGACTCTTTCTTCAAAGTTGGTGCGCTCTGCCTCTTGGAACGCGCGAAAGTGACCACGTCAATCGCATAGCTGCTGCTAGCATTGTCTACGCCACCACCACTGCCAGGTATAGAAGACGAAGAAGAAGAAACGCCGCTGCTACCGCTGGGCAGTAAAAGCACGCACTTGTTGCGCATGGGCCTCACGGCTTTATTTTGGAGCGCTGACATGGCAGCTACAAGGTCATTGGAGCTCATCACTATGCCTCGCGGCGTGGCTCGGGCGATGCTGCACAGCATCTTCTCGTTTTGCGCTTTCACGCTAGAGCTTTCGTCGAGACCAGCATCGTCGTCGTCGTTGTTGTTGTTATTACTTTCCACTTTGACACCGCTCAAAGAGTGGTCAAAGGTGTTAGCGAAATTAATGCCCACCACTACTAAAGTAAAGTCCTATGCAACACGAATTGAAGGAAACAACATGAGGGAGTGAAGCCACTACGCAAGCATCAAGACGAGCTTGCGCAATCTTTAAAGCACCAACCCAGGCAACCAAACTCTCCCTCTCCTCAATTTCCGCTGCATAACCATCACCTGCTGAACCATGTGCTGCACGGTTGCCTCTAAATCAGCGGGGTTTTCAATCGGGTCTTCAGCAGCAGTGATGAGGTAAATGGTCTTGGTGTACTTCTTAGTGCCAACTCGACGATGAAGCACATCCACCGCCACCACTGCTCTCATTTCACGGAGTAGTCCATGTATCAGGAAGTACATACATGCCCAGAGTAAAAGGAAGAATATGTGAGGACAAACCATTGCAAATACTGGAAGGCCAAAATAATGGAAATGTGGGGTCGCAGCCGTTGTAAAAGGAACACATTGCTAGGAAGCGATGGTTCCGTGCGGGCGGCCATCACGTCACTGCTGAGTAAGAGTCGCACCGAAAGCATTTGTTTCTCGTTAAAAAAATGTTGTATCAAGGGTGTTTGGAGCTTTATCGAATTCTACCCAGAGTTTTCACACCTAGCCCATCGATGAGGTCGGCGGACTCTTCGCCTATTTGCACCGTGTCTAAAACACTGGTAAGCGCTAGTGCTGGTCTGTAAAAATAGGTAGGACAGTAATAGTAATTGTAGGTTAGAGATCAAGGCATTGAAGAATTAGGAATACTCTGCTGCAAGTAGCTTCGACATGAAACAAAGTCTTAAAATATCGTCTTCGTATCTCGTTACAAGCAACGCACCTTTCCACTGATGCCAGCAGCGTCACATGTTCATAGCCACCATTGACGGATAATGGATTGTCTGTGCCTTCGGTGCCAAAGAGAACTACCCCAATCTCATTTTGCTTGGTCTGGAGGATCTTGGCTTCGATCAGCAACTTCACTCCCTCGAGGGCCTCAGCCAGCCGGGCCTGTTTATTCATAGTACAAAAAGAGGGAACAAAGAGCGCAAGTTGCCAGTTGCTAGACGTGAGGTCTACAAATACTTTGCATTTTCCAAATGCATTTGAATCTTAGCCCCATTCTAATGAAGACCCTCTATGGGGGCCTCCTTAGAATCACGTCCCTTTCAGAACACCGAACACCCCAACACGACTGGATTGAAACCTAACCTGGCTCTTTCCGGGGTCAGTTTTCCCCATGCTAGCGGATACATCGATGCAAAAGCAAATCGCTTCCTTTGACATGGTACTAAGCCCTTTTCTATTCCAATGCTGCAAAGTCTAAGGAGCGAAGTAGTGTGCTCAGCTTATAAACGCTACGGGTCGGGAGGCGTGATTTTGAAAAAAAAAAGTTGGAGAGATCCGATTTGCATCTTTCTTGTGATTCATGATTCATGACTTGCTGACTCGCTGACTGAATTGCGACTTGTCACTTGTTGTGCCTTCTGTAGTGCTAGTAACTACTTACATGACCTCGGCCCCTCCAGCCGCTGTACTTACGTCTGCTCACTGCTCACTCACACAACAACAGGCCCAAAGTTTGAAGGTTATTCGAAGGGAACTCTTGAGTGTCTCTTTCAGAAAACCTTCCCGGTTTTCCAGTTTAGTCCATTAGAAACTTTGCTGATATTCCTTTGCAATTAGGGGGTACTACCCGGACTTATCTAATCACTAGCCGAGGAATAATTCCAAGAACAATGGCCAATCGGAACAAACGAAGCAGGACAGAGATATATAGTTGGGGCTCTGCAGTCAGCAGGCACCTAACTAGCGCCTAATCGACGACGACGACGCTCGCTGCTGCAGCTGACGCTTTTCGCTTGTTGGAAGCTTTTTTCTTCATCTGCAGCAAATGGTACCTCCCTGGCTGTGTGTACTTAGAAGCGACCACCGCCTTCGCGCTCGGCTGTGCACTCCCGCCGGCCTTTTTGCGGCCTCCACGTTTGCCTGGGCCGCCGCCAGGACCACCGCCCGGGGACGCGGAGGCAGTGGCGGCGGCTGAATCATCGCTGCCACCTTTGCCCGCTGAAATGGCGTCGACTGTGGCTTGCAAGAGGGCTTGCTCCTGCGGCGAATTCGCAGGGAGGCTAGGGCTCGTCCAGCCTTGAAGCAGCTCCGAGGCGAGGAGCACCTGGAAGAAGAGGAGGAGGAATACAAATTTGTAAAGAGAAGTTCAAGAGCGTAGGCATTCATTTTGACGTCGCGGTCATATCCGCTGCAGTAAAAAGGATGTGTTAACGAGTGGCCAAGTTCCTCTAGAAGTCTCTCAAGCGTGGAGCCATCGTCATCTCGTCCGTCATCCATCACGACCATCACTACGTACCTTGTAGGTGTAGCCCTGGTCGATGAGGTATTCTTGCCTCTTGGCACTCGTGAACACCTCATGAGTATCTTGGCTCACAAGAGTGTAGAAATGCGCACAATTCGACCCCACTTCCTCGATCAAACTGCTCGTTCCTGCATCGCTGCTACTGCTACTACTTCCATGAGAAGCACTACTACTACTACTCGAAGCGCCTACAGCAGTGGCAGCAGCAGAGGCGGCAGCGCTACTGTTCCCAGGTACTATCGCCGCTGTTCGCTTGGTTTTGCCTGCCTGCATCGCCGCACTCTTGGGCCTCAAAATGCGCCCTAGCCGCTGCGCTTCTTGCCGGCGCCCGCCGCCGTGCCCGCTCACTTGAATCAGGACATTGGCGTCGGGCAAGTCAATGGCCACGTCACCCACGGACGACAAACCAAGCGCATAGAACTGGTACTTGGCCTGGAAACGCAAAAACAAGCAAACAAAACAAACACAAGAATTGAAGGCAACAAAAGAAGAAACTCAACAGTTGTCGCCTTCGGTTCTATTTCTGATAAACGAAGTCAAATTCTAAGCGTGAACGTGAGTCATAGCATGAAGTATGCAAGCACACACACACACCTGTTCCTCGTCCGTGAGTGCGTTGAAATCCTCAAACAGCTTTTTGTTCACGCTGTCAGCGAGGTCCACCCCTCCGTACACGTCTTCCCAGTTGCATTTCCCCAGGCTCCGCTCGCGGCGCTTGAGCATCACGAACCGCGCAAACACGTGCACCTTGTCCCCGCGAAAACACCCCAGCAAAGCTTCGCGTTCCTGGTGGTTGGTTAAACCTCTCAAATTGGGGATGGACAGCGCCTCGCAGTAAGTGGTCAAGGAGTATATGTTGTCGCTGAATAGCAACACCTGATGAAGGAGAACAAAAGAAGCAGCAGATATCAAGAAAAGAATGTTGGTTAGAAAATGGGCGGCGAATTTTTAAATAGTCAAATTTAACAGCACTCTCTGCCTCCCTCTCCCTCTATGATTTCCCTGCCATTTTACTCTCTGCTCGCGTCCTTCTACCAAATTTCCCGTTTCACCTTGTCGCCTGCTTCTTCGTGCTTGCGCAACAGGTATTCCGCGGCCCGGAACTTGTGGGGGTTCATGATGCTCAGGAGCTTCTGGCCGCCCCTCTCCCAGGCCATGGGCACGTGGGCGCGCCTTAACAGCTCGGCCATGGCGCCTTTGCTCATGGGGCACCACACTTCGTGGCAACGCACCTATGTTTTGAGGGTGGAGGAGGAGGGCAGAGGGAGAAAGATGAAAAGAAAAGAAATGAAAGGGTGAAATGTCGCCATTGGTACGTGTAGGCATATGAGTTTACGCAAAGCACGGAAAACAGACAGAGTATCGATGCACGAAAAATAATCAAGCGTCGGTGCGCACATGCTCTCGCACATTCTCTCTCAGAATCACAAAACAAAAAGAAAACAATTAGAACACACGTGCGCCTCGTATAAGCCACCCATCTTTCTCTAATCCTTTACCGTGGCCAAGAAGCCTCGGTTCGCGAGGTCAGTCCAATTGGCCTCATGCAACTTGGGCCCAATCAAGTAGGCCAAGTCTTCGATTTTGTCGTCTTCACGGACTAAGGTCGCAGTGAGCCCGAGCTTGCATTGGGCCTTGCACAAGTCCATCACCGTCCGAAAACAGCGCGCAGGCGCCATGTGCACCTTTGAAACAAAAGCAACGATGTGGGTGTGGAGGGCAGCAAGAACCATTTAACATCGAGAAGAGGAAAGGAAGTGTAAGTACCAATACCTCCAGCCAAAAGCCCATTGAAATTGATGCAGAACAAGAAACCATTACACTCTCGAGCACTGGCTTCTCCTTATTACGCTACCCCTCTCTTCTCTCTTTTCCCGCACTTTTCACTCCTCCTTAAGTACCTCGTCCAGCACCATGAGCGCCCATTCGCGGGGGCTGGCTTCGGTGCCTCGAATTTGCTCTAGCACCGCCTGCGTCGCCAGCGCCTGGTCGCCCATCTGCCCGCTCGCCGAGGCCTGCGTAGGTTTACGCTCAGCCAAGATCGAGTACGTCGTGAGGAGCACGCACGGGTCGGGCAACTTTTCCGGCTTGTTTTTCGCGTGAAACATGAGCAAGCGAGACCTGGCGAATAAGAATATGCAGGGAATAGGGGTATATACACGACCCGTGTAAAGGAGAAATCGGAGCTTACGCACTATCCAATGAAAAAATGAAAGAAAAAGACATGAACACTTCACACAGAGTGAAGTTCCCCCTTCCGTAATCGTTTCTCCTCCACCACCTCTTTCCCCTCTTGTACTCACTTGGGAATGTCGGTGAAGTCGAGGAAGCTTCGGTGCCACTGCTCGACTGCAGCGTTGTTATTGCAGAGCACCACTGTGGACCTCCCCACGCGCACGGCTGCGCTGATGCCGACCAAAGTCTTGCCGGCGCCGCAGGGAAGCACGATGATCCCGCTCCGCGCTTTCTTGGTCGCGCCAAACATGCCAAACAAGGCTTTTTCCTGGTAGTCCCTCACCCGGACGTGGGGCTTGAGGCCGTAAGGTCTGGTTTCCTCGCCAGATCCTCGGACCATGATGGCCTGCATTAACGTACACGCACCAAGGGAAGAGAGACAGCTACATGAACATCAGCGCCAACGATGTCAGGATAGCCACTTCTGTTCTGGATTAAAGTCCATTTCTTTCCTGAAACCTCAAAACGACATCCTCTTTCACGCACACACGCCTGTCTGTGCTCCTTCCCTTGTTCATACCTGGTTCCTTGAGTCCCGCTGATAGTCGTATTCCTCGAGCAGCGGGTAGCCCGCAGCCCACGAGTCCCGCCGCACCGACTCCACCTCGCCCCGAGAGCCCCGCACTGCGAAACGCAACAAGGTTTTGGCCCGCAGCACTTTACTCGCGAGGCTACCACCGCGGCTGCTACCAGTGGCGGTGGTGGTGCTGAGGGGTGCTCCAGCTTCCGAGCCGGGAGGTTTGGGGAGAGTTAATTTCAGCCGTTTCCCGTTGCCCCCCGAGGTGACGTCAGCACTGGGCTCTTCGACCATCCCCGTTTTCTTCAGCTGCCCCAAGTTCAAAACCAACCGTTTCTTAGCTGCGTTCCCGTCTGCACTACTCGCGCTGGTGGCAGCGGCAGCGGCAGCAGCGCTCGTGATGGCCGCAGCTTGGCTTGCAGCAAGAGCGGCCGCTTTGACGGCGGGGCGAACCGCACATGTGCCGCAGTAAAAGACACCACCCGCCAACAGACAGCCCCCTTTGCCCGCTTCAGCGCAAGCTTGGCACCAGGTGCCTCCGCAATTGGTAGTGTCACACACCACTCCTAAAGCACTACCACTGCCATCATCATTGTTGCCAGAGCTGCTGCTACTGCTACTGCTGCTGCTAGTGCTGCTTGGCGTCATGTCAAGCAAGAGGCCACAGCACAGGCATTCGGGGTCTCTGTCCCAAGCTTCTTGGCGGCGAATGGGCGACGAGGGCGGCGGGCCCCACGAAGCTTGATGCGCAAGCAACCCACCTGCTTGTTCTTCTTTCGCGCGTCTTAACCGCTCAGCTTCTTGCGCTGCCAAGAACTCGTTCCGCGCCCGCTCCTCCTGTGTGCAATCATAAAATGCACGGGATGAAATTTAGCCACACAAGGTGTGGTGAGCATAATTCTCGCTTTCTCGAAAGAAGAATCTCTTGCTGAACCGAAAAGTTCCTCATACATTTTTGTCCACAAATTAAATCACAAACCAAACCGCAAACGAAAACTCTCCAGCGCTCACCTCGACGGCGACGGACTCAACTACTTCAAAAGTGCCGTTGAGCGCGTGCTCGTCCTGCATGCGTGCTTCCCTAATGGGCGGCCTCGCGAGCAAGCTGTCAAGCACGGACGTGTCGTCGGAGACTACATAGTGCCGACTCGCCAGAAGCAAAAGCTTGGCGCGGCAATGGCGACTCGCGCAAGTCTCTACAAACGCCACTACCGAGGGGGGCAAAGGTGCTGTCTTGCTGAATTTGGCTAAGAGCGCAAGCACGGCCGCGGCTGTCATGCCCGTGGACGATGCCCCATGCAACGAGTCGGCGGTCAACGCGTAGCAGTGCACCAAGTCAGGCCGGCTCTTGGGTTCCGCGACTCGAAGCAGTTCTTCGCTCACCGTTTGGCGCGAACAGTCCCAGCCAGCTGACGCTTTCGTCCCTGGAGGTGGTGGGTGGTCCCAGTACTCGAGGTACAAAGTCAAGTCCGGGCACACCCACACGGGGTAGCATTCCGCGTGTGGGCGCAGCTGGTGCGCGAGCCCGGAGCAGTCCACCACGTTCCCCATGCTAGCCGCGTAAGCCTCGAAGGGTCGACCGGGTGCTGTGAGGCCGGGTGCATTGGTGGCAAAGTCGGCTGCGCGAATAGCACGCGGAATGTTGCTGTCCATAGCTGCTATTCGGAAACAATGCAGCCTCTAAGCCCCTCAGGAGAGATGGTTTTGTTTGAAAAGTTGATCTGGTAACTCCGTGGCCCGTGGCCGAATCTATTGGCGTTCAATGATTTCGCAGTCGTCTTGGTCTCTAGAAAAGATGTCTGATGGATTGAGGTCTCACTCGCTACCTACTTCGGCACCCTCTATACTTTAATCCTAGAAATGTTGCTGGTCGTAGCGGCTAGGCTCTTACAGTAGATGTTAGGGTTTAGCCAGCCCACCATTTTCGCAACCACAAGAAAGTATCATTCGAAGAAAAAAGAGAGGAAGCAGCGAGGAAGTGCATATTATATTAGATCCTCAAGATTTCGCCTGCCTCTTCTGTCTTCTCGTCCTCCTCTTTTTTAGCCATGCGGACGGTGTTGTCGGTCAAAATTTGTCAGCCTCTCAATAGGTCCTAGACGCTCGTAGCGTGTAGATATGCCTAGGTTGTTGGCTTGAAGTCAAACCTACTTGGGTTTAAGGCATACAACTTCAGCGGCAACAGATAGGCCACCCCCTTGGCGGTTGCTCTATCAGCATGCGTAGAGGCCTACAGGTGGTCCTATTAGTGCTACTTTGGGGCCTTCTAATAGTTTTGCTCGCTGTAGCAGTCTTTGGAGAAGGCCCCGCACAATCGGTCAGCAGGCGACAATTGCGAGAACTTGAGGATCCTTCGGATGCTGGCCCTTGCACAAGGTCTGCTTCAACCACTGCGCCTTCGCTTCCAGCCATTGTAGTGGTCTCTGCTTCACCAGATCAGGTTTGTACCACTAATATATTGCCACTTTCGCTGAGACGCTCTCTTCGTATCATCGAGGACTATTTGTTTACTTACATGATCTAAACCAAACTTACAGGACGAGGAAGATGTATTGCTGGCGGCTCGTGCCGTAGTGTTGCACAGTGATCCTAAACTGTTGGCTGGGCTTGTACTCCTCATTGCTGGTGACACAAGTACGGATATAAGAAAAACCCACAAGAGAGTGCTCTCGAAGTTTTTTTTTTGCCATATCGTGCACTTTCTTTACTGCTAGGCCAAAAAAACAGTGCCTCTTTTCCCCATGACTACTCGTGGGTAGCCTTTAAGATATTTAGTCAGCTTCTTTTCATAATTTTTTTTTGTATATGATCGTTCAAAAACAGGCGGCGCGCTAGACCCAGATGGAGCGAAAGTCGAAGCATTGCAGGCGGCGCTCGGCCCAGACGTGCCTGTAGACGTGCTGGGCGGCTCCCTCGTTGACTGGGCGGTGCGGTCCGACGAACTTGCCTTTCGCAACTGGGCCGAGCCGCAGTTGCTCAACATGGCCAAGGACAGCCCCAAAGCGCTGGTCTATTTGGACTGCGGCAGCTTAGTCGAGCCCGGGTGGTTGGGCCCTCTCGTAGCGGCCGTTGCGGCGGATCCCCACGTGATGGCAGTGCCCGATATTGTGCACTTTGGCAGCTTGGAAGGCGGGCACGCTGCGAGCAGTGGCAACCTTGTGGCGTCAGCCGGCGGGCAATTCGACTTGGCGCTCAATTATTATGTCCAGAAGCCAGCCTCTGAACCTTCCAGCAGTGGAGCAGCTGGCGCCTCACTCAAGGGCGACAGTAGTAGTCGTACTGGTGACATCAGCAGCAGTAATCAAGCGCGTGCATCCCGTGTGCAGAAGGTAGGGGCCACTTCGCTGGCGGCGTTTGCGGTGCACAGCGATTGGTGGGCAGCTCTCGGCGGGTTTGAGGTGGCGGTGTCTGCGGGGCTGGGCCTGGGCTTTTGGCCTTCGGACTTGGCGCCTCTCGAAGCCTCAGCATCATCGCCTGCTTCCTCACAGGGCCAAGTATCCCTGCCAGGAGCGGGTGCGCCAGCCTTGGAGCTGTCGCTGCGGCACTGGGGCTGCGGGGGGGCTATACATGTGGTGCCTTGCAGCGTGGTGCAGCGGCAGAGCGGGCGAGGCGCCGGCAGCCGGCAGCCTACGCAAGCAGAGGTGCACGCAGCCAGCACTGCAGCCTTAAAAGTGGCGGAGCTGTGGATGGCGGCCCTAGCGCCCTCAGTGTGGGCCTCCCACGGCGAGCCTCTGCGGTCGCCTTTGGCCATGACTCGCCAAGGCATCGATGCCACTGCGCGAGAGAGCTTGGCCGCTGCCCGGAATCGTTTAGGGAGCCAGGGCCAATGCAAAGGGTTGGAGTGGTTCTTGGAGCACGTCGACCCGGAATTGTTCCTTGCTGACCGCAGCCATCTCCTCGGTGTCAACCATAATAACAATCACATTGGCATTGGTGGCAGCACCCACGAGGCAGCTGCAGCAGGAGCACCTGCAGCACCTGCACTTCCTGCGTTTCCCACCGGTGCTGCCTGTAAGGACCATCCTGACTACGCTGCGAGCTGCGCGGGATGGGCAGCCCTCAACGAGTGCACCAAGAACCCTGCGTTCATGGTCCTTTACTGCCCACGCGCTTGCGGCGGCTGTGGCGGCGCTCCGTATCCTGGAGGTGTGACCGGATCGTCGGCAAGGGATGCTGGTTTCTACCCGCACAAGGAGGCAGTCGCGTTTGCGCATGCGCCTGCTGCAAGCAGTAGTAGCGGCAGCAGTAACGGTGGCAATGTGAAGGCCGCCGCTGAAGGAGGAGCACGAGGCGAAGGAGCACATGTGCACGGGGACGACCCTACTTATCAAGACTTACCACCGCGGCGCCAAGCAGACGACCACACAGTTGCGCACGCGTCAGAAGCAGCAGCCGCAGGCGGCGGAAGCGGTGGCGCCGTGGCTGGAAGTGCAGGCGCCAATGCAGCAAGAGAAGGCGGCGCAGG
>Ga0307930_1002801_pt1 | contig 13113 bp, 11 predicted proteins | sample OrgLakmetageno46_FD_203161 | JGI IMG/M metagenome (GOLD analysis project Ga0307930, IMG submission 203161) | Saline water microbial communities from Organic Lake, Antarctica - #46 | ecosystem: Environmental > Aquatic > Non-marine Saline and Alkaline > Saline | place: Antarctica: Organic Lake... | reverse complement strand
CCAAAAATCCCGACTGCCGTCTGGATCAACCCACCAAAGACAACCGAAGGAAATCAAGCTTAAAGTCCAGAAGCTGCTGTCTCAAAGTCGTTGACACGTTCCGGGTCACCCTCTCTGGTCCCTCGCGATGTAGCTTGGAGCAACTTGCTCATTTCGGCGGGGTTGTATTCTTGACGGGTCTCACCACTATTACTGCGGCTTCGACTGATCCCTTTGGGGAACTCCCATGGGTTCTTGTAGCGTTTGGGTGTGTGTTCATTCTCGATAGCCCAGACCCACAGCTTATGCAGCAGCGTGATGTTCTTCTGTGTGGTCTTGGAGGACAGGCCATTGGGGGCGCGGTGGCTGCGGGCTGAGGGGAGGTAATCGTCACGAAAACGACGAGCAAGCTCAGGGGTGACATCCTCCAAGCAGGCCGTCTTGGCTTCATCAAACAAGAACGCTCTGAGGTGTTTGACGGCAGTTTCAAGACCCATCACAGTTGTGCGTTTCAATGGCTTGTAGCCAAAAGGATTGCCAGCACTGCGGGCCGTTACATACTGCGAGTGCGCGAGATCGAGCGGGAAGCCTTTCCCTGTAGCTACGCGAGCGAACCGCTTCAGTTGATCCAGAGGAAGGCCACGGGCTTCAGCCTGTTCGAGTTTGTCGGTGAGAACAATCTCAAGGCCGATGCGGCTTGGGTCATTGGCAGTCTGGCGGGCCGTCAGGATCGCTTCACGCCACTCGACAGCAGAGGCAAGCGAGAAAGCAGCTCCGTCGCTCAGGCTGTCTTCAAGCCGTCTGATGTCGCCCAGCGCGATGTCGCGTAACCTACGAGCCTCAGGGGGATGTCTTGTCCCCAGTCCCTTCCTGATCTCTTTCCCCAGCGGCTTGCCGTCCCATGGGTTAGGAACTCCGACCAGAGCATGAGGCGTAACCATTCTGAAGACCCAGCTCTTGCCGGGGCCACGAGGTTGCTTGAGGTATCGCATGTCTTCTTTCCCGGCGTTCGTGTGGTCCATTCTGGACAACATGCGCTTGGACATCGATAGAAAACCTCAGCAATAACAACAGCTTGTGTGCTGTGGCGGAGAGACAGGGATTCGAACCCTGGAGACGGTTTCCCGCCTACACGCTTTCCAGGCGTGCGCCTTCGACCACTCGGCCACCTCTCCGTTGCGGCCTTCTAGCCGCAGGTGCGCGGGGTTGGCAAGGGGGCGCGGTGCAGGGTTTCTTGCCGGTGTCATTGCACCGCATGGATGCGTTTACGGCTGTGGTCTACCATGAAGTCGACGAGGTGACGCACCTTGGGATCCTGCCAGCGCCGGTGCGGGTAGAGGCAGCCGAAGAGCGAGGGCTGTGGCGGTGTCTGCGGCAGCACCTCGACGAGGCGACCGGCCGCGATATGGTGTGCCACGTCAAAGAGCGGCCGGTTGGCGATGCCGTGACCGGCGAGCATCCAGTCGGTCAGCACGTCCGAATCGTCGGCATCGAATTTCCCCGACACGGCGAGCTTGCGCGGCCCGTCGCCGGTTTCGAGCGTCCAGAAGTATTCCGGTGAGCGCGGATAGCGCAGCAGCAGACAGTTGTGCCCGCCATCGAGCAGGTCGGCGGGCCGCCGCGGGGTGCCGTGCCGGTCGAGATAGGACGGCGCGGCGCAGAGCACGCGGCGGCAGCTCTCGATCCGCCGCAGCTTGAGGTTCGACTCCTGCGGCTGCCCGACGAAGAAGGCCACGTCAAGTCGCTCGGCGAGGATGTCCACCACCCGGTCCGAGAGCCGCATCTGCACCTGAATGTCGGGAAACCGCTCGACGAAGGAGGGCACCAGCGGCGCGATGATCCGTCGCCCGACGCCAAGCGGCACGGCGATGCGGACCACCCCGCGCGGGGCCGAGGAATAGCTCGCCACCGCCGCCTCGGCGCTCTCGACGGTGTCGAGCACCTTGCGCGCCTCGTCGTAAAACACCCGCCCCACCTCGGTGGGCGAGAGCGTGCGGGTCGTGCGATTGAACAGCCGCACGCCGAGGCGCGCCTCGAGTTCCTTGATACGCTTGCTCGCTACCGCGGGTGTCATCCGCAGGTCGCGCCCGCCCGAGGTGATGCTGCCAAGCTCGACGACGCGGACGAAGACGCGCAGGCTGTCGATATAGGGCATGGCTCCGCTCCTTGCCGCCCGGGGCACGCAGGGAGTGAACACCAGTGCGCTCTTATTTTCAATGATTTGTTGAAAGTATTTGCCGAATGCCGCCGTATTCATCGAAAGTCGATTGCGTTATCCTGTGGGCTGTCATGAAATCCGGAGGGGTTCGAATGCCGCAGCGAGACGAGATCAGGTTCCTGCTCAACGACCGCGAGATCGCGTTGGCCGATGTTGCTGCCACGCGCACGCTGCTGGATTTTCTGCGCCTCGACCGGCGGCTCACCGGCACCAAGGAGGGCTGCGCCGAGGGCGATTGCGGGGCCTGCACAGTTCTGGTGGGCCGCTTGGAGTCGGGCGCGCTGTGCTACGAGCCGGTCAATGCCTGCATCCGCTTCCTCGCGTCGGTGGATGGCTGCCACGTGGTGACGGTCGAGCATCTGCGTGGCGAGGGCGGCGCGCTACACCCGGTGCAGCAGGCAATGGTTGCCGAACATGGCAGCCAATGCGGCTTTTGCACGCCGGGGATCGTGATGGCGCTCTACGCGCTCTGGATGCAGACGCCCGAGCCGGACGAGGCTCAGATCGAAACCGCCCTTCAGGGCAACCTTTGCCGCTGCACCGGGTATGCGCCGATCATCCGCGCGGCGCAGTCCGCCGCCCGCTACGGCACCCCCGCCGGCGACCGGCTTGTGCAGGAGCGCGACCGCGTCGCGGCCCGGCTGGCGGCGCTGCGCGATGGCGCGAGGGTGGTGACCGGCCCCGAGGAGGACCGCGCCATCCTGCCCGCGGACGTGGACGATTTCGCCGAGGTCTACGCCGATACGCCCGAGGCGACCGTCATCGCCGGGGCCACGGATGTGGGGCTGTGGGTCACGAAATTCCTGCGCCCCATCGGCCTCGCCATCTTCATCGGGCATCTCGACGGGCTGCGGCGGATCGAGGTGAGCGACAGTGATATCCGCATCGGTGCCGGGGTGAGCTATAGCGATTTCGCCCCGGTCATCGACGCGCATTTCCCCTGCCTTGCAGACTACTGGAGCCGCATCGCCGGGTGGCAGGTGCGCAACATGGGCACCATCGGCGGCAATATCGCCAACGGCTCGCCCATCGGCGACACCCCCCCCGCGCTGATCGCGCTCGGGGCCGGGGTCATCCTGCGCCACCGCAGCGCAGCGCCCGCGCCAGCCGCATCTGGCGCGCGCCGTCACGGCTCCAGACGCTGGCGACAAGCCCGTAATCGGTGCCGTTGGCGATCTGCACTGCCTCGGCTTCATCCTCGAACGCAATCACCACCTGCACCGGGCCGAACACCTCTTCGCGCGCCAGCGCATGATCGCGGGAAACCCCGGTGAAAAGCGTGGGCGCCACGTAGTGCCCGCCGGCGGGCACATCGCCGATCTCCGCCCGCGCCGCGCAGGTCAGATCGGCACCCTGATCCAGGAAACCCAGCACGCGATCCTTCTGCGCGGCCGAGATCAGCGGCCCGACATCGGGGTCGTCCATCGCCGGCCCGACCCTGAGCGCGCGGTAGCGCTCGGCCATCCGCTCCACCACCTCGTCAAGACGGTCGCGCTGGACCAGGATGCGCGAAGAGGCCGAACACGTCTGACCGCAATTCTGTACACCCGCGCCGACAAGGAACGGCAGCGCCGCGTCCAGGTCGGCATCTTCGAACACGATCTGCGGCGACTTTCCGCCAAGTTCCAGCGTTACCGGCACCACGTTGGCCGCCGCCGCGGCCTGGATGGCGGCACCCGTGGCGACGGAGCCGGTAAAGCTCAGGTGCTGGATGCCGGGATGCGCGCTCAGCGCCGCGCCGGCCTCGGCCCCGAGCCCCGGCACCACGTTCAGCGCCCCGTCGGGCAGGCCTGCGGTACGCGCCATGTCGGCAAAGGCCAGCGCCGTCAGGCAGGCATCCTCGGCCGGCTTGAGCACGCAGGCGTTGCCGGTTGCCAGCGCCGCGCCGACCGACCGCCCGATAATCTGCATCGGGTAGTTCCAGGGCACGATATGGCCGGTCACGCCGTGCGGCTCGCGCAGGGTGTAGACGGTGTACCCCTCCTGGAACGGGATCGTCTCGCCGTGCAGCTTGTCCGCCGCACCGCCGTAGAATTCCATGTAGCGCGCCAGCGCCAGCGCGTCGGCGCGCGCCTGCGCCAGCGGCTTGCCCACGTCGCAGGCCTCGACCCGGGCCAGGTCCTCGACCCGCTCGGCCACCATGGCACCCAGCCGGGCCAGGATGCGGCCGCGCTCGAACGCGGGCATCCGCCCCCAGTCGCCATCGCGCGCCGCCTGCGCGGCCGCAACGGCGGCATCGACATCGGCGGCCTGCCCGCGCGCGATGGCCCCGATCACCGCCCCGGTCGAAGGGTTTTCAAGCGGCAGGCTGCCACCGCCCGCGGGCGCCACCCATTGCCCGGCGATCAGGCACTTTCCGGGGTCGAACCACAGCTCGGGGTCTTGCGTCGTCATCATGCCTTCCTTTCAGCTTCGGTCGCCAACCGCGGCGCCGCGGCGATCAGCTTTCTGGTGTAGTCGTGTTGCGGCGCGTCGAAAACCTGTGCCGTTTCGCCCTGCTCGACGATTTCGCCGGCCTGCATCACCAGCACCCGATCGGTGATCGACTGCACCACGCTCAGGTCATGGCTGATGAACAGGTAGGAGAGGCCGTACTCGCCCTGCAACCGCGCCAGCAGGTCCAGTATCTGCGCCCGGATCGACACGTCGAGCGCAGAAACCGCCTCGTCGAGGATCAGTATCTCGGGTCGCAATATCAGCGCCCGCGCGATGGCGATGCGCTGGCGCTGGCCGCCGCTGAACTCGTGGATGTAACGGTCCATCGCGTCGGGCTCCATACCGACATCGGTCAGCACCCGCGCCACGCGGTCGCGCCAGTCGTCGGGGCGCGCGGCCATCAGGTGGAACGGCTCGGCGACCAGCCGCGCCACCTTCCAGCGCGGATTGAAGCTGCCGTAAGGGTCCTGGAAGACCACCTGTATCCCAGCGCGCAACGCGTTGGGAAAGCCGCGCCCGACGGAATGGCCGAAGGCGCGGATTTCGCCGCCCTGCACCGATTCGAGCCCCAGAATGGCACGGGTCAGGGTGGACTTGCCGCAGCCCGATTCGCCCACCAGCCCCAGGCTTTCGCCCTTGCGTAGCTGGAACGAAACGTCGTTGACGGCGCGGAACGCCCCGTCGCCGCCCCACCAGCCCTTGCGACGGATCGCGTAGTCGCGCACCACGCCGCGCACGTCCAGCAAAACATCGCTTAGCGCCTCTACCGGGCGCTCGGGCTGATGCGACGACGCCGCCAGCAGAGCGCGCGAATAGGGATGGCGCATGTTGTCCAGCAGCCAGCCGGTGGCGCCGCTTTCCACCACCTCGCCGTCACGCATGATGACGATCTCGTCGGCCATGTCGGCCACCACCGCCAGGTCGTGACTGATCAGCATCAGGCCCATGCCTTCCTCGCGCACCAGCCGCTTGAGCAGGTCCAGGATCTCGGCCTGCGTTATCACGTCGAGCGCGGTCGTCGGCTCGTCCGCGATCAGAAGTTTCGGGCGCAGCGCGATCGCCATGGCGATGACCACGCGCTGACGCTGCCCGCCCGACAGCTCATGCGGGTAACGCGACATCGGAAACCGCCCGGGCGGCAACTCGGCCCGGGTCAGGGCATCGGCGGCGCGCTCCATCGCTTCGGCGCGGGTGACACGTTCGTGGACCAGGATCGTCTCGGCCACCTGCGCGCCGATGGTCTGCAACGGGTTCAGCGCCGTCATCGGTTCCTGGAACACCATGCCCGCATCGCGCCCGCGCACGCGGCACAGCGCCGGCTCGGACAATGTCAGAACCTCCTGACCTGCGAGCGTGATGCGGCCGGTGCAGTGCGCGCCGCGTGGCAGAAGCTGCATCACCGAAAGCGCCGTCATCGACTTGCCGCTGCCCGATTCGCCGATCACGCCCACGATCTGCCCGGCCGCCACGGCAAGTCTGACCTCGCGCAGGATCGGCAGGCCATGCACGTTCATGTCAAGCTTGTCTATCCGCAGCAGGGTCATCGACCCGCCCTGCGCAGTTGCGGGTCCAGAAGGTCGCGCAACCCGTCGCCCGTCAGGTTGAGCCCGAGAACCGTCAGCAGGATCGCCATGCCCGGAAAGATCGTCATGTGCGGCGCCAGCGAGATCATCGTCTGGCTGTCGGCCAGCATCCGCCCCCAACTGGGTGTGGGCGGCTGCGCGCCGAGGCCAACATAGCTCAGCCCCGCCTCGGCCAGGATGCCAAGGCTGAACTGGATCGTGCCCTGCACGATCAGCAGGTTGGTCACGTTGGGCAGGATGTGCTCGACGCTGATGCGCGCCGCGCCCTTGCCCGCCACGCGCGCGGCCAGAACATAGTCGCGCGTCCACAGGCTCAGCGCCCCCGAGCGTGTCAGACGCGCGAAGACGGGGATGTTGAATATACCGATAGCGATGATCGCGTTCACCGCACTGGCGCCGAAAACGGCGGTGATCATGATCGCGATCAGCAGCGCCGGAAAGGCGAAGACCAGGTCGTTACCGCGCATGATGACCTCGTCCAGCAGGCTGCCCTTGTGCGCCGCCGCCGCCAGCCCCAGCGGCACCCCCAGCCCCATGCCGATACCCACGGCGACAAGCGCAACCGCGATCGAGGTGCGCGCGCCAACCATGATCATGCTCAGGATGTCGCGACCGAAATGGTCGGTTCCCAGCGGGTGCGCCGGGGCGGGCAGGGTCATCTTGTTGGCGATGTCCAGCGCGGTGATATCGTAGGGCGTCCACGCCAGACTGACCAGCGCAGCCCCGGTGAACACCAGCGTCAGCAGCGCCCCCACCAGCAGGCTCCGCCCCCGCGCGGCGGCCAGAATTGCATCACGCGCGCTCATCTTGACCGCCTCAGCCGCGGATCGACCGCGGCATAGGTCAAATCAACGACGAAGTTCACCATGATCACCGCGAAGACCAGCAGCATCACCACCGATTCAACAACGATCAGGTCGCGCGCGCTGATGGCCTGGAACACCAGCCGCCCCAGGCCGGGCAGGAAGAACACGTTCTCAATGATGATTGCCCCCGCGATCAGGAACGAGAACTGCAACCCGATGATCGTCAGCACCGGGATCAGGGCATTGCGCAGCGCGTGCCGCCACAGCGTCTGACCACGGGTCAGCCCCTTGGCGCGCGCGGTGCGGATGAAATCCTCGCCCAGCGTGTCCAGCAGCGCAGAACGCATAACCCGCGTCAGGATCGCCGCCTGCGGCAGCGCCAGCGCCACCGCCGGCAGCGTGAGGCTGTGCATGGCAGAGCCGACCCCGGCATCCCACCCGGCGAAGCCGCCGGCCGAGAACCAGCGCAGGTTGATGGCAAAGATCAGCACCATCAGCATGGCGAACCAGAAATTCGGGATCGCCACGCCCAGTTGCGTCAGCCCCATCACCCCCAGGTCGACCCCCGACCCGCGACGCGCCGCCGCCCAGATGCCGGCGGGAATCGCCACGAGGGTGCTGAGCGCCAGCGCATACAGCGCCAGCGGCAGGCTGACCACAACCCGGTCGGCGATCATTTCGGACACCGGTGTGCGATAGGTGTAGGAGGTGCCGAAATCGCCCACCAGCATGCCGCCGACCCAGTCGGCATAGCGCGCCACCGGACCGCGATCGAGACCCAGTTCCTCGCGCAAGGCGGCAAGGGTTTCCTCCTGCGCGTTGATCCCCAGCATGTTGGCCGCCGGGTCGCCCGGCACCACTTCGAGCGCCAGAAAGATCACCGCGCTGGCCACGACCAGGCTGACCGCCAGCGACAGCAGCTTCTTGACCATGTAGCGCAGCATCGCACCACCGCCCATTGCCGGATCGGGGCGTCCTGCCCCGGGAATTTCAGAAAACCCGCCCCGGCCGCGCGCATCGCGCCGGGGCGGTATCGCGGCGTCAGTCGGCCCAGGACACGCCGGTCAGGTCGATGGCCTGCGTCGGCGCGTTCTTCCACAGCCCCTGAACGCCCGTCTTGGCGACACTGAGCGACGCCAACTGGAACAGATAGCCGTTGACATAGTCATCCGCGATGATCCGCTGCGCCTCGCGCAACATCTCGCCGCGGGCTTCGGGGTCGGATTCGCCCTGAAGGTCGGCCATCAACTTGGCAAACGCGGGGTTGTCGTACTGGAAATAGTAGTCGGGGTTGGCATAGATGCCGATATCCATCGGCTCGGTATGGCTGACGATGGTCAGGCCGAAATCCTTGCCGCGAAACACCTGTTCCAGCCATTGCGCCCATTCCAGGTTGGTGATCTCGGTCTCGATCCCGACCTCGCGCAGTTGCGCCGCGATGATCTCGCCGCCACGCCGCGCATAGGACGGCGGCGGCAGCTTGAGCGTGGTGGTGAACCCGTCGGGATAGCCCGCCTCGGCCAGCAGGTTGCGCGCCAACTCGGGGTCGTGTGCGCTCTGGCCGGTGAGATCGACGTAATCGGGATGGTGCGGCGCGAAATGCGTCCCGATCGGTGTGCCGTAGCCGAACATCGCGCCGTCGATGATCGCCTGCCGGTCGATGGCGTGCGCCATCGCCTTGCGCACCTTCACGTCGTCGAAGGGTGGCTGCGCGTTGTTGGTCGACAGGATGGTTTCGCCCTCGGTCGACCCGACCAGCACCTTGAACCGCGGATCTGAATCGAACTGCGGCAGGTTCTCGGGCGCGGGAAAGCCGGAAAAGGCGTCGATATCCTCGGCCATCATTGCCGCGAAAGCCGCGGTCGGGTCCGAGATGAACTTGAAAGTCGCGCTCTCGAGGCCGGCCGGGGTGCCCCAGTAATCCTCGTTGCGGACGATGTCGATGCGGTCGCCCTGCGCCCAGTCGGCAAACCGAAACGCGCCGGTGCCCACCGGGTTGGTCTTGAGCTGATCGACGCTTTCGGGCGCCACGATCACCGCGTCGCCCCAGGCCATGTTGAACAGGAAACTGCCATCGGGCTGCGCCAGCGTCACGCGCACGGTCAGTGGGTCTACCACCTCGACCGTCTCGATCCCGGCGAAAAGCCCCTTCTGGGCGTTGGTGCTGTCCTCGCCCCGCGCCCGATCGAGCGAGAATTTCACGTCGCCGGCATCAAGTGCGGTGCCGTCATGGAATGTCACGCCTTCGTGCAGGTGGAACGTGTAGACCCGCCCGTCGTCGGAGATGTCCCAGCTTTCGGCCAGCCCCGGGTTGACCGAGCCATCGGGCCCGAACCGCGTGAGCCCCTCGAAGATGTTGGCATAGGTTACCTGGTCGATCGCCCCGGCGGCGGCGCTCGTCGGGTCCAGGTGCGGCGGTTCAAGCTGCATGCCGATCACCAGATCGCCCTGCGCCTGCGCTGCCCCCATTCCCGCGATCAACGCCAGAACACTGGCCAGTCCGGTCGTGGTCGTCTTCGGTTTCATTCGGTCATACCCCCTGTTTGTCGGCCATCCGGCCTTCTTCGGTCAGCAACCGGATCAGGGACAAGCCCATCACCCGCGCCGAGATCAGCATATCATCGACACCGACATATTCATCCGGTTTGTGCGCAAGGTCCAGAATCCCCGGCCCGTAGGCGATGCAATTGTGCAGCCGCCCGATCCGGTCGATATGTTTCTGGTCGTAGGTGCCCGGGCTGACCACGTATTGCGGCGGCTGCCCGATGGTCTGCGCGATCGCGTCGGCGACCGTGCGTACCACCGGCGCCGATTTCTCGGTCATCGAGGGCAGCACGCTGTGCAGCTCGCGGATGTCGAAACGGAACCCCTCGCGCCGCTCGGCCACCGCACGCAGCAACGCCATGACCTCTTCGCGGACCTCGGCGATATCTTCCTCGATCAGGAAACGCCGGTCGATCACCATGCGGCAACTGTCGGGAACGCAGGCCGCGGGCAGGCCGGTGTAATCCGCCGCCTGCTCGGATTCGCCACCATGGATCGAGTTGATGTTCAGCGTCGATTGCCGCGCGCCTTCGGGCACCACCGGCATGTCGGTGCGCTTGCGCGCCAGCGCCGGGAACAGGGCCTCTTCCATCTCGTGCATCACGGCGCCCATATGGCGCACCGCGCAATCGCCCAGAAACGGCATCGAGCCGTGCGCGATCTCGCCATGGGTTTCGATCTCGGCCCACCAGACACCGCGATGGCCCAGGCAGATGCGATCCTTGTTCAGCGGCTCGGGGATGATGACATGCTGCACCCGATCGGGCGCGAACCATCCCTTTTCGGCCAGGTAGGCCACACCACCGAAGCCGCCCGATTCCTCGTCGGCGGTGCCGCTGATCTCGACCGCGCCGTCGAAGTCAGGACATACCTCGAGAAACGCCTCGGCGGCGATGATGCTGGCGGCCAGCCCGCCTTTCATGTCGCAGGCGCCGCGACCGTAGATGCGGCCGTCCTTCAATTCGCCTCCGAACGGGTCGGTCGTCCAGCCGCGGCCAACCTCGACCACGTCGATATGGCTGTTGAAATGAACGCACTCGCCGGCGCCACCGCCCTCGCGGCGCGCCACGATGTTCCAGCGCGGGTGGCGGTCGCTGTCGCCCAATGCGCCGTGGGCGCGTACCAGATGCGTCTCGAACCCCGCCGCGCCCAGCCGCCGGTCGAGGTAGTCGCAGATCTCGCGATAATTCTCGCCAGGCGGATTCAGCGTCGGGATGCGGATCAGATCCTGCGTCAACGCGACCAGGTCATCGCGCCGCGCCTCGACCGCCTCGACCAATCGTTCGGAAAGGGACATTCGCGCGCCTCGGTCCTGTTGCGTTGTCCGCCCGATCATGCTGCTCTGCACATACGGTATCAATACCGTACAATTACGGGAATTAGGGTGTCCATGACAGATTTCGCGCGCCTGGCCTTCGATGCCGCGCCTGTTGGGTTGGTGCTGACAGAGGCACGGGTGATTCGCGCCTGCAACGCCACCTTCGCAGCGATGACCGGGCACAGCGAAAGCGCGCTGCGCGACCGCAGTTTCCGTGTGCTCTATACATCGGACGACGAATTTCACCGCGTTCGCGATATCGGAATCGAGCTGCTACGCCGCGACGGGGCCTATAGCGACGAACGCCTGCTGCGTCGCGCCGATGGCGGGGCGGTGTGGTGCCGGTTTCGCGCCCGCACCCTGACACCAGAGGAGCCGCTGGCGCGCGTGGTCATGAGCTTCGCCTCGATCGCGCCGCGCGACGGGCCGCCGCTCAGCCCGCGCGAACGCGACGTGGTCAGCGGCCTGGCGCGCGGTCAGACCAGCAAGGAAATCGCCCGCGCCCTCGGGCTGTCGCCGCGCACCGTCGAGGATGTGCGCGCACGGCTGCTGAAGAAATACGGCGTGCGCAACGCCGCACTGCTGCTGGCCCGGCTCAGCGACCTGGGCCAGTGAGGCGCCGGCGCGACGCATCCGCCACGCCGACGCAGCGGGCGGCATCAACAGCCGATATGGCCGCCCACATCCAGCGGAGGAAACGCGACTGGCGTCTAACCTTCTCCACCTCTCAAGTTATTGATTTTATTATGCTTATCTCGAAGGTTGAACTCCACTTGTCGTAAACGCGACTGAGATCTAACCCGGACCTCCTCAGCTAATCGCACACGCGTGATCCACAGCTCGCCAAGATTAGTGCTGCTTGCCATTGATCTTCACGAAAATCTCGTCCAAATGCCAGCGCCAACGGCTCGATTTAAATCCCTGGATCCGTCGCTTTCTGATCTCTGCCGCAAACATAGGGCCGAAGCGAAGCCACCAGTATCAGACAGTTTCATGGCTGACATCGACGCCACGCCCATGAAGTAAATCCTCGACGTTGCGCAGAGAAAGTGGAAACCCGACGTAGAGTATCAACGCCAGTCGGATAATCTCAGGGCTAGTCTTGAAGTATCGGAATGGGGAGCGTTTGGTCATCAGGCGACCCTAAGTGCCCGACCTGCCCTGCTCAAGCTAGTTTTCTCTGATAATACCCGGCGTGCTGATCGCAAGCTGGATTTCCGCGGCCCTTTACCTTGCCACTCCCACGTTCCTTGCCTTATCGGTCTGGCTCGCGCTCGGGGACAGAAAAGACGTGACAGATACAGCAGGCTAAGGCCAGATGCCTTTGGCGGGATCGAAGGTCAATCGCCGGTCACGGATTCTGCGACGGCGTCGCCCCAGGCTGTCATGGGTTCGGTGGCCCCAAAGCGGCGGTTGCCAGTATCAAGAACACCCGCAGGACAGGCAAACGGATAAGGCAGCATCGACTTGCGCGCCACAGTCACCGGCGCGATGGCCTCGAGGCTTTGGCGTGCCGATACCGGAACCGCGCTATCAACAACAATCCCACCGCCACCAGACACGTCGATCCGCGGATGATGGAACGCAGTTTCAAGATCCATATCGAAATCAGTCAGAAATGACGCAAGCTGCGTGACAGCCCCAACAATCTTGCGCCCCCCAGACGCCCCAAGCGCAAAGCGTTTGCCACCTGAATGCCCCAAGGCAGGGCAAACATTCATCAGACAGGTTTTGCCGGGTCCAAGCGAATTTGGCCGTCCCTGCACCGGGTCGAACCACATGATCCCATTGTTCATCAGGAACCCGGTGGATGGCGACACGATGCGGGCCCCAAAAATCGACAGCAAGGTTTGCGTATGGGCAACCATATTACCATCGCGGTCCACCACCGAGAAATGCGTGGTGCAGCCGGGTGCGCCTGCGCTTTCGCCGTCAGGGCCCATGCTAGTCAGCCGATCCTCATATGCGGCAAAAAGCGCGCGGGCATAAGCGGGGTATGCGTGATCGACGCCAGACAGGTATTCCCCCTCAAGACATTCCATCGCGCGGGCAAAGGTAGGCCCGGCGGTCAGCCCCGGCATGACGTGGAAAAGCGCGTCGCGATAAGGCACATTCAACGGCGCGTGAAACTGCGCGCGATTGCTGCGCAGATCCTTGGACGTCAGATAGCCACCTTTGTCGCGTACATCCTGCGCCATCGCGACCCCCAGATCGCCGCCATGCAAAGCA
>Ga0307930_1002797_pt1 | contig 13128 bp, 13 predicted proteins | sample OrgLakmetageno46_FD_203161 | JGI IMG/M metagenome (GOLD analysis project Ga0307930, IMG submission 203161) | Saline water microbial communities from Organic Lake, Antarctica - #46 | ecosystem: Environmental > Aquatic > Non-marine Saline and Alkaline > Saline | place: Antarctica: Organic Lake... | reverse complement strand
ACGCAGCGAGGTCTTGTTTCTCTTCTTTCTTTTTCCCACGTCATCTCCTTCAATATTTTTGTTCTTCAGGCGGAAGCAGCCGAAGACGTGCAGTTGATTTGGGCCAATTGCATGGCGTACAACATGGATGGGTCGGACTTTTACAAATTGGCCGCCAAATTTCAGCAGCGCTTCGACGAGCAATTTGCCAAGGTTAGCTTGATTAGAGGGAGGTGGCTTTGCTCCAGAATAGGTCATGTTTCTCGCAGATGCCCAATTGCACCTGTATATATTTATATTTCAAATCTGGTCTGGATATTCGTTCAGATCAAGCAAGGAGCCGAGGACGAGGGCATTTCAGAAGTAGAGCTGGACCGCCCACCAACTCTGGAAGAGCAAACCCAATTCGCCCACAACATCTACATGATCAAAAGCGAGGTACGAAGGGCGCCGCCACTAGCAACGACAAGTGTGCCTCCAATTTCCTCTTTTCCGCTTCCTCTTTTAATGGATACCCACGCAAACATGTCTGTTGCCATCGTGTGGTCTGTCGGTGGTACTGCCATTTGTGTCCTCTTTATCAGTACTCGCTATGTGATTTCAATTCAATCGCTTTATATTTTGAATCCAACTTCAGGAGCTTGGGGAAGTGGTGACCAAGTTGGACCAATCTTGCCCTGCGGCTCTGGACAAGAAAAGCGAGGGAAAAGATGAGCTCGAGATTAACATCGACGCCATCGATAACCGCACATTTCATGTGCTCGACAGGCTCATCAAGGTGGCGAAGATGATTGATTAGACAATTATTCACATGTTTGTCTACCGTGTATTCTGGTTGGGGATGCTGTTTTTGTTGTCTTTTGTTTGAGGCATCATGCAATTTCTTTGGCACAAGGGCGAAAACTTTCGACCTCGTGGTGTATTTCAACTGTTCACTGCGCTCTTGTTCGTGTGTTGTGGCAGGGTTACTTGCCGGACATGGTGAAGAAGGGCAAGAAAGCGAAAAAGCCGGAAGGTACTGCGCCGCCACCTGCAAAAAAGATTAAAGCTTGAGTTAATGACACAGGTGACTCCCAGCTTTTGTTTCTTTTACAAAAATAAAGTGCAACAAAATACAAACTGAGGGCGGGCGACAGGCCAAACGAGAAGGGAAGTGGAAGGGTAGGTACTGAGGCCCTGTTGAAATTAGCTTTATTTTACAGCCGGATTGAAGCCACGGCACCACTGTGATCCTGCCGCTAACTTCAAAATTGGTCTATTCACTTCGAATTTATTGTAATATATTTACTGAACAGTTTGGTATCGCAAAAATTATATTTATATAACACCGCGATTTACGAGCAGCGGGCGGATTCAAGTCCATACTTAAAAGATATGGCCATGTAGAAAACTGCGGCACGAGATGTATTTTTGTTTGGGGCTTCGCGTTGAAGTGGATTGCATCGCCAGGGGTGAGGGTCACAAGGGATTTCCGCTGTTCTTTTCCTTTGTCATTGGCATTGGGTTTTTAAAATTTGTTGGCATCAGGAATTCGGGAATGTGTATGCGGGGTGCTGGTATTGTTGAAATGTTCTAATTAAATCACTTACATCTCACATAACAAAAGGCCATCTACAAACAAGCAACACGAATATCCAGAACAAGGCCTTCATTCACAAATAGAAACCCCGCTGCAGATTCGAATTGTCCAGAATCTACGTAGTTAGCACGCTTTTTGCTTGAAGCTTGGAGTATGCTATATATTCGAATGCACTTCCAATGAATTATCGACTCCTTTATGACATATGCTGCAGCTATGGTCCTTTCGTTGACGCCGAAATCTTATCGGTGAGCCACGTGATGCCTTGTTCGATGCCCTCCCCCGTAGTGGCACATGTAGATACCATGAGCCAAGGGTGTTGAAACGATTCGTCGACACCCAAGAGCGCTGCGAGCTCAACCGAGTCCACTGCCCCGTCCAAGTCCATTTTATTGGCCAAGAAGGCGAACGGAAGGCTGCTCAAACGGTGTGCCACTTGCTCATGATTCAATACTAACCGCAGCTCGTCTTTAGCTACCGCCATGCGAAGGCGATCAGTAGCATCGACTACAAAGAGCACGCCTTGCGCTTCCCGGAAATAAGACCCCCAGAGTTCGCGATACCTGCTCTGCCCGCTCATGTCAATGAATTTGAAATTAATGGAACCGCGTGGGAACTCTTCCAGCTGTAGGCCTACGGTGGGCACTACCTCTAAAGGTGCGCTTGCTGCAGCTGATGCTGCTGCTTTGTTCGACGGACTCTTACCAGAGGTTGACTTGAGCCAGGCAATCACCGTAGACTTACCTGAGTTATCCAGGCCAACCACCAAGATTTGGCAGTCTTCTCTCTTTGCAGCAAACATGCTCCTTTTCGGCGCAGGCTTGGTGCCATTCGCAGTGGCAGCAGTGCTAGCACCGCCGCCCATTGTTATCTATCTAAAAAGGAGGTGGTTCAACTCGACTATAATTGGTTACCAAAAGAATTCTTCATGCTAGTTTTTACTAGCGCCTCACTGAGTTATACGAACGGAGTGCGAAGTAGACACGAGGCGGGCAGTTAAAATAAAAAAGTAACGATCGAAACACAGGAAACACCGCAGCACGAGAAAAATGTGCATGCTGCAGGAACGAGCAACACCGAATTAGTACAGGGATGATAATGTAGGGGACGATGCAGCTTTTGCACACAAATCAAAGCTCTACTGTAAGTAACTTAAATGCTCTGAGCTGCTCTCCTCACAATCAATAAAAACAACAAAAGCGAAGTAGACCATCACCCGGTGAAGAGCGGAGAGGCATTGCTTCTTGCCACTACACTTTTACGCCGCTTTACAGTTTGATTTCCTGTACAACGAGAGCACTTACTTCTTCAATCAAAGCGTCAAACCCTAGCTGATCCATGTCGAAGCGTGCCCGGGATGAAGAGAACGAGGACGTCATCGAGGGTGGCGAGAAAGACGATTCTGATGTGGACGACGATGACTATGACCCAGACGCGGATGCCGATGAGGCAGCCGAACTAGAGGCAGACCTTGCTGAGGAGAAAGCTGAGAGGGAGGCCACCGCCAACGATGCTACGGTGAGCTTATGCTAGCTTGTGCTAGCTCTGCGAGCAGATTCACTACACCAACTTCATAGGACTAGTCGGTCGAGAATTTTCTAGCTGAACTTGTTTGCTATTCCCGCTTTCATCACTAGCTTGATTTCATTTCATTTATTTGGCTGTGGCGCGTGCTTCCAGTCCTGGGCGAGTGAAATTGCGGAGACGGTTCGAGCTCGTCGTGTGGACGATCTTTGGGCATCGATGAAAGCTGAAGAAAGAGCAGAGCCCCTCAAGGTTTGCACCTTTCCTCCAGAATACCTAGGGCTAGCTGGAGATGGTATTACGTGCCACCTTTTGCAACTTTAATATCTCTAATGTGCCCGAATCAATTTCTCAGGTATCGGCGGCCGCTGCGCTTCGCAAGAGCAAGACCTCCTCTGTAGCCAGCCGAAAAGCGCGAAAGTTGGAGCACAAAGCTCGAAAGGTGCCCTGAATTAAATATACTGCTAAAAACGCTCTTAGGCGCTCGTAGAATTTAGACTTCCGTGGTTTTCACATTGTTTGCTAGTAGCCAGATTATTGACCGTCCTTTCTCCCTCTGTAATTTTTCTGGGCGGCTTTTGTTTCTGCAGGTCCTTACGGGGGTCTTTGGCAGTTCAACACTGGCCAAGGATTTGATCGCAAAGGCAGCAGTCAAAGGGACTGCAGGCAAGAGTAAGAGCAGCAGTAGTGGCAGCAGCAAAAAGAAGGCGAAACTTGAGGCCCCCAAGAATTTGAACATTGCCCGGGCTGTCACGGTCACCGAAACAGCGAAGTATGCTGGACAAACCGTCACGTAAGTACTTGAATCAGTGTCGTTACATATGTTCGTTACAGGCTTGCTTGTTACCAAAGCAATGATATTAGTGTGACTACATTTCGCAGTTTGTACACATGAGCTGCTGGCGCTATATTTCTGAATGATTTCTTTGTCTACTTGTTCTCTTCTTCTTTCTGCCGTTGGTCGCAGCGTCACTAAGAAAGTGATGGGTGGAAACGACCACGGCAAAAGCAAATCAGCTTCATCATCATCTTCGGGCCTCGACGCAGCTTTGAGTGCCATCACTGGCCCTGCCAAGCTCAATACGGTATGAGACATGGAAGCTTGTGACATAATCAAGTTGTTTTTTGTTAAATGAAATGACTTCTGAAGTCGTGCACATGTGCCTTCATAAGAAATATGAATTCGGATGAGTGGGCACACTCTTACACCATACCTTGCCCTTTTTCCCTGTATTTCTTGCGAATGTACGTTGTCTGCTTGCTTTGCCGTGTCGTCAATAGGTGACGAAATCCTCCGCCGATTGGGAAGCGTTTAAAGAATCATCGGGCGCTGCTAAAGATGACCTCGAACAGGTACTGCTATATTCTTATAATATGAATACACACGCACGCATGGTTTATGCGCTATTTTTTTGTGAAGTTGTATCTTTGGCTTTCTATCCTTCCGATCCTCATACGCACTCACGCTTCTTCATTTTTTCTCTGTTGTCAACACCTTGTGGTAGGCTGCGAGAAACGGCTTTTTGGCGAAAAAAGAGTTCTTAGAGCGCTGCGACGTTCGTGCGTTTGAGAAAGAGAAAGACCAGCGGACGACGATGCGCGACAAGAAATGATAGAAAGTTTTTAGTGAGTCTGAGAGGACTGTCGAAGTTTGAGTGTGCCGGTTCTAAATCCAGCTGCGATCCAGATGTGATCCAGCAGCAGTATACTAGTAGATCCCAGCTCATATGGCCCCTAGCAGTACAAGTATATTTTCGAGATGGGTGTTGCGGCACTGTATTTTCTTCGCAGAGCTCCGTTGTTCATGGACTATTTTGCTTTTTGGCTTGTGGGTGCAGGTGTAGCTAAGTATGGCTGTACTAAGCACTAAGCAATTTTTATATTTCATGCCGCTATAGCTATAAGCCTATAATCTATATTTGGTTATTTGTATTTATATTTGTATATTGGTAATAAAATCCCACGGTTCGATATAGGACTGGAGGTGGAGATGGGAGATGAGAGAAGCCAGAAGCCGTGCTGCGTAGCGCGCAGGCATTGGCACATGGTGTGCAAACATTTAAGCACAGGAGGAGTAGGAAACATCGACAGGGATAGAACGAGAAGTTTGGATATTACAAATGCCATTTCAGGTAGGCGCACATCGCAGTGCCATCTGCGTCCGCTAGAATGGTGCGCATCTCATTGGTGTGTACCCAAATGTCTACGCTATTGCTAGTACCACTACTTGAGGCTGAAGACGGTTCGTCAGTGGAGGATGGCTGTTGTTGCTGTAGTCGGGTCAAAAGGTCTTGGCACTGCGCCGCGTGCAAGTCATGGAGCGCAACAAACACGTTGCTGCGCGCAATGGCGTGAGGGTAGAGCGCACCGCGGCGCAAAGCCTACGAAGGTAGCAGGAAGGGTGAGGAAGACGGCATCAACGCGAGAAACGAGAAGAAATAGTGTGTTAGGTATAAAGAGAAGAGTGGTGTTTAAGTTTTAGGGAGGTGCTGCTGCGCCTTCAAAGGAATAACCGCCATAACAAACACGTTCTCAACAGCCCAAACACCTGCACGGCAGAGAGCGTGAAGCCGATGCAGAGGCAAAAGAAGGTGTTGGTGCCAAACCGGTCTGCTGCTGCAGTGGCCGCACACAGCTCGGTGCCTAGATTCAGACCACTGCTGTTTCTGCTAGGTTCACGTTGGCACAAATGTAGGACCTGTAACGCAAAGGTACTCACGTAAATGCACGGGAAATGAATATCTTTGGAAAGTAGAGACCGCACGCAATGATGATCATATGAGATTTATAGTGTTGTGTCGCGAGCTCAGTAGAAATAGCTTATTATTTGCTGGTCCCAACCTGTAAGACGGCGAGGAGGCCCATGCTTCGGTTCAAGTCGGTACAGGGGTCGGATCCCTGAAAACCCACCAAGTTCCAGTGGTCACCTCTCGGTGGGCACTGTTGAGACCTTGATTCGGGCGTTGCATCCGCTATCGCTAAGAGGCGGAAGTAGCACGTTTGCAGCATGCCAAGGTGCAAAGGGTTGTCAGGATCCCAGTGAACCTTGCATAGATGGAAGAAGGGCATCATATAGGTACAAAAGGTCAGTGAGTGAATGCTTCCTTATGGTAAAGAATAGACCTTGCGAATGTGTTGTTGCTCAGCGATGAAAAGAAAAAAGAATAGGGGATGGGAAAGGACGGCGGTAAGACTTTTAATGTAAAGTTCAAGAAGGAGATATGTGAGTATTGCTTTCACACCATGGCAAGGAGGAAGACAAAATCTCTCTGTTCTTTGCTGCCGGGAAAGCGCAGTCTAGGTGGGCCACCGAACAGACGAGCTGATCCTTTCGAAAATGCCGTGGGCACAATCTTGGCCTTGAAGATGGCGAGATGGAAAGAAAAATGAAGAAAAGTTGAAGGTATGATGCCAATGACTCAACATCCTTACAGGCGATAACACATAGTCAACTTAACTAAGTACACAGATAAAGCAACACTTGACAATTTCATTCCAATACAGCCCAGTACTACTAATGAACTCACTCTTGCGTCGGCATCAAATTTAATCTCCTGTAGAGCGACCAGCGCTGACGTGTACGCAACTGGCACTGTCCATGTTGAAGCCTCGCTTTGATTGTGTTCACTATCAGGTTCTACTGAAGCGGAGGAGTGGCTGACATCGCTTTCGGTCACTGACGTCGCCGGCTCAATGTCGGCATGTGCTTCAGTGCTCCTGTCGACGTTGCCATCTGAAATAACCGAAGAATTGATTATCCTATCTGTATTTGATCCCACATCGCGAGTATGATCTTTCTCGCTATTGCCAATTTCGCTATCCTCTGTACTACTGTCGCTGGTGTCATCCTCTGCGATCGTCAAGGCATTGAGTGGTGTGATTCGCGTCGCCAATGAGCTGTTGTGCGCTGTAACCATCTGCCCGGTGCCATCCCGCTCATAAATCCCGGACTCAGCACTGCCCATTTCAGACACTTCTTCTGAATCACCTTTCACTCTCGTTGCTTCCTTTCGTTGCCTTTCGCACAATTCTTGCCACGCAGCCTGCTCAGCGCCATCCATAGAGGACGCAATCAACTGCTGTATCGACGAAGCGCTAGTCCCGAGCTCAATCGGACTATCTAATGACGCATCGCCTGAATCCTCATCTGTAGACGTCGCAGGCAGCACGCAAGGAAGCGACGCCGAAGCCAAGAGTTGGGCATCTCTGTCTTCTTCGCCCTCTTTGCCTTCACGGTGATGTTGTTGCTGTGCTGCCAGAAGTGCCGATACGCCCACTCCACCTTGAGAAGAAGAGGCTTGCCCGATGCTACCTTCCGCAGAGGCATTGCGTTCTTCCAAGCCAAATTCATCTTCATCAGTCACAGCAGAAGCACTTGTGCGGCCATTGGTGATGATCTGAGCAGCGGTGGTTGTGAAAGAGGAAGTTGTTTGGTTACGCTCCAACTGTGCTGCCACACGACGCCTTTCGAGGGCAGCCTCGGCTTCCCTCAATTCAGCCTCGAGAGCAGCTTCCTCGAGCCGCATAGCTTCTTGTTCGTCTGCCGATAGTGCACCGTTCGTTTGCCAGCTTGAAGAAGTTGCTTGCTTTTGTCGGGGGTCTGCCAAAGGTGTGTAAGCAATGCCGAAGTGATCCGTTGGCTTCGCGCTAGCTTCAGTTTGAATAGCGGAAGTGCTAGTGTGCAACGTTCGCTCCTCAGCAGCAGACGAAGCCATCGCAGGCTGTGCGAGAGGTTCTGGCTGGGGTTTATGCCGCTGCGCCGCCGATGCGTTGCCGTATTCTATTTCCTCTTCTGAAGATGATGCCACCGCATGGTTGAGCTTTCTGTGTGCCCCTTCGTCATCATCATTCTCCTCATCAGACGATGAAGAGGAGTCACCACCACCACCAAACATGGACCCTTGAACCTGAAGCTTCGAAGGCAATACCTTCCTGGCCTCTGGCAACTCATCGTCCGGTGGAGTTGCTGGAATACTATCCTTTGGCGTCTCAATCGGCGGCGGCGGAGGAAGGAGGTCAGGTGACTGAGCGCTGTCAGATGTAACCTCCGCCACAGCTTTGCCCATGAGTGCTATCAGAGACATGATAATTGATCTCTAGATTGATTAGAGGAAGGCGACGAAACTAGCGAGAGAGGGAAAATTTATAACATGTTCCTCTTTCCGCTTGTTCCCATTTTCTTGCCATCGAATCCATCGAGCCATCGAGCAACTGCTCTCCTCTATTTTAGTACAAGGAAAATATATTTCTGCACCTCGAACTTTCGACGCAACAACAAGACACAATCCACTAAAATGCTCTCTCTAGCTCTCCAGCAAGCTTAGATTAAGCTAACAAGCTTCTACGTTTGTGGTTAGGCATAGCTTAGTGCATTAGCGATCGAAATTCATTATAGCCGGTTCCGTAGTTGTGTTAGCTAGTCGTGCACCTCTAGCCATTCCTAGGGTTAATGCCGTCAAAAAAGGAAAAAAGTGACTCGGATAGCAAAGGCAAAGCACCGCCGGAACCGAAGGGAAAATCGTCCAAGGTCGATAAAGCTCAGCCTCAAGCTGGAAAGAGCGCTGGTGGAGGGAATCCAAACAAGTTGCCAAAAGACCAGGGAGCTGCTGCAGTCCCTCTGACAGGAAAAGCTGCTGCCCTGTCGAAGAAAGCAAGCAAAGCGGCGTGCGCCGCTGCACGGGAAGCAGAACGCGATGCCATGCTAAACCCACCGAGCGATGAGAGCGAAGACGAGGACGAAGAGGACGACGAGGGTGGAGGCGTGAAAAGCAAGTACGTGGTTGACAAGATGGGCAACACGGTGCTTCGAGGGAGCGCGCAAGATCCTGAAGTCGCGCAACAGAGAGCCGAAATGGTGGGTTACTTTGAGCTCGGAACGAATCTACCGCACTTCACGACTAAACCTTGTAAATCAGTTATCAGGTTGAAGAAAGGCTTATCTCGGAATATACTTGCGAATGCCTCAATTTCCTCGAAATTGTGGACATCTTCTGCCGCTTGCTCATTGTATAGGCTGCTGCGCGTGAGGCGAAATTAGCAGCTCGGAAAGCGTCGAGTGCATCAGCATCGTCGAATAGCCTGGAAGAAGACTCGCCTCGGGGAGGTGCTGGCCGTAAAGCTGGCAAGGATTTGAAAGCAGGCAACAATGACGATGGTGACGGCGGCGCTAGTGGAAGTGGGGGCGGAGACTCCTCAGAACTAGCAGCGCTAGTCGAGAAGCGCGACTCTGGAGCGAAAATGTCGAACAAGGAGCGAAAGCAGTTGAAGAAACTCGAGGAGAAGGCTGCAAGGTGTGTTGTCTAGAAGGATAGTGAGTTGAAGGACATGGAAAAGCAAAGAGATCTATTTGCGACTTGTTTCATTCGTATCGTTGCGCAAAGATTTCGGCTCTTGTAAACAAGTTGAACTTTAAACTTCAGTTGTTGTGTGGAACATTTCAGTTGCGTGCTCATTTTGAAGCCACCTTGAACCCATTGGTTTGTAAATATATCAATGACATCTAGATGGGCCGACGAAGAGACTGAAAATGCCGACCCTTTGAGGATGTTTCAGTTGATGCTTTCGGGCGGAAACAGCTCCTCCGACGCGCCCTCAGCAGTGGACGTGGTAAGTGGAGGCTTAGATCTTTGGCAGAAGTGATTATTACGATTAACATGGGTTACACTTAAATTGATGCCGTGAGAGTTTATGTCATTATCCTTCGTGGAGCAAGCGAATTTGCAGTTCTGGAAGTTATATACATATGCTCTCCGATTTCTTCTGTGTGTCCCAACCTAGGTGGTTCGGAACTTCAGCATATCAGCACCGCAGCGCTCGCTATTCACCAACGCTAGCCTACAACTCGCGAACGGCCGCCGGTAACGTCGACAGACTGACCTTTGAGCAATAAATGAGCGACATACTCTTTGCTTCATTTTTTTTCTTTCCATTTTTTCGTTTGAACTCATCTCACGCGCCATCTTTTCTCCTCCTTTTGCCTCTCAAAATGAACCCCAAACACATCCGCTCGACTACCACAAAGCTACGGTTTATTGGGCCCCAACGGCCGAGGCAAAAGCACATTGTTGCGGTTCTTGGCAGCTCGGAAATTGCCGATTCCAGCCAAAGTCGACGTGCTGTTGGTGGAACAGGAAGTGGCAGCAGAGGAGGGCTCGGTAGTCGATCAGGTTTGTCTCCTCGCGTGCGTGTGCACACACTCATTCTTGAAGCTTGCACTTTTTTCTTTCCATTGACCACCTTGCGCCGTTTTGACCACCTCTTTTCCTCAATGCCAGTAATTATAATATCTTTCCCACCTACGCAGGTCTTGCGAGCAGACAAGCATCGGTTAGCGCTTCTAGAAGAGGAAGTGTCTCTGATGGCTGCGCTCGAGCTAGCAGGCGCGGAAGAAGAGGAGACCAAGGAGGGCAATGGCAATGCAGCTAGTGTGGCGCCCTCGTTAAAGTCGCTGTCTTTGAATGATGACGATGACAATGACGATAACGACGACAAGAGACACAAGGGTAAAAAGAAGCCGGCGAAGAAGAAGGGCGGCAAAGGTTCAGAGGAGAGCAGCAGCAGTGCTAGTAGTCCTCCTTCACAAGTCCATGACGATACGTGGTGGAGCACTACGATGGCTCGACTTGCAGAGGTGGGGGGGGGGGCAGTTTTTGAATACATTTTTGAATCTATTGTCTCACTGGTGCAGCACATGTATATGATACTTGTGGGCACGCTACCTTTAAAGGGATTCGCTTCTTCGCTCAGTTTAGTGTAAACCAATATATATACGTGTACCAAAACAGGTGGGGCAGGAGCTTGAGGCCTCAGGTGCCGAAGCGGCAGAGGGGCAAGTGCGCGGCATTCTCGCAGGTTTAGGGTTCACCGACGAGATGGCGGAAAGAAGCAGCGCGATTCTGAGTGGCGGGTGGCGCATGCGCGTGGTAAATGAGATAGATGCACACATGTGATTAGAATCTACAGTCATGTTAACCGAACGCATGTTTCACAAGTGCATGCATGAATCGAAAATGAATACATCGTTTTCTGTGTACTTGGCTCATGATTGACGGCGTCTCTGGGGCGTCCTTGCTCACTCATTTCTTTGCAGGCGTTGGCGCGGGCGCTGTTTTTGAAGCCCAAGCTGCTCCTATTGGACGAACCGACTAACCACCTCGGTGATTTTTGATTTTATAAAATGACATTATCCTCTCCTTAGATGATTCAGCTTACCACCCAAATTGAAAAAAGTTATCAGAAGTCCCGTAAATTCGACTCACCCTCTAAAATATCGTTTTGCTTTTTGATTCCACGTCCCTTTTCGTGATGATTAGATTTGGACGCATGCATTTGGTTGTCGGAGTATTTGGCGACGTCCTGGCAAGGCACTTTGCTCATCGTGAGCCACGATGCCGAGTTTCTAGACGAAGTGTGCACGGATGTGCTCCATTTGGATGACGAGAAGCTCCGCCATTACCAGGTATCTTGACATTACTGATATATACTTCATACTTCGTGCAGAGTATTGTCCTGAGTGAATAAAATTGCTATGATGTTAAGCATTTTTCTAGAACTTGCCCTCGATAATATTGTGTCTTTGTTGATTCCTCGTGTGTTCATGGTGGCATCGTATACGCACACGTTTACAGGGAAACGTGTCTCAATTTGACTCGATGCGCGGCCAAGTGTGGTCTTCGAAAGAGCGCGCCTGGAAGCTGCAAGAAAAGACGATCAAGGACCTGATGGCCAAGGGAGCAACGAGGCCCAAAGCCGAGAAAGAAGCTCTGGTCAAGCTAAACGCCTTCTCGAAAGATAACGCCGCTGCGCAAGTAGTGCGTGTGACTGTTTTAGTACTGCCGTGAACAAAGATTTACTGTATGCACCACTCTAGTACAGTTTGCATGATCTGTTGTAGCACAGTTTCCTTGTTTCTCTTTCAAACTGTATCCTTACTTTTACGTGTCCTCTTCCCTCCTCACACAACCTCATCTTCAGGGCGCTGACGACGACGACAACAACGGTCGGTCGGAGCTCTTAACCAAGCCAGCCGAGTACAAGGTCTCGTTCAAGTTCAAGGACCCAGATTCGCATGCGCCGAGCATTGCGGTCTTGGACGCGTCCTTTCAGTGGCCCACTAGTGAGACCAAGAAGGAGAAGAACCCGTTGTTGTTTCAGAATTTACGGTTCAGCGTCGACACCCACAGCCGGGTGGCCATCGTGGGGCCGAATGGCTCGGGCAAGGTGGGCGCAGTGACAGCAACCACAACCTAGCCAACATTCATTTGTTCTATTGCCGCCATGTGTACCTGATGCGCCTTTTTCCGGTATGTTTACAAACTCATACGTAATATCTTCGTAATGTCTCTCCTTCTTTCTCTGCAGACCACGCTTCTCAAGCTCTTGCTGTGCGAATTGGCACCCACAGAGGGGGAAATCAACCATCACAGCAAATTGAAGGTCAGTGGGGCTTTAAGAATTGCAGTTTTTTTCTAAACATGCGCTTTTGGGCGAGTAATATGTGCAGGCTTTACATGTATTGCCTTGCCTAGCTCGAAATAATTGTGTGCTTCCGAATGGAATAAAACAGGTCGGCAAGTACCACCAGCATTTCGAAGAGTTGTTGCCCATGGACTTAACGGGTATGGCGTTTCTGACGTCAGCGTACCATATTAGTGACCAGGAAGCCCGCAAGACTCTGGGCATGTTTGGCCTGGATGGCGCCCGGCACTTAGTGCGCATCGGCGAATTGAGGTAAGAAGAGGTGTGCGTATGGGTGGGTAATTGGACGTGTGTCATAATTGGTACGATTGAGGCCTTCTTACATACAATGCGCACCCTTTTAATCATGCTTCTATTTCTCAAAAAACAAGGAGCTCATTCTCTACTTTCTTATGTTGCCTTTCCTATTCTTCTTCTTCTTTGTTTGTTCATACACTTTACAGTGGTGGCCAGAAAGCTCGGGTGGTGCTCGCGTCCTTGTCGCTGCAGCAGCCTCATGTGCTCATTCTCGATGAGCCCACCAACCATTTGGACATGGAGGTAATTGATCCAATGACATACCGCTAGGG
>Ga0307930_1002795_pt1 | contig 13135 bp, 9 predicted proteins | sample OrgLakmetageno46_FD_203161 | JGI IMG/M metagenome (GOLD analysis project Ga0307930, IMG submission 203161) | Saline water microbial communities from Organic Lake, Antarctica - #46 | ecosystem: Environmental > Aquatic > Non-marine Saline and Alkaline > Saline | place: Antarctica: Organic Lake... | reverse complement strand
CCTCTCCCTCCTGAATCATTCCGCACTTGCTTTGTTTGCGCAACGCACGCGCATTCCCACTTCTGCCCGCAGCATTGGCTTCTGTGCCATTTGGGTTTGTATTAGTTCGAGTTCGAGTTCGAAGTCCAGATATATTTGGTTTGTGTTGCTGTGTTAACTGTGTCCAGTCAGCAAGTCACAAGTCACTCGCCGTTTCACATTACGCAGCCGCGCGATAATGAGTTCCGATATTCATATCAGCTGCGAACTCCATGCTACTACTTAGAAGAGGGCCAGGGAAGTTCATCCATAAACACGGACTTCCATTTCTGGTGCGTAAACGACCTCCAAGGCGGTTAGATCGGCAGCCGCATGTCCCGTTAAGATATCTGCTGGAAATGCAGCGTCCACACGAGCTGAAGAAGTTAACGCACCACTGTTATCTGTGGTCTGAGAATCGGCAGCTCCATCAATGGCTAGGTAAATGCGAGGCGTGTCAGAGGGCACTTGGATTACTGTAGGGTCACCTCCAACGATGGGACCTTTTGCCTCGCTAGTTGAGTCCTCACCAACTGCTACAGTTGTGGAATCAAGCTGCAGCGATGTAAGCCCGAGAGAGCGGCTGAGGTTTCGGGCCATGTGCACAGGAAATGCGCTCACTTGAAAGGGCGGCGCGTCCAGCCAGATGTTAACCACTAAGACCACGCGAGGTGAGTTCTTAGTAGCTGTACTATCAGGAGCGGGTCTAGTCTTTTCATTTGCAGCAGTTGCCTTCTTGGTAAAAGCCTTAGTGCTTGCAGCACTACACGGCATGGAGCGGCGCAGTTCGCTGGGCACGCCGTGCATGAAACGACCGTGGAAAGCGATATGCTGCCCAACCGAAGGCCAGGCCAACCACGCACGGCGGCCGCAGCCACTGACAGCCATACTTCCATTGGTGACGGGTATAGCACTTTGAGGTGCAGCACTGGTTTTATTCTGGTCTCGGAGTTGTTGTGCTGTCCAATCAAGCACCATGGTCGGGGATCCACTCAAGCACGACGAATTCACATCAGCTGCTACAGCACCACTGTTGCCAACTTTCTTTGTGTCGCCAGTGGAAAGGTAAGTTACAGTGGAAAGGTATGGGTGGCGATGCACATGTGCAACGCGGAGGAGAGTCGAGTCGGAGTCAAAATGAAAGCCACCATTCTTTTCGTTGGTCTGCATTCTTTTGCTTCTCCTCTTGATACCTTTACTATTCTTAATAGGGCGACCACTGTCGCTTAAAATACCATCTATCTTCACCCACCACTCTGCGCCTGCCAATTTACTCGTCGCGCTTCTTTCTCGCGTGTGCGCTTCGAATACTTGCGCCACCAGTGATTCCAGCCCAAAACGTCCAGGGGATCCTGCTGGTAGCCAAAACGTGCCAGTAGGAAGAGCAGCAGCTATATCATCTGAGCGCGCTGCGTTCGTCGTACCGAACTGCGCTGCTGCTGCAGCAGTAGCTGAAACAATAGCTTTGCCAACTTTGTCAACAGCATTGCAGTCAGCCAGCAGTTGCTTCAACGACAGTAGTTTGGCCTCTAGATCTGGTTCAAATGGCTCCCCATTGCATGCTGCAAGCTCCGGCACTGCACACGGCCAAGCACGAAATGGAGGCATCAGTGCACTTCTATTCCTTTCTTGCGATAGTAGTTTTGATGACGCGGTTGTACGGTTGCTTAGGTTTAACAATGCAGGAGCATCGTCGGCGGCTGCGGATTTCGATGAGTGAAAGCTTCGAGATAAATTTTCGGAAGAAAGAGAAGTTGAATTCAACGAATGGTCGTTCTGAAGTCCATTGTAAAACTGCGCGATAGCAGTGGAATTGGGGCCATCCCTCAAAGCTGGCGCTGAAGCAGATTGCTTCAAGGTCAATTCTTCAAAGTGGCTTACAACCGCGAGATACTTGGGCCGTACGGATGGCCGTACGGCACGTACGAGGGCAAATGCATCAACCAAGGTACGCTGCTCTAGGGCTATCAAGAGGGCCATGGCGACGGAAGGGGCACGATTGACCCCGCTTTGGCAGTGCACGTACACCAAGGGAAGTAGTGATGTTGCAGTACTGGTGTCGGAAATTGAGTGGCGAAGTGCAGACCGCACAAAGGCCACCACAGAAGGCAGTACCTGCAGCAACTTCTCGTCGTCGCCATCGTCGTTGAGGTAAAGCTGCAACATGCGCGTATCACCATTCATGCTTACGTCGTCATTGCTGCCCTTGTTGCCGCTAGTGTTGCTACTTCCTTGCTCAAAAGCGGCTGCTACAGCAGGATGTGATGCTGCCGACAAGCAATTGATTATGTGAGTAACTCGCCGCCCGCTACTGCTTTTAGCTGCATTCAAATCATCAGAGATGTTGTCGCTGCCAGTATTACGGAGACTCAAATCAGATCCTGCTGCAATTTTTGTAATTGGAGTGCGATAGTCAAGAAGGCCTTCGTCCGGTTTTCCGCCAATGGCGAGCCAGGGCACCAACAAGGAGACAGTCTTATCGAAAGAGTAGCCATGCATCTTTTTAGCTGCAATGCAGCTGGCTAAGTATGCTTCCACAGATGCCAAACAACATGCAGAGTCTGTGCCCTTACATGCATGTGGCGATGGAGCAGATATTGAAGATGATACAGTGTTACTTTCATTGCCATTGTTTGGATAATTTTTAGGCTCTGAACTTCCGATACACGAGGCAGTGATCACTCCGCTGTCGTCGACCGCAGTCGTCCACGGGCACGCTTCATTACTGCTTATCAAGTGGATCTTCTTTGAACTAAACTCGTCGCCACCATTACTGTCGCAATTCATGTATTTCTTCTTCTCAACTTCCTCGTCCTTTTTCTCAGAGTTCTGAGCCTGATCTGCTTGCGGAGGTGCTAGATAACGGCAGCAAGGAAGTTCTGCCGCCTGTTGCGCGAGATAGGGCAAGCTCGCGAGGAGCGCGACGGCTTCCAAATCGCTTGCAGCAGATGGTGACAGGGATAAGATCGGTGCAGCAGCAGTATACTCTGCCATCCCTGGGTCACCAGCCTCCTTGTGACCGTCGTCGGATATTTCACTATGCGAATTGACTTCAACACTTTTCCTATCATCTCCTTGACTTTCTGCAACTTTTTCCGCATTTGCAGAGGCCTTCTGATCTGATTCCTTTCCTCTGTGTAATTTGCTGTCGTTGTCTCCTTTCCTGCTAACTTGCGCTTCGCTTGAATGCATGTTACTCCGATGAGATAATGGAGGTGGCGCAAAGAGGGGATGCAAAGCAGCGTTGGCCGCGGAGAGCAAAGCACGGCGATGGTTCGTTGCATCCACAAAATTGCGCCCAAGAAATACCGCTCCACCATTGTTGTTGTTGCTGCTGGGCTTCTTATCGCCGACAACTCGAAAAGCATGGACACACCCCGCAGGCAGGAGCAAAGTGTCTCCAGGTTGCAGCACAAAGCGCCAAGGCTTCGTGCCGCGCATCCGTTGAAAAGCCCATGCCTCGAGGCCTCCAACTTTTGCTGTGCTTTTCGACTTTTTAGTACGCTTTAAGCTGCGCCGTTTCGCTGGCGCTGACCCTGCCTTGGATGCTGCTAATGCCTCGTCTACGTCTTCGTGACCTTTTACTCCTTCCTCGTGTTTGGCATCTGCGAGGGGTATAGGCAGAGCCAAGGCTGCTGCGCCGAGAACTGAGGCAGCTGCGGCACTGTCAACTGGATACTGAGGCTGTTGTTGCAAATGCTCTTTGCGACTTCCGCTTCCCGGTTGGCTCCTCTCCTCATTTTCGGCAACCCGTTCCTCGCCAGGGAAAGCTGGGAGAAAGCCACCAGCGAAAGGATGAAGCCCCAAAAGGTCACTGTCTGATTCTGGGAAAACCACATATTCCTGTGAAGAAGACGAAGACAGAGAAGATATAAGAAGAAGAAAATGAAGCAAGAATAAAACATGCACGCTCATGTATTCTAAAAGATACAATGCTCTTATATAGTGAATTATGCCTTTCGCACATGAAAGAAGATATGAACCTCTTCCTCCCTCAGTATTGTCTCTAGGTTTTTTTCTACCTTTGTTCCCGACAGCATGGTTACAGCATGATGAGACGCTAACGCATCCACATGCAAGCGAGCACTTCCTGATAACAATGAAGATGGTGTCTCCGATGAAGCGGTATTAGTAGCAGAATCTTCGTCATTTATACTATTCACCCACAATTGCCACGCGCTGTCGCCGCTGCTATCGATGATTGCATAATCACCAGCAGCCGCTGAGGAATACGTCCCATCTGCGCCATGAATACTTGTGGCCTGGTTAAAAGAAAAGTCCGGCATGAAGGTAGAGGCTGCGATGCTTAATGCGCCCATAGGGCTCACTGGAGCACACCCGCCGCCGAGTGAGTGTGGTAAATCAGCACTGTCGACATCCGGTATATTTCTGTTCCCGCTGGTCGATGTCTCTAAGTGGTCGTCAGAAGACGATGCAGAAGTATTGCCCTCGGCAACGGCAGCTGGCCAACACACGCCTCCAACGCGAAGTGCAAACGCAGCCACCGGTGGGACCTGCCACGCATGGGTAGCGTCTAGAGGGGAGCCTTTGGGGGCACGAAGGTGGCGTAGGGCATGGACGGCGGAGGAGTTGGTGGACTGCAAAGAGGGCAACAAGCGTGGACACGCCGACGACGCTTGCCATCGCGCCCATTGCACTTGTGACACCGGCGACGATGATCGCGGCGGGGAGCGGGTACTTGAGCTGTGATCAGAGTCATCCCTGTCGTGACTTCGCGGAGAATTACCCAACGCTGCAAGCACTGCTCCTAAAGTAACGGGTGGTGCGGGGGGTGCGCTGGGGTCGGTGGCAGCCGGAAATGTCTGGCCGTTTGTTTGTGAAAAGCCACCGTCAGCAGTGCCAGCATAACCTCGACCACGAAGCCCGAAGTCGTCAGCTACTGCACCGCTGCATGCTGCTCTCAGCCAAGCAACTGTCGCTGCTTCTTTTGTCGATTGGAGAGAAGACAAGTTCACGGTATCAGCATCGTCGTCCGCGTTGGCATTAGAAGCACCAGAATTGCTTGGTGCGCTCCTTTCTGTGAGCACGAGTGGCGCTCCTTGAGCTGCAGCTAGGCGCCACGCAGCATCAAGGGTGACAGTGAGATTTGCCCCTGGATTGTACTCTAGGCGCCGCACCGCACGCACCTGTGCTGGTTCCTTCTGGCTATCAACACAGGTACTGCCGTCGTTTTCATTGTCCTTTGAGGCACTAATCCTACTCGAACTACTACCGTCTTCAGACCTCTGAGTATTGCTACTCTTTTTCCTGATATCACTGTTGCTACTACCATCGCTGAGATGAGAAGTGCACTGCGTTGTTTGTGCCTCCAAAACATTGGCGCGGCGCTCAAAACTTGCCAGCCAGTAACGGCACTCGATAAGCCCCTGCCGTGCGTCGAGCGCGCCTAATGCCACCGCAACCTCAAAATCACTGCATAGATGGTCAGGTGACATGCTAGTATGCGAACCTGGTATCGCTGCACCGGCTGAAATTGCATCGAGGGTGGCGTGCCCACGCCATAAACGCACTAGCCCACGTGAGTAGTTTCCAAAGGCTGCCACTGATGCAGCATCTTTCTGAGGGGTCTTATTCTTGCTCGAAGCCTTTTTCGGTTTATTCTTTCTCCACAATCCTTTGGGGGGCGCACTGGTGTGCCCAACCGCGACTTTGCATGCTGCGTACTGTGAAGAAGGGTCTGAATGTGGAGCGAGCAGTCCTATGCAGGCCAGTACTGATTGACGCGCTGGCGATCCTGCCACCAGCTGCTGCATGTGTTGCTGCGCACGTTCAAGTATGGCTGCAGTCTCAGGTGCTGCCCCTCCTGAATCGCTATTGCTATGCACAGCTTCATCGGCAACGCCAATCCAAAAAGTAGCCAACCAGTGCTCGAATTGTTGAGCAGGGCTTTGCTTGAATTGCGGAGCGCGAATAGCTCGCGTCCACACATCTTCAAGATGAGCAAGGGCACGCTTGTGTTCTTGTCGGGCCACCCAAGCGTGCACGCGTCGCCAGTCCGCACCGCCGCCACTAGGATCGTCAGTTGAGAATGAAGCAGCGGTCGTCGAAGGAGGCAGCACCGCACGCTCATGCAGTCCTTGAGTGAAGATGATGTCTCTTGAGGCACGAGCCTCAGAAGCTGCACCCTCCCAACGATCAAAATCGTGATTCACTGGGAAATCCGCCAAGCAGATTCTCGCCAACAAGCACACAGCTATCGCGATACCTGTTGCACTGCTCATGTGGAACATGATCTAGCGTGTTTAGGAGGCCGGCAATAGTTTCTCTAGGAGGAATATTTGTGATTACTCTTGAACTACGCAGCTCCTCGCTAGAAGCTAGCGTGACTTAGACCTAGAGTATCTATAGCTAGTAGCACACGTTCTCTAGGAAACATTCATCGCATCTATCGGTGCCTCTTTAGTTTCTAGCTAAACCAAGCCTGTCAGTAGCGTCAATTGCTGCACAAAATGTTTTGGCATTGTCACTCACATTGTCACGGTAATATTGGCAGGATTCCGTGAATTGAGCATTGAACACAGAAAAAAACAGAAGAAACGCAGAAACGCATGAAAAAAACCCCGCACACATCACTCGGTACAGTGCAGTAGCTTGGCACTCTTGGGGGAAAGCATTACGTCGTAAAGCGCCCTAGTGGTGCTTAATGCTGCTTGGTCTGTGCAGTCGATAAGAATGGACGACGCATATCTATCGTTGCTCTAATCCCATTTCACTATAACTGAAGCTGCGGCGCGGGCACCTCGGAGTCCCGGAGGCCTAGGTTCGGTTTCCCGCGGGAAATTCCGCGGAATTCCCGCGGAAAGGGAAATTTTTACCAATTGGACGTGATTTCCGCGACGGGAATTTAGCAGTGCCTTTATGACCACGGCACGGAAATACCGCGGAAAACCCGCGGAAATCCCGCGTGAAGTGAAATTTTTAGCCATCGCTCGGAAATTCCGCGGAAACGGGAATCCCAACCCTGCCGGAGGCCGAAGAACCAAAATGAATGTCAAGAATTTATATCGATCGCATCTAATTCCGCAAATTTAATTGACCCACTTGAATACGCACCATAAGCGCTCTTGGATTTCTAAGATGGATCAATATCTCTATTCCATTGAGATATCTCGAAGTATACGCCGTGAGAAAGCGCGTGGCTGACTATATCGAAATTGGTTCTGAGGTCGCCTGTAGTTCGATGTGAACGATTTGGACCTCGGTCTCATCTCGCTATTTGAATTACAGTGGAAAAAGAGCGCACCCCGGCATACTTCTCTGACAATAGCGCCGAATTACTGCACGACATCAGCTTCAGTGAAGGCATCAGCAAGTGCATCCGTATCAGCACCACCAAAGGCATCCAGCAGCGCATCGTACAGTGGCTGCGCTTCTTCTGGCTGTGGTTCCGTACCGCTCAGCGCTGCAGTGGCCCATCCTCCAGGAGGTGGAGCACGGCCGCTACTCCGTCGCTGCCGACGAGCTGAAGATGACCCAGACTCTCTTGCGGTTGAGGCAAAAGCATTAGCAGACGCTGAATTGCTAGAATTGAGAGTAGTAGCAGCATTGAATGAAATAGAGGTGTTGGTAGTGGCGCCAACAGAAGCTGTTCTTGTCCTCGCTGGCGAACCGTAAAAGCTTTGATTCGTGTCTTGCCGAGGCACGATTACGGCACCCTCCAGAGTGAGGAGCCCAAGAAAGAGACCCTGGCAGAGAGGATTGGTTAAGAAGACATAAGATGAGCAGAGAAGCATACTAGTTAAATGAAAGAGGCAACAAAAGAAGAGGAAACATTCACTAGGTCTCATCATGAACCAACATTGGGAGTAAAATTATCCAGCGCAGACAGCAATCGAACCTGTTGGTGCGCGTACGCAAAAATAGCTGCTCCGCTGCCTGCTGCATTGTGTGCCACTTCCTGTTCCTTCGTACCGCCACCTTGAACAGTCTCTTTAGGCTCTGCTCTCGCTGTTTGTACTGCTTCAACTGTATCCATGCTAGCAGCAGTTGGAGCTTGCTGCTCGCTTTCAGACTCCTTGCCATCCTGCTCAGAAGAAGCCCTTCTCAAGTCTCCTCCTTTGCCATGATTGCTGTTGCTGCTGCTCCTACCTATACTGGTATCGTTCTCATGGCCTACTGCTCTTCCGCCATGATTGCTATGGCCCATAATGACGCTACTGCTCGGACCACAATCAATGCTGGTAACCTCCTCGCTACCATGGCCACTCTCATCTTCGGAACCACTCCCACCAGTCATATTGCTGCTGCTCTTGCTATCTTGAGCTTCAATTAATTTTGATTCCACCGCTTTCGTGATGGTAGGAGCAGCGAGCCTTGCCTTGATCGAAGGTGCTTGAGGAGATGATGATAGTGATGACGATGGTTTGTCCAAACGGCCTGACGACAAACTCACCGAGGCTGCGCGCCCCACGGGGCCCAAGGCCACGCCAATGTCCGCACCTAAGGTGACTTGGCTGCCGGAGAAAGCAGCGACAGCAGCGTCCGTCCACAGCACGAGCAAAAGTGCACCCACTTCAGCGCCGATTTGCAAACCGCCGCCGAGGCCCATCAACAATATGGCCGACGGTGCTGACCAATCACAGCCGTTCTCGTCGTCGTCGTCGTCGTTGTCATCATTCTCGTTGCCGGTTTTGTCATTTTTTATATCGCAGGTGCTGCTCCTGCTGGCTCGATGGCCCACGCTACTACTGTATTCCAAACCTTGGCTATTTCTCCTTCTTTGCCTCGGTTTACGCTTGGCGACGACCACTCCAGTGCCGACGCGCCCCCCGAAGCCCATGCCTACTTTCGCGAACTGGAGCACCGCCACCCCTTTGCAGCGCCGCAGGAGCTCCACGGGCACGCGCTCGCGGTTCGAGGCACCATTGCGAGTGGTCATGGCACGCACTACTGCCGCTGCGCGCACCAGCTCCCTTTCCATGGAGAACCTTTTCATAGTGTTCACGCGATCATCGATTGCAAGCCAGGAAAAGACGCGAAGTCAGCATGGAAAAAAAAAACATTGCACTTAATCAAGTATGATTTTGAGCTATGTGGTACACGCAACGAAACTTACCAAACTGACGGTTGAAACCATTTTGGACTTAGAATATTCTGCTTAGCTTTCGCCTTTGCTACCACTTTGTCTCGGCGTGTCTTCTCCAGAGCTGCAGCAGCCTTGAGCCATTCTTCCACGTCTACTTCAAACTCGCAATGGTTAGCACCTTCCATGCGAGCTTCTGCATCGGTACTCCTGTCATCACCGCTGCTATTGCAATCAACCACCACTAGAGTCGCTGCTCCTTGGTCGCTGCTACTTTTCTTGTTGTCGCTGCTCTCGTTGCCATTGTCCACCTTGTGTCGAAGCATCAGGAGAGCTTCAGCCAGCGATGCTCCACCGTACGGATACTTAGACCTTTCATTGAGCTTCTCAACCCCACTTCCAAGTCCTGCTCGCTCCGAACCGTTGGTCGTTGCGGCATCAGTAGCAGTGTTTGCCGCTAGAGTGCTGGCCTCAGTTGATGCCTGGCGCTTGAGGCGCGCGAACGTCTCAGCGAGGGAGACCCGCACGCGAGCCCGGGACCATAAGCGGCACCGCACGAAATGCCGTGAGCGCCCCAAGTCGACAGGGCTCATGCTTCGCACGCGAGCGACGCGGTCATCGGTGCCGGGAAAGTGCGTGCCGTACCTGAAGGCGCGTGTGCGGTAGCGAGCAAATGACGACGAAATGGAAGGGCAGGAACAACAAGCAAGCCACGTGGAACTACTCATACCTACGATGAAGATAAAAAAGGATATGCACTTTCCCCCCTTTGAAGCGTGCGCTCAGCTGTATAACAATACTGAGGAACATAATGAGCACGCACCACCACCCAGCGTTTGCAGCCAAATGGTCAGGGTCATCGGCAGAAGGCATCCACGTCGGGTCCGCCCAGTCCCAGAGCAAAGGGTCTGGCAACGGCGACTCCGACGCCCACACGGCACCTCGCGACGCCAAGTGCTGACATAACGAGAGCGGCACATGATGAGCACACAATGAGCTAACCATATAATATATATTCAATGGTGTGCTTAAATGAAAGGGCAGCATGTCAGCACATAAGCTGCAACAAATAATGCACGACCGAACTACTGTAAGTAACCAGGCATAGTAAAGAGTTTAACCTGCGCGAGTTCGGGGGACTGCGCTGAGCTGGCACCTTCAAATGGCTTCCAATCAACGGCCCACAAGTGCTTGCGACTCCAATGGTCTTCGTCCTTGGCTGGCACAGGCACCCACCGCTCGGACTCCACCACGTAATCCACCACACGCTCATTGGTCTTCAAGCTCGAACAGCACCGCTGCACCAAGTTCGTGAGCATCACCCAGGTGGCGGAACCATCCGCATAGAGCGGGTTATGAATGTCGCCATCAAGCTCACTATCTGAGGTGTCACTTGCAACGCCCAAGTGTAGACCACTAAAGGAGGCTAGTCGCCCATTGGATTCGGTCAATGGAGCAAGGGTTGGCCCTAGTTGATCGTCATCAGAATTTGATTTTTCGTCATCACTGAAGTCGTAAGCTGCAATGCGGCACAATAAGCCTGACATTGCACGTCTATGAACTCTTACTACAGTTCGAGACTAGCACTTAGCACATGCTTCATTTTTTGACAGGGGCATTCATTATTGTGTCTCGTTCACCGCACCAGTCGTTCTGTCCGTCAAGTCATCGTATAGTAGTCATGTTCTGAAATGATTGAAAGATCGAACATCAGACATACGACGACACCAAAAAGTGGAATTTGCCCGGATTTATCCGTAATTTGTTTGTTTCGTCGGTAATTAAAATTCTTGCGTTTCTGCATTTTTGTGAGTGTTTATTGGTTCTTGGTCGTTTGGGTTGTTTTGTTTCGTTGGGTGTTGTTTCGTCGTCGTCGTGAAATTTTTATTTCCATGGCACATGGCACTCGCACTCACTCGGCACAAACAAGCAGCGTAGATGAGCAGAAGATAGGAGGTTTATACATGCAGCGCCGAAAACAACTGAAGAGTATAACATGGCTTAACTTAGTGATTACATTCTAGCACCGCGTGCTAACCTCTAGAAATTCGCTCAGTGAAAAGGAATTATCATCTCGCGCATATTTTGCTTTCAACGCTGGTGTCAGAAGTATGCCGACTTTTTACCGAGACAGCAGCACGAAAAGCGAGCCAACCACACGGCGAACTGGAAGACTCTTCCACGGACGGTCCTCGTCTACGGATTCTGTACCTGATCTTCGTGATGGTCAATCGTCTCAATCAACTGGGCAGAAGCTGCTCCGTGCAACTCACTCAAATGTTTCAGACGCCAGGAAGAAAGAGATCCTCGAACTTCGTCGAGCGAATTTACGGCAGAGAAAACGTGCATTTGACCAGCTTTTAATGCTCGATGTTACGGGCAAAGTTGACGGGGTGCGCGCCAAGGGGCGTGGGCCGCCGCCGGTGAAGGCGTCCTATTGGCCGAGACAGACTACCCTCAAGAGGGCCACGCCGCCAGTGTTGCCGCTAGAGCATTTTTTTAGAACACAGTCGTCGTCGCCTTTCGATGTGAACATTTTCGACCCAGCCATTGCTGAAGATACGTCAGCGCACGGTAGGAAACAAGCAGGGCCTCATCTAGAAGACTCAACCAATTTGCATACTGATGCTCGAGACCTGGAGCAGTCAGCAAAGGTGCTTGAGGACTCCGGTACTCAGCGAGAGAGGAGGTTTTATCGGCTGGACGAAACCGCTGATCCATCCACTGCGAGCGTGTCAGATGACTCAGATCGAGCATTAGAGCTGTCCTTAGACCGTCCACCTCCAGCGCCGCCGTACCAATTTCCTACACCGTCATCATCAGCGCCGAAGGGCAAAGCTCCGGGCACCAGCTTAGACGGCCCCAAAACACCGGCAACTGCCACCAGCGCAGCCTCTGGCTCGAGCAGTGGAAAGCCTGCAAAGTCTAGCGCCTGCAGAGGGAGCGCCAACAAAAGCAGCACCAAAGTGAATGGCAGCATTGGCAGTAGAGTTACCTCTGGTTCCAATGCGCCCACAGCTTTGCCTCCAAGAGCTTCTTTGTCTCGCATTGACAGCGCCTCCTCGGTAGCTGCAAGCCCACATCCTCCGCCTCCTCCTAGTGGGCGTCGACTCGCCCAAAGATCGAACTCGCAAGCGAGTACATCCAGATTTCCCGCCAAAAGCACGGGGGGGTCGAAAGCTTCAGCGCCTACGAAGAACGGCTTCTTAGCGCCAACGAAGAACGGCTAGCTCAATGGAGCTCGGACCTCGATCTACTTACTAATTAAAATTGAAATCCAAGCAGCAATCAGCATTTCACCATTCACAACCCATTGTGCTCTAGCTATTAGTGTAACCTCAACCTCGCAACCAAAACCAAACCAATATAATTTCGATAGGCTCCAATTTTATTGGAGTATGCAATACAAACTTATTCTTTTGGCTTCTAGCTCTTGCTCTTGGAAATTAGAAGGACTGGAAGTTCTGTTCCTTTTCACGGACGCCGCGGACTGAAGGACAGGGGTTTAAAGGGCTCATAATTGGAACGGCAACTCCGACTAAATTCTTTATCTAGGAGTAAGATGGGAGTTCATGTACGAGTCTCGGGAGTAATTGTCGAACTGGGCACGCGGCCTGACGAGGCGGAGTGGTTCTCTTTATTTCTCCGAGTAAATTTGCGCGGCTCCCAAGACACTTTTTGACTTAAAGCCCTGAACCAGCAATGCAGACCAAATCCATGCAGTATCGCGGCGTGCCGTCGGCATCAGGCTCCAAGGTTCCGAGCTTGGTGCCACACGCGCTCATGAGGGTAGTGCCGTCGGAAGAAGTAATAACATTCTCGCTGATCACCTCTGGAGTGCGAAAACTCGGCCAACCGTGCTCTTGTGTTTCAGACTGCGAATGATTGAGGAGTGTCACAAAGGGGCGTAGAGGTAAAATACGGTTGCGTGGATATCTTCACAACATAAAGGAAGATAAGGCTATCAGTAAATGATGAAAGGAGCTCAATATTATTGAGGTAATAAGAAAGTAAATGATCTAATGAGGCAATTGATGGCGCGTTCATTGATATGATACGCATTTGCAAAGCGAA
>Ga0307930_1002794_pt1 | contig 13136 bp, 12 predicted proteins | sample OrgLakmetageno46_FD_203161 | JGI IMG/M metagenome (GOLD analysis project Ga0307930, IMG submission 203161) | Saline water microbial communities from Organic Lake, Antarctica - #46 | ecosystem: Environmental > Aquatic > Non-marine Saline and Alkaline > Saline | place: Antarctica: Organic Lake... | reverse complement strand
TTCGGCTGTTAGCGACACCAAACACTTCTAGCCTAATGTTTCTAGCCATCAACGCCGGTTGTTGCAGTGCAATTTGCCGAAGTAACTCCTGACCAACATTGCCACACCCTACCAAAAACGCATCAATGGTGTGCTTTTTAGTGAAGAAATTTTGATGTATCACTTTTACCGCTTTCTTGGCTTTCGAGTTTTCAATCACAGTACTAATTGACCTTTCTGACGAACCCTGTGCAATGGCCACATTATTCACTCTAGCTTGTGCTAAGGCGCCAAAAAACTTTGCCGCCATCCCTTGTGACTGTCGCATACCATCACCAACCAAGGTGACAATAGCGAGTTCTCGGCGCACTTCAATTGGTTCAAGTAGTTGATTAATGAGTTCAAGCGCGAAGCTGTCTTCTAACAACTCTAACGCGCGGTCGGCATCCTTATTTTGAATACAAAAACTGATACTGTATTCAGATGAACTCTGGGTAATCAGACTGATTGATATATTACCTGTAGAAATGATATCAAAAATCCGGCTAGCCATACCAACCATGCCCTTCATACCCGGCCCTGCAATGTTAAACATCACTACATTTTCAAGGTGAGAAATACCTTTCACACTTGTCCATTTCTCACTTGCTTCATGGCTAATTAAGGTACCCGGTGCACTTGGATTTAAGGTGTTGCGGATTAAACAAGGAATGCTGTATTGAGCAATAGGACCGATGGTTTTTGGATGCAGTACCTTAGCACCAAAATAAGACAGTTCCATGGCTTCTTGATACGTTAACTTGTCGAGTAAAACAGCGCCGTCTACTTGATGAGGGTCGGCATTATAGACACCATCAACGTCGGTCCAAATTTCACAGCAGGTAGCGTCAATGCAGGCTGCTAATATTGCCGCAGAGTAGTCCGAACCATTGCGACCTAGTGTGACCTTTGCACCGAGTTCATTAATCGCAACAAAACCAGGCATGATGATGAGTGAAGCGCCACTGGTATCAACATCAGAAAAACGGGCTTTGCTGGCACTTAAGTCGGCAATACTGTCAAGATAGTCACCGTGAGCGACAATATAATCGACGGGATCAATGATGTTATTGCTGAGCCCCTTTGCATTTAGAATTTCGCTAAAAATACGCACGCTAACATATTCACCCAAACTCAAGATGGCCGCGGTGATTTGATCAGGACATACTTTTAATAGTGCAATACCCTTGAGTTGCTGCTCAAGGACCAGTAGCTTTTCAGTGATAAAATCGTTAAGGGGCTGATAAGAAAAATTATCTAAGTTCTCGTTCAAATCGTCGGCAATCGCATGTAGGGTCATGTTTAGCTTTGCGAAAAGCTCTCCGTAGTCGGCACCCGACTGAGCTTGCTCACATAGTAACGAAAGAGCATTAGTCACCCCTTTGGGTGCAGATAACACGACGGCAGCACCTTCTGTTTGGTGTGTATCAGCACTAATCTCTAGCACGCGCATGTATCTAGTTGCATCAGCGAGACTCGAACCACCAAACTTTAAAACCTTCATGTATCTCTCCTATGCTCAATTGAGCTTATATTTGCCACATACAAAAAAACCCGCTTTTGGCGGGCTTTCGTTAACTGCTTAATATACAAAAGCTAACGACTGCCCCTTAATGGCATGGTAATCATCATACTGGTCATTGTTTGCATCATGCTTGTCGTCATGATAATTGCTACAATATGACTCACAGCACTAAAGGCTGCGCAAGGTAATTTATCACTGGCATGGATAGTTATATTGACGTTTTTTCGTACAATGTTAACCATGCTTAGTTCAACCCTCTCAGTTTAACTTTCTTGTCGTTAGTTTTATTCTTATTTTATGAGCTCAATCTGCCGTATAGACGTCTATATGTCAACCTTGATTTTAGGGTAAACGGAATATTTTTGATCATTTTCATTTAAGTTGGGAAATTAGCCCACTGTGGGAATTTTTTATTTTTCATGTATTTAGCTTAAATTCGCATTCGCGTTCTGATCGAAATTATCAATTTAGCTGGGAATTTTGCTAATTTCTATTTTTAAACCGTATGTATTTAATTAACTATTTTTATTAAAATTGGGGGAAACCCAAGCATTAGAGTGGACTGATCTTTCCCCCGATTTCCTAGACACTTTCCACTTAGATAAAATGTGTTGAGTGCAAAATATTGCGGTCAATGGCCAAAATGAATAAATTTGAGGCCAAGATGGATGGATGTTCGATAATCCATACAATCTAATAGGCTTCAGAACGCTAAATACAATCGTTCTTTGCCATCAAAATCCCGTTGCTAACAAAAGTGTTGCATATACCGGCGATTGTGAACACCAGTAACCCCCCTACATACATTCTACTGATTGGCCAAATGGAATGCAGAGCAATTTATTACTGCAATTTATAAATATCTTTTGCCAAAGCTGCGAATACTCCCCATTATCTCGAATTATCTGACTTAATTATTTTTGATTTTTATCCAATCTGTTATTATGCAAAAAGAAAAGATAGTTTATATTTAATCAGGAAAAAGTATGACAACTAAACAACAAACAAATGACGACGAAGGTCATGTTCATGGTCCAGATTGCAACCATCACCACGAGCCACAAACTCCGACTATTAGAGAAGGCGCTAAAATCGGCCGTAACGATGTATGTCCGTGTGGCAGTGCTAAAAAGTATAAGAAATGTTGCGGTAATAAGTGATATCAGCAACGTTTAGGTTCTACGTATCTCTGTAAACGGTGAGTAAGGCCATTTACAGATTAGTAATAATATTTCAGGTTAGAATAAGCTAACTCTTTGAACGCCCTAATTAAAGGTTTTTTATATATCGAGATGGAAAAATCGAAGCTTCATTTTGTTAAGGAATTAATTGGGTTATTAGCACCCTTTAAGCCATCACTAGAGCAACTTAAACGGCAGAAACTCAAGCTGATCATCCACGTTGGCACACCAAAAACTGGCACCACTAGCTTACAAACCTACCTTGATAAAAAACAACGCAAGCTCAGGGCAAAAGGGATCCTTTATCCACATAATCTTGATAAATTACAAAATACCGCAGCACCAAAACACCAATGGTTTGAGAAGAATTTAGTTACGATAAATTTGCACAGCTTGCTAGAAAATTTCAAGAATATCATCTCACAAGTTAAAAACGACACCCACACCATTATATTGTCATCTGAAGGTATTTATAATTACTGGTGGGATTTTCCTAGCCAATCAAAAGATATTTTAGGTGAGTTGAGTAAACTCTTCGATATTGAAGTCTGGGTGTGGTTTCGTGAACCCTTAGGTTTTATTGAAAGTTACTATAAACAATGTATTCGCAACCCCCAAGTTGTCGGCAACCCATGTTATGGCAAAGACTTATCCTTTACTAAAATGTTAGATATCAACTGGTTTTATCAACATTTAGACTATCAAGGCTTCGTTACCGAATGCCAAACAGTATTTGGTAAAAATAACATTTCAGTATTTCAATATACCGGTGATGTAGTTCAAGAAGTCATACGGAGATTAGGGCTCGCGACTCCTCATGACAATCCGACCCCAAGACAAAATAATAGTGTAAATAGTGCTTCAACAAAATTACTAAGAGTAATAAACCACTATGATATTAAAGCAAAAGACAAAGCGCTTTTGATGCCTCATTTAAAAGCAATCAATGCCGTCCTTGAAAATTATGCAAATGACATATTGATTGATGAAACATCTACAAAAAGAATCCTACAATTATCTAGGCCCATAAATTTTTAAGTCGACGACTTAAAGACATCTCTTTTCAGGGCTCTTTTCAGGACTCTTTGAATTACCTTCTAATTACATATTAAGTGAGTCGAAAAGGTACTGAAAAACCTCCTCTCGGTTTATTTCATTAAAGTTCTCATGCAGGTTATCTTCATAATAACGGTATTCAACTAGCGGTGACTGGATACGTTCCATTTGAGTCTTAGTGAACTGCGCGTCTGCCAGATGATCCATTCCAGCAATCGCCACAGCAAGAGGATAATCTGTCCAGTTCGCGAGTTCTATTGCTAGTTTCGCTTGAGCCTGTTGGGAGACATTGGCGAAACGAGGAGTGGCAAATCCGCCTCTCAGTCCAGAGTCAATGTCTTGCTGATGTCGCTTCAAGACTGCTTGGTCATGAGTCAACTGGCTCAAATCAATTTTTAACGAAACTGGCAAAGTGGGGAAAAATTTTGCAAGTATATTTACGATAAATGCTGGAATAGGTGGACCCGTCTTATTCTTGAGCCAAGGTGAAGAAATTCCAAAACCGCGGATATTTTTTTGGTTTTTGCCTAAACTCAGCCCATACAGCAAAGCGATTAGTCCACCCATAGAGTGGCCAAAAATATAGATTGGAAGATTCTGGGTAGGGTTTTGTGAAGCGTTGACGAGATCATGAACATGCTGCAAATAAACATCGAATGTTTCAATATCAAGTAAGTTTCTTTTACCCGTATTTATTTCGGCGTAGGTTCCATGGCCAGGAAGGTCTATGGCATGCAGCTCATACCCCCTCTGATTATAAAACTGCGCTACCACATTCCAGTCTCCAGAATGAGCCATTCCACCGTGGATCGCGATAATGATCCCCTTAGTTGTCTCTGCCGCATTCCATTTGCGAACGAGCAGACCTTCATTGTTTTTGGTTGGTAGAATATACGTACTGTTTTCGCCAAATGGATGAGTAGTCATGATTATCTCGCCTAGTGAGTTTAGTTTTCGTCGTGCTCATGCTGATTTTTTTGGTGTTGTCGACGTTGTAAGATAGAAAGAATAAACGCTATCCCAGATCTATACAACAAAACTGACTGCAGACAATACTGACTTCATGCGACTAACAACTCAGAGCGAGAAAACGATACAGACCGCATTACTTATCTGGCTTCCAGTATCACGTATTTTAAGGCATGGGCGTAAAAAAATATTTAATACCTTGTGTTTTTCTCATATTGTCCCAAGCTATATATTGAGGACAACAAAAAACATAATCAAAGCAAAGAGGAAAACCTATGAAAATAAATGTTTCAGGTCATCACTGCGATATCTCAGAGTCAGCTAAACAAGATATTCAGCAAAAATTCTCAAAAATAGAGAGTCATTTCCCGACCCTTATCGCCGTAGCTGTCATTGTGACTAAAGAGCACAGAGAATACAGCGCCGAGGTTGCCACTAAATATGAAGGCAGCAGTATTGCAGTAAAAGGCAAGAATGACGTTATGTATCCGGCCATTTCTCAAGCCATTAAAAAATTAGATGCCGCGCTTAAGCACCGAAAAGGCCAATTAAAAGGCGACTTACATGATAAGCCGACAGTGACTACACCAGAAATTGCGCATGAAATTATCCAAGACATGGATCTAAGCTAAGAACTTGAGCGCAATTCTCTAATATCGGACAACACACCTAAATTAAACAATACATTGCGCATGCAATAAGGCAGCCCTAAAGAATCAAATCGCACTACTTCCGTTTAGAAGTATTGCGTTTCTTCGCTTTAATTCTATCACCCGTAATATTTGTTTTACTCACTTTATTGGTTTTGCTAGGGCGTCCACTCTTTGAAATGCTTTTCAACAAACTTTGACGGTTGCTGACTTCAAACCCTTTCTTTACGACTCGCTTAATAGAAGTACCAATAAGCGTCTCAATGCGACTTATCGTGCGCTCTTCTTCACGACTGACAAATGAAATTGCATTGCCTGAGTTTCCAGCGCGACCCGTACGACCAATTCTGTGAACATAATCTTCAGGTAAATAAGGCAGATTGTAATTGACCACAAAATCCAAACCTTGAATGTCTAGTCCTCGTGCTGCAACTTCAGTTGAAATTAATACTTGAAGCTTGGCTGACTTAAAATCAGCGAGTGCGCGGCGACGTGAGCCCTGACTTTTATCACCGTGACAAACCGCTGCATCAATTTTACTTTGTTTAAGCGCCGCCATGAGTTTGTCGGCTTGTTCTTTTGTGCTAGTAAAAACCAATACTTGAAACCAATTGTGTTCTTTCAGCAAGGCCTTAAATAAATCAATTTTGCGTGATTCTTCAACCGGGTACATTACATGGTTTACTGTGTCAGCAGCAGCATTAGCTCTACTCACTCGAATTTCAGTGTGATTGTTTAGGATCTTGTGGCACAACTCATTTACTGCAGGGGAACTGGTTGCAGAGTATAAGAGAGTTTGGCGTTTTTTCGCCGTGTGCTGAATAATTTTACTTACATCAGCAATAAAGCCCATGTCTAACATACGATCAGCTTCATCAAGCACAACAAACTCTGCGTTGGCCAAAGTGACGTTATTCGATGCCATGTGCTCGAGTAACCGACCAGGCGTTGCAATAAGCACATCAATCCCTTGTTTTAATTTGCTCATTTGCCCAGCCATTTTTACGCCACCGTATAATGCGGTAACGGTTAATGCTGTGAATTGAGCATAACTACCGATAGCCTCAGCAAGTTGCTCAGCAAGCTCTCTGGTTGGCGTTAAAATAAGCGCTCTTGGGCTACTTGAAATAGTTGCTTTAGGCGTATCAAGTAGTTGCTGCAACACAGGCAATCCAAAAGCAGCCGTTTTACCGGTGCCCGTTTGGGCATGCACAAGCAGGTCTTTACCACGACGCGCTTTCACCATCGATAATTCTTGAACAGGCGTCATCTCGCTGTATCCGCAAGCCTCAATAGCTTGCTCAAGTGAGGGATGTAAGCCTAAAGTTGAAAATTTCATGTGGGGTCCTCTGTAGCGGTTTTCTGTAATGTAATCGTTTAATGGCATGAAAGACCAATAACCGATGGCTACAGTCAAAAAATGAATGCGGAATATACAGCATTTTATACGATTTGGTGGGATTAAATGATGTTTTTCTGCTCAACACCGATATAAGGACAAATAATAGGGCTTTAGAAGATCCGCTGTTTGAAAAAAATACCTCTGGAGAGGCCGTTCGCTATGCATTTTATACTAACAAAATAAAAGGTCAGTTGCCTGCAGGTCCTTTTTTTAGTCCCTTTGCTTGTAATAGGTAAACCAAATGAAAAATTCTCTACGGTATTGTCTATATATTGCCAGCCACTTGGGGAGAGTATAAAGTACATGCTAGTCTAGGGTAAGTTCATGCAAGGCAATGATTAAAGTTAAACCATGAAAAAAAAAACCGCTTCGCCAAAAAGTATTGTATCTAATGCGTTCATCGATTCTGAGAGGAATGCGCTAGCGTCTATTCGTCATGAGGCGTCAGTTGACGCTTCTGTATTGAGCGAAGACGAAAGTAAAAACGAAGCGACCAACAATCAGCAAGCGCTAGACACAATTGCACGCCAATTTGCTTACCAAATTATTACTGGGTTTGATAAATCATATCGTTGGCATAGTCGCATTACGGCCGGGGCAAAAGAACGATTTGAGAATCAACAATGGGCTAAATCTCAACGTGCCATTGAAGAACGGATCGCTATTTATGAGCAAAGTTTAACGGATATCGTTATCGACTTATATCAACAAGTTCATCCAAAGCAACAAGATCAACGTTTTTGGAAAGCAGCTAAAAATCAATACTCTAAATTACTCAACGGCCACCCTCAATTTGAATTGGCTGAGACCTTTTATAATTCAGTTATCGGGCGTATTTTTAAACACAGTAAAATTGATGACAATATGATGTTTGTGCTGCCCAGTCGTTGTTATTTACCTGGCCAAGACCGGCATAAAGTTATTCATAGTTTTGATACTTCTGGCACTGTCAGAGCCATGCACGAATCTATATTTGATACTTATCGTTTCAAAACGCCTTTCGATAATATAGATATCGATTTAGATAACATGGACAGGGCTTTAAGGGCGCGATTAAATCGTGATGAATTGGCCAGCGTGCATACCGTAGAAATGCTAAAACCTGTTTTTTTTCGCGGAAAAGCGGCCTATTTGGTAGGCCGAATTTGTATGCCCAAGCAAACATTACCTTTTGTTATCGCCATGCAAATGACCGGTAACGGCAAGCTCATGGTCGATGCGCTGTTAACTGAGCGACATCATTTAAGTGTAATATTCAGTTTTGCACGTTCGTATTTTATGGCCGACACGCAATATCCAGCAGAAGTCGTTGCCTTTTTGCAAGAACTATTGCCGCATAAAAAGAACTTTGAACTATATATGTCAATGGGTTTTTACAAACATGGTAAAACTGTGTTTTATCGTAATTTCTTAGCCCATTTAGACAATACTTCGGCTGATAATACGACTGATATGTTTGAGCTTGCGCCCGGTATAAGAGGGCTAGTGATGACTGTTTTTCACTTACCCTCTTATGGGGTCGTATTTAAAGTGATTAAGGATGAATTTGCTGAAAGTAAAAAAATTACTCGCGAATACGTTAAAGATCGCTACCGATTGGTAAAAGCCACCGATCGCGTAGGTCGCATGGCAGATACTCATGAATACATGAATTTTCGTTTTCCGCGCAATCGTATTGACCAAGAACTCCTGCAGTACCTTAAGGATACTTGCGCGAGCAGTCTGACAATGACGCAAAGTGATGTGATAATTTCACACATGTATATCGAACGAAAAATGACACCACTTAACTTATATCTGCAACAGGAGACAGATCCGATAAAAATTCGTAATGTGCTTGATGAACTTGGTCTTTGTATCAAGCAAATAGCCCTAGCGAATGTTTTCCCGGGTGATATGTTACATAAAAATTTCGGCGTAACGAAAAACGGCCGAGTTATATTTTACGACTATGATGAGATTTGCTACATGTCCGAACGTCAGTTTCGTAGTTTACCTAAAAACGGTGACCCCTACGCTATTGATAATCTATCAGTGGGTCCTACTGATGTATTTCCTGAACAGTTTGAACACTTTATTGTGGGTAAAAAAGTATTTAAAGATATTTTAAAAGAACTACACGGCGACCTCATGACCACTGAATATTGGCTTGAAACGCAGCGCATAACCGCCCAAGGTATCATTCAAAATTTCACACCTTACCCTGAGCGATATCGTTTTATGCGTTAGTTGATTGCTTAACTTAACAGCAGGTAATAATGAGCTGCGACTGTGACCATGCCAATACCCCAGAATAAACTTCTCAACAAATGCCAGTTGCCCCAATAACAGACTAAATAAGCCAAACGAACTGCCACAAAAGTAATACACAAATAAGCAGTGGTCTGATTCATTGCATTCAGAGCAAGCACCAATAATATGGTTGGCGCAAAAAATGTGGTCGCTTCAAAACAGTTCTCATGTGCCGCTTTTGATCTAGCGCCCAGACCCTCCAGGTTTTTTTGTTGTTCGCGAGGTAACCTATTGTCATATCCTCCTTGTTTATTCATCATGATGGCTAAGGGCACTTTCGCCAACATCGGCATGAAAACTACTATTGCCATACAAATTACTACTATTGTCATACTTGTCTCCTGATTTGGTTGCCCTTGAAAAAGTCAGGGGTATAGGTCTTTATTGTAAAATTTTACGTAAAAATGTGTTGTCGTCTATTTAATACCTACAAGAATATACGATTATGCGGATAAACGTTTGTAAATCATTGCCTGAATAATATCTATATTTTCAGATAAGCAAAGATGCAAAAATCGCCAATATATCAAATGGGATACGACTGAAATGAAAATACTGATTGTAGAAGACGACTCGACCGTTGCACAGTACATTTACAAGGGTCTTAAAGAATCAGGCCACACCCCCGAAGTGGCAGACGATGGTAAACAAGGATTGTTGTTGGCCACGACCAACAAATATGATGTGATTGTTCTGGACAGGATGTTACCGTATCTCGACGGTATTACGCTATTAAGCAGCATTAGAGCTTCTGGTAATAAAACGCCAACGGTCATCCTGAGTGCAAAAAACAAAGTTGAAGATAAAATAAAAGGTTTGCGCTCGGGCGCTGATGATTATATGACCAAACCTTTCGCTTTTGAAGAGCTATTGGCACGCATTGAAATTGTTGCCTCTCGTCAATCGCCAGCAACGTCTACCGTTACCGAAATTGTGTTGGGTGAGCTAAAACTCGACCTAATTAATCGGCGCGTTACCCGCAACGATACTTGTATCGATCTGCAATCAAAAGAATTCAAACTGCTTGAATTCTTATTAAGAAATAAAGGCAAGATAGTCACAAGAACGATGCTGTTAGAAAAAGTGTGGGAGTATAACTTCGACCCTCAAACTAATGTGATCGATGTGCATATCAGCAGATTAAGAAATAAAATCGACAAAGGTTTTAGCTATCAAATTATTGAAACGATTCGCGGAGCTGGGTATTCGGTATCAGAGCCATCAGCTTAGGAGTCAAATAAGTGAGAGCAATCAGCGCATTTCGAAATAGCTCTAGCTTTACACTTAGTATTCTATTTACCAGCTTGTTAATGATGGGAGTGGTGTTTATTACCTACTTCCTTATTATTTCGAATGACGATTTACTGATAAGAGAATCTGAAGCGGCCATTAACGCTGATATAAGAGGCTTTAAATCACTCTATAGAGCCGCTGGTTCGAAGGCCGTTGAAAAAGCGTTAAACGATAGAATTGCAGAAAACGGCAACGACTTTTTCTATCACCTCAAGAACGACAAAAACAAGTTCATCACTGGCAATATGCTGTTTTGGCCGAGCGATGATGCACAAAGCATCAAAAATGGCATGTTGTCATTAAAAATTGGCGACACGGCATTCAAAGAATATGATGTTATGGCCAAGATAATGGTCTTGACTAATGGCCATCAATTACTCATTGGGCGCAATATAGACGACATAGAAATTATTCAGTGGGTTAGCCGCACCTTTGGTTGGATAATGATACTGATCCTTTGCCTAATTTCAGCTACGAGTATCTGGGTGGCCTACTATGTTGTAAACCGTATCAATATTATCTCAGAAAAAGCCGATGACATTATTTCTACCGGTAAATTAACTGAGCGCTTGCCAGTCGACAGCAACTGGGATGATTTGAGCAAATTGACCATGGCGCTAAATAAAATGCTCGACCAATTTGAGTATTCCGTTGAAGGCATTAAGTCGGTGTCTGACAACATTGCTCATGATTTACGTACGCCCTTGACAAGGCTCAAAACACATATTGAAGTGATGCCTGAGGGCGATGATAAATTTGCACTAGTGAAAGAGTCTGACAATCTATTGTCTATCTTTAATTCATTATTAAGAATTGCAGATATTGAGTCCGAACGAAAAACCAGCGCGTTTGCTCAACACAATATGAAACAAATTCTCGAGGACGTAATTGACCTTTACTCTCCCATTATTGAGGACAGTAAGATTCACTTGACGCTGACCATAAACTTAAAAAACGCAGCACTGTATTGCGATAAAGATCTTATATTCCAAGCCTTCGCAAATGTCTTAGACAACGCGATTAAATTTAATACAGAAGGGGGTAACATTATTGTTACATTAGATGACGAGGCCTTAAGCCAGCAAAAGGAAATAATTTTCAGCGTCTTTGACTCCGGTTCTGGTGTCACACCACCGGCTCTTGAAAAACTGACACAACGTTTTTACCGTGAAGATAGTAGCAGAAGTAAAAGTGGCAACGGTTTGGGCTTGGCGTTGGTGCTGGCGATTGTCAACCTCCACAAAGGCACCATCGGATTTATCGACAAGCCCTTGGCAACAGCGTCAGGCTTAGGCTGCAAGATTGTATTACCTCAACGTGAGTAGCGTTGGCAACGAAGGAATGACACCTTAACCATTCCCTGAGGACCAAATACGACCGTGTGGTTATTGATGCTTTATTCTGATTTATTGCCAGATTACTTTATTGTTTTTGCATAAATATCGTTACTTCAGCCATGACAATGCCGAATTTTTTGATATAGGAACGATTCATCATTGTTTTATCATCAAAAGCAAAAAACCAGTCGTCAAAGTTAACCCGATAGGTAGAGTCACCCACAGCTAAGTCCATTTCATATGCGAAGTTAAACGCATTCCCATGCGGTGTACCTTTGGCTGTACCCACTATGTCACCGGCATTACCCGTATACGTGCCATCCGCATTTTTGCTCAAGGTCCAAACCCGTGTTTCTGGACCGTCGCCAAAACCATATTCAAAGCGTTCATCTAAAATTAAATTACCATCCTTTTTATAACCATCGATATGCACGATGAAACGCTGAACGATATCACCGTCTCGGTTTTGGACAATTCCCCACGCTTTCACTTTACCGTCAAAGAAGCTCTCAATATCAAACTTAGGTTCCATTTGCTCATATTTTTGCGCATCTAACGATATTGAGCATGCACTCAAAAAAATAACTGACGCTGCCAGTGCTGCTAGCATGCTGACTTTTTTGGATATTTTCGACAAATTCATTTTTACTCCTTGTGCGCTTATCTTAAAACAGAATTGAGCGTTTTTTTGACTTGTTAGCATTACTTCGATATTCACCGCGGCTCAAATAGCTACTCCTGTTTAGTTGCATAGTAGATGCGAGCGGAGTATTACGTTATTGAAGCCCTAGCAATTGTTTACGCATTTTTGGCTCAGAAGTTTTTTCATTTAGCCATATATCGAAAAAAGATTGACCAAAGGATTTATCGTCTATGCTCCCAACCAGGCTGCCTTCGTGGTAAAAGTGCGTGTGCTGGTTTTCATCCATCACCCCGGTAATATTTTCACCCTCTTTCACATTCGGGAAAACAGAACGCATTTGTTCAAACCATTTAGCGAGTAGCACTTCATCTTCGTAACCAATGTCTCGCATCTCGTCTACCGAGCGACTGGCTATTTCTTCACCATCAAAATCGCGTAAATAAGTGAGCGATAATGCAAAAGGTGTGTCCTTTTTCCACTCGCCGTTGGCTGCCGCTAGTTTGGCATCGTAGATTTTCCAGAACATGATCTTGAGTCGTGCTTCGCCAACCACTTTTGGGTTTTGCATATATTGTGCAGAAATCTGCTCAAAGGTAAATGGTGTATTCGCTACATCGACACCTGACACATCCAATTGAGTAGGCATTTCAGGCGCTTCAGGCGCTTTCGCATGGCTTACAGCGGTGTATATTACGACAATAAATGACAGCGCAAAAAGCATCGGAGATAATATTTTTTTTGATAAATTCATAGTCGCTTCCTCATTATCT
>Ga0307930_1002793_pt1 | contig 13142 bp, 8 predicted proteins | sample OrgLakmetageno46_FD_203161 | JGI IMG/M metagenome (GOLD analysis project Ga0307930, IMG submission 203161) | Saline water microbial communities from Organic Lake, Antarctica - #46 | ecosystem: Environmental > Aquatic > Non-marine Saline and Alkaline > Saline | place: Antarctica: Organic Lake... | reverse complement strand
CAAAACTAGCGTTATTCCAATTACCTCCACCATCAACACTCCAGAAAATTTTATCCGTATTGTCATGATTCACATCAAATCCAATATTTAATCGCTCTTCATCAATTTGTCTCATGCCAATATAATAGGTTTCCCCTACTCCAATTCTTGATGAATCCTTAAAAAAATAAGTCGTAAACTTATTTCGATCAGAAGTATATTTCGGTTGACGTGGATAGAAAAACTCATCCTCATACAGAACATCGCCTGGCTCGCCATTTGCGTCATCCCAAACAGTTAACAAGAATAAATTATTTGAAACGTCAACTACAGAAGGTACAAAATGAATTTGAATTGCTACTAACGAATCTGGTTCATAGGCATTAAATTGATAAGCCAATAACCCTTGAATACCTGTTACACCATAAGCTTTTTCAGCTGTTCCGTCATCATAGGCATAGTAATTTTCGAAAACTTGTTGTCCAAAAGTGGTGTCGTTAATGGGATTATTTGGAAACTGAGCGCTTACAATTCCTTCATATTCGAAATATGCCAAAGTATCATTAGTCAGTGTATGGTCATAAGCATACCCAGATGAAAAATCATGAAGACTGGAATAATTTGTACGTGGTGAATAGTTTATATTCCCTCCCGAAAGGGTGGCAGCATTTAAGGTATAACTTCCTTCTAATACATCGTCATAATATACATTAACGGTTCCATTTTGGTTGTTTTCAGTCAACTCACTTCCGTTCCTAACCGAAACGCTTACTTCATTGCTCATTTTACCCGTTGGATTATTTCTGTAATGTTTCCAAGGCACACTAATATAATCTTTGATTAGACTTGAAATTGGATAGACCAAAGCGAAATCTTTAAACAAAGTATCTTGGTATCCCGACAATGTTCTGAAATCAACGAAATCAATATGAAAATGATCTAGTGCACCTGCTAAGGAACCAAAATTCGCAAAACGAAATTGAAATCCTTTTTGGAAATAATCTGGATTGGTTAAAGAAATATGCGCAACTTTAAAATCAGAAGTTGGTCCACCCTCGGCTCTCCAAACTCGTTTCCATAATTGGGTGACAGGAGAATAAAACTCTAGGTATAGTGAATCATCCGAACTCTCAGGTATATCACCAAAACCCTCTGTCTGATACAAAAAACTTAAGTAAATTGAATCAGATGGACTATTTATAGATAAATCCAAAGGCTTACTATATAAATTGTCTGCTATTCCATTGGTCGTAGTTCCAAAATTATAAGGATATCCAAATTCATCAAGACCATCAAAAGTAACAACACCTAAGGACCAGGGATTTACCGCAAATCTATAATTATGATAGGCTTCATTATTCAACCACAACATTTCCTGATTATTTATCGTCGCTATAAATATTCTTGCTGAATCTTGCACAAACTCGGGATTATTTATCCAGACTGTATCTTCAAAATTAGCAACGCCTCCCACGGTATCGTATATTATATAATCGAGAAAAGCGTAAGTTTGAATGTGATTAGGCTCATATTCCGACAAATCATCGTAAAGGAAACGAACCGTATCGAAGTAATCGTATGTTGTGGTGTCTGAAACTACATTATATTCTAATCGATAAGTTCTTGTGTTGGTTAATTTTGTGTCACTAGCTAATGGGAGGCTTGTATTTTCATCCAATATTCTATGAAAGAGCTGTTCAGTTATGTTGGCATCCACAAAATCTGCATTATATTGCTGAAATTTATTTCTTGAAAAATCATCGAAGAAAGGCAGCGTAATCGTGTCTGTGTTATAAACAAATGTACTATCAAAGCTATTTTGCAAGGCTTTCGTTTCGATTTCTCTTTCCTTTCCAAATAAATCAGGATTTGCAGTTAGCGGACTCACTCCGTCTTGACCGTAAAGGGTAGAGGTAAAAAATATAAGCAATAAGATTTGAACGTATTTCATGGGCTTTTTTTTTCCTAATCAGTTGATCCACCTTCATTGGTAGATAAAAATATAGTAATCGTAGATCCTTCAGGAATTTTGCTGCTATCAGAAGCAACAGGTGTTTGATGGATCACTCGCGCGCTAAGACTATCGTTTTTGGTTTCACAACCCGAATAAACAGAATAGAGTCTTAAGCTCGAACTTCCTAAAAAACGTTCTTGTGCTTCATTTATTGTAAGTCCATTTAGATTAGGTATCATCACCATTTCTCCTTGTGTCCTTTTTCCAACTGTTAACGCTATAATTGAGTTAATGGGTACTTGTTGACCGTTCGTAATGTTTTTACCAGCAAACTTCTGGGCAATAACACTTCCTTGATCTTCATTACTCGGAACAAAATTCACTCGGGTGCGCAAACCTTTGGTCATCAAAACGGCTTCAGCAAACCTATGACTTTTACTTACTACTAATGGAACTAAAACCAAACGAGAACGTTTTGAAACCCTTACACGAATTACCCTATCTGACTTAACAGTTAATCCAGAAGAATCTGTTGGCATAGGACTTTGATAAATAATTGTCCCTTCGACTAGGTCTGGATTATAGATAGAGTCGAGAATTTCATATTTAATGTTTTTATCGCCTATAAGAGCATCAATATCATTTACATTATTACTTAATAAATTAGGGACTTCAATACTTTCTCCATGACGCGTATAACTCCCAAAATAAGTAGTTCCTCCCCATATAATTAGGAACCACACCAATCCAAATAATAAAAAATTGACAATGAATTTACGACTAATAATAAAATTTCCTAGCTTCTTAAAGAACCCCATACTTCTAATTGGAATAAATAATTAAACAAATCTAACTAAATTGTTTAAACTCTTTTTAGTTATTTGAATTCGAATTCCAAAAAAACAGAATATCACCTAAAAAACCAGATCAATAATTGTTGAAAAGTGCTTATTTATAGCTTTTTTCTATACTATTATGAGCGTATTTCCTAAAGCACTATGATTTTTCGGCTTTGATTTTTGTGCCTAACAATATAAACTCCTTTAGTTAAAGTTAGCTGCTTTTCTTTTCCTTGGTATACTTCTTTTCCTAATATGGTGAAAACAGAATACGTTTCTTCTCCTATCAAATCCATAGTGATTTTTCCATCAGCAGAGGGATTTGGATATACATTGAATGAATTCATCTCCTCTGTTTTTAAATCCAAAGTTGAAATATCTAGATTTTGTTTTAAAGAATCTGATTGACATCGAGCAGAAGAATACAATGTTACTTCATAAGTCCCGTCAGTTGCATAGGTGTGCATTACGTTTTCTTGTGTTGCTGTTTGACCATCGCCAAAGTCCCATAATTCAAAAATCCCATCAGTAAGTGTAGGCGTAAAAGTTACTTGACGAGCATTTATAGCGGTTGTAAAAGTATTGTTTGATAAATCAGGAGTGAAATCTAATTGAATTGAATCCACATCATAAACTACATGGTCAGCAACACCTTGAATATAAGTAGCTTCGGCGGTATTAATTCCAGCAGGCACATAAGTATTCCCTATTGATATCACGTCGTAGATTACGTTATTAAAAATACATGCCGCTAGGTAAGAACCACTTAAACTTGGGTGACTTCCATCACTTGTGTATAAATCATTGAAGTTCACTACTGCATTTGCATCTTGTTTTATATGAGCAAAGCCAATTCCTATTGGTGACAGCATGCCTTCAGCTTGACTTGACATATAAGCATAAGCATTAAATAAACGTGTATTCATTTTCTCAAATGTATTTATACTGTCCCATTGTGCATCTCCATTTTGTCTTCCCCATGTTGCGTAGAACAATGGTAAAGAACATTCATAATTCGAATAAATACTATCTACAAGTATTTCAGCGAAAGGATAAACATCTGATTGCACTTGTTGATAAGGAAAAGATGGTTTTTGACTTTGATCTTGGAGAACCACAAAGTCCCAGTCTTTTGAAGTGATTTTATTTAAGACTGTTGGATTCGAGGCATGCTGGCTCAATGAAGAACCACCAGGTGTATGCGAATCTAAAATTAGAGTATTTCCATCAGTTGCAGCCAATGAAGAGACTAAATCAGGGAGGTTATTATAATACGTATAACTGTTCCCTATAAATAAAACTTTTTTTGTTGTTTGACTAAATCCAGCTGAAGCGATGAACAGAAAAACCAAGATTATAATACTTTTCATATTTACATCATTTAGATTTAGAGACGACACTTTAATTGCTTGGGTTGCTAGGGCTATTAACCTGCTTGTACTTTATGGTTAATGAATTTAGAGAATATTAAGGAACTAAAAACTCAATTAATTAAAAAACAAGTACTTACTATTTACTTAAAGTAATTAAAGAAACCTCAATGCCAAAACAAACAACTATTTATATTCAAAAAAACCTGTGCTATTTTAAAACACCACGGATTTTTCTAGATTCTCTACTTCTAATCAATCTTGCTAATTCTTTTTCTATAGAATTCTCCTTTATCAGTTATCATCTCAATTGTATAAATTCCATTCTCTCCTTTTAAAAAGAAAGTAAATTGAGGTGAATTATTCACTTCAAATTCTTGGATTAATTTCCCAGTCATATCGTAAACACGAATATCTGCTTGATCAATTGAACTTGAAAAACGCATGTCAATTTTCCCATGCGTAGGGTTTGGGTAAATTCTTACATCATCAATTGAATTCTTAGATAAACTTACATTTGACATATTCAAACAATTAGAAGTGTCAGAACACGATTCTGTATTAATTACTACAGCATAGTTACCATTAGAAATTGGCGTATAGATATTATCGGTAGCACCTGGAATTGACACATTTCCATTATCACAATCAATCCATTGGTAGCTTGAATAACCAGATTGAGCAACGTAATCAATACCGCTTTGACTTTTAACTATTTGAGAAGAAATAGTCTCAACTGTTAAATCCAAAGACCTAATTGAGTCACAGTTATTAGAATTATTCAACGCAAAACTATAACCTCCAGAGGACGTATAAGTCCGACCATTTACTGGCCATGTATAGGAATCGCATACAACGACAACTTCTGTATTAGCTGCAGAGGCTAAATTTGGAGGCAAGTCAAATGCTTCTGTCTGGTCAGTTCTGCTATCAGTAAACCCTTGATTCGCTGAATACCCTAAACCTCTTTTCGCAAAAACGTTCCAAATCAAACATTGATCATCTCCATTATTGAACATCTGATCTGCTTGTAAAATAGCATCTCTGCCATCAATAAACCCAGGATTACATCCTTGTAGTTTTAAACCATCAATGACCAATTGCATAGCAATATTATTACCTCCAGTTCCATTATATAAATCTGAATCATAACCATATTTATCAATAAGTGCCCAAGTTAAATCCCATAACATCGATGACCAAACAAAGCCGATTCCATGTGGGCGAGAAATTGCACCAGTATTATTTGTGGCATTGTATGTAATAAAGTTTACGTTGAAATCCGTACTGTATGGGAGAGGTCGTATTCCATCTCCTGTTGGCGTTTGTCCAGAAGCAAATGTACCTATACCGCGGCCATCAGAAGCCAAATCTCCTGGTTCGATTGTTAACATCAAACCAAACCAATCGGACCAACCTTCACCCATTTGTTCGTCATTACCTAAACAACCAGCGGCACTTGCTCCTCCTGTTAAACGATTCGAAATTCCATGTCCATATTCATGGGCAATTATCCCATTGTCAAAGTCTCCATCAAGAAAGTTATTTCCTGCAGGAGACTGAAGAGTTGCATTAACTGCTAAACCACTTGTTAACTGTAAAAGTAAATTTGCACCATCAGCACTTGAGATCATCACTGAAGGAATTCCAATTCCAGGATCTGTTCCACCCATTGCGAATGGATTACCTGCTACATCGTTGACTACAATTACTGCGACTGCACCAGCGCTTTCAGCATTTTGAACTTTTAACGTAAAGTTACAATTCCCCCTTTCTACTAAAGCTATTTTTCCATTCAAAGCTGCTGCATTTATTGCTACTTCGCAAGCATCCATCCCCTCTAAAACGTTGTCATCATAAACAACAATATTAGATGTAATGGGAGTTGATGGAACTACAGGCCCAAAACCTGCCTGTACAGAGCTATAATTTCCGCTAACCGAAGATGGAGAGTTCACAGTCAATAAATCAGAATTACCAGAGGTCCAAATATACATTTGCATTCTAGGATTGGAACCATCAGGACCTGTTGCAAAATTTGCATTATTGGTTCCTCCTCCGTCTTGTGCTTGTGCATTAACGTGATCGTCGTCAAATCCTCCGTTCCCATAATTATTTTGTTGGAAATTACCGCTTGCTTCATCAAATCCGTAATTATGCCAAACATCATGCATTATGTTATTCATGTAAAAAAGATTCGTGATTGCCGCATCTTCATAATCAATTGGCATTAAATTCAAATCCAAAGGAAAATCAAAATTGAGTGTTGTTCCTCCATCTGGTGTATGTCCTAACATATCTGTATCTGCTCTATCTTCACTTGCATAAACATTATTACCTTGTGTAGTTGTGAATTCCTCTCCAGTAACTCCATCCGTATCGTGCCATCCATAAGGAGATGATGTTAGATTAGCTGGATCTATAATCAACTGACGAGAACCATGAATTGGGCTTTCAACAGGGATTGGAAAAACATTATACCCTGCTCCTGAGCGAGGTCCTATTGGTGGTGTACTTATTGTTGAAAATTCTGCCTTTTGGTGGTTATGTCCAGCATGAGAATTACTTTCAAATCCCTTACTATCAAAATTACAATTCAAAACCCAATCCGTTTTATCTAAAACTTCTCCACTTTCTGCATCTACTCTTATACTCCACCAATGTTTTTGGTCTAACTGATAAATATCTAAATCCCATACTGCACGAAAAGTAGAGTGATCAACTTTAAATAACTTAAGGTCAACATTTATATTCTCAACCGATAAGCCTTTAGCTTCAAAAACATAAGTATTAGCTCCTTTTGATGGCAACTCAATAAAGTCTCCGATGTTTGTTACCTCTATGTTTCTCGCTGCAGAAAGTATTGCATCTTTTGCTGAGATAGTCGCAGTTGAAGTCTCTATTTTACTTTCTAAATCAGAAACAAAACCGTTTGAAGTTAGAAACCCTTGATTATTTTTAATTGCAATAACACTTATCGCATTATAAACCAACACTTCATTGTAGGACTGGTTTAAATAATAAAAACCTACATTCCTCTTTTCTCAATTATGATGGTCTGTTAGTTTCCAATTCGAAAGATCGGCACTTGTTAATCCTTTATTTCCAGCATTTGAATTCAAAGTTTCTTGAAGAATGGCAGTTGAATTTTGTGCTAAAATGGAGAAAGGAAGTACGAATATTAATAAGGTGACTTTAAGTATAAATATTTTCATTATTGCTTGTATTAAAAAGAGTATGATTCTAAAGTAGATTAATTTTTTATTTAAAATCTATCAACAATCACACAATATAAAGATAATGAAGTTATACGACAAATAATTTACAGTAAATCGTTCTTAACTTGACTAAAGGGAGTTGGTGGTTTATTAAACGGATAAATCAGATATTAATATTAGTAAGCATATTAGTTTTTGTACTTTTGAATTAAACTAAACGTTAAATTCAAAATTATCTATCCTTGGCGTTTATAGAAACGAAATAACCAAATGACAAAAACGCTTCACATAAAAAACATGGTTTGCCCACGGTGTATTACCGCCGTTAAAAATGCACTTGAAGAAATGAATATCTCAGCTGATCAAGTTGAATTGGGACAAGTGCATCTTTTGGAAGAACTCAGTGAAGAATCACGTATTGAATTTAGCAAGAAACTGACTCAACTGGGATTTGAGTTACTTTCTTCCATTAAATCACAATTAATTTCAGAGATTAAAACTACTATCATTCAACAGATTCATCACGGTTCAGAACCTTTAACAGTCAATTTTTCAGAATTCCTTAGTGAAAAATTAAATCACGACTATCCCTATTTAAGTCGTCTCTTTTCAACTGTTGAAGGAATCACAATCAATCGCTTTATAGTAATCCAAAAGATTGAAAAAGTAAAGGAATTACTCTTTTATGATGAATTGTCTGCTACCGCAATTGCACATCAACTCAACTACAATAGTGTTGCTTATCTTTCTGGTGTTTTTAAGAAAGAAACAGGAATGACCTTGTCTGAATTTAAACATATGCGACGCCCTAATCGGAAAGGCATAACTGAATGAAGGGTTTAATGACAAATTATTGAATTCCTATTGATGACAAAAGTTCATAACAAGTTTACAGAATAGCGTAACAATTTCAAAGAGTTTATTGACGACATTTGTAATTAGTGTCTGCTCGGAAACAGCACAAAATTAAAAACTGAATTAATAGGTACTTCAACAATAGAAAAATCTACTTTCCCAGTAACAGGAATGTCTTGTGCAGGTTGTGCTTCCAGTGTTGAAAACATTCTCAGAAAAATGAATGGGGTTAGTGAAGCTAATGTGAATTTCGCTTCCAACACCGTCTTGGTTTCTTATGACACAACAACAGTAAGCAAAGAAGAATTAAAGTCAAATTTAGAGAGTGCAGGATATGATATTATCATAAGCTCGGATAATGCTGCAAAGGAACAAGAAGAATTACAAGACAAAGATTACAAAGACGTCAAGAAACGCACATTTTGGGCTGCGATTTTGACCTTGCCTGTATTCATTTTGGGAATGTTCTTTATGGATTGGAAGCCTGGTCAATATATTTCCTTGGCTTTTGCAACACCTGTACTTTTTATATTCGGACGCAGTTTTTTTGTCAACGCTTGGAAACAAGGAAAGCACAAAAAAGTCAATATGGATACTCTTGTTGCCTTGAGCACAGGAATAGCTTACACGTTTAGTGTTTTTAGTACATTTTTCTCTTCCTTTTTTGAATCACGCGGAATGCCAGCTCATGTTTATTACGAAGCAGCAACAGTAATTATCACTTTTATTCTACTAGGGAAAGTGATGGAAGAAAAAGCAAAATCAAATACTTCGACAGCATTAAAGAAGTTAATGGGATTACAGCCTAAATCTTTACGTGTAATCATAAATGGTGAAGAGCAAGAAATACCAATTGAGTCTGTTGAAAAAGGCAATACGATTATCATTCGTCCTGGAGAAAAAATCCCCGTAGATGGAACAGTAATCAAAGGAAGCTCCTTTGTAAATGAAAGTATGATTACTGGTGAACCTGTTGCTGTTGAGAAATCTGAAGGAGAAAAAGTTTTTGCTGGAACAGTGAATCAAAAAGGGAGTTTTCACTTTAAAGCTGAAAAAGTAGGAAAAGATACTTTCCTTTCACAAATCATTACGCGCGTGCAAGAAGCACAAGGCAGTAAAGCACCTGTTCAGAAATTAGTAGATAAAATTGCAAGTATTTTCGTTCCAACCGTAATGGGAATTGCTATCCTAACTTTCACTATTTGGATAGTCGTTGGTGGAGATTTGGCATTTTCTCATGGATTAACCACAGCCATTGCTGTATTAATTGTAGCATGTCCCTGCGCACTTGGACTCGCCACTCCAACCGCAATTATGGTTGGAATTGGAAAAGGAGCAGAAAACAACATTCTCATTAAAGATGCTGAAAGTTTAGAGCTTGGACATAAAGTAGATGCCATCATTCTAGACAAAACAGGGACAATTACCAAAGGAAAACCAAATGTTACTAATGAAAAATGGTTGGTCAGTGAAAACAAAGTGCTCTTGCGTTCAAAACTTTTGGCTTTAGAATCAGATTCTGAACATCCTTTGGCTGACGCAGTGATTAGTAAATTGAAAGAAGATGGAGTTACTTCCGCAAAAATGAATGGTTTCAACAGCATCACTGGTCAAGGAGTTCAAGCGTTAGATGAAGAAGGGAAATCTTATTTTATTGGAAATCGTGCTTTAATAGAAGCGCAAGGAATCACAATTGACAAAGCATTAAGTGATATTATTCAATCTTGGCAAAACGAGGCTAAAACAGTGGTTTTCTTCACCGACGAACAACAATTGATTGCTATTTTAGGAATTGCAGATGAAATTAAAACGAATTCTGTTCAAGCGATTAAGGACTTAAAAAAATTGGGCGTTGCGGTTTACATGCTGACGGGTGACAATCAGAAAACGGCCGCTGCTGTTGCAAAACAAGTAGGAATAAATGATTTCAAAGGAGATGTAATGCCTTCCGATAAATCGGATTTTGTAAAGAAACTCCAAAATGAAGGTCGAGTTGTAGCAATGGTAGGAGATGGAATAAACGATTCTGAAGCCTTAGCACAAGCAGATGTTAGCATTGCCATGGCACACGGTTCTGACATTGCAATGGATGTAGCGAAAATGACATTAACGACTTCAGATTTAGCAACAATTCCAAAAGCGTTAAAACTATCATCAAAAACGGTAAAAGGAATCCGTCAGAATCTGTTTTGGGCTTTCTTTTATAACGTAATCAGCATTCCAATAGCTGCAGGAGCACTTTATGCAGTGAATGGGTTTTTACTCGACCCAATGATAGCTGGGGCTGCAATGGCGTTTAGTTCTGTTTCTGTTGTGCTCAATAGTTTACGACTAAAAAATATTAAACTCTAGAGAATAATATCAAAAAAAATAAGTAAAATTGAAAAAAATAATCATGGGAGAATTAGGCTCCGGCGTTGCTCAGCCACCTTCATCCAAAAGAAATAAAAATAAAACACAATGGAAGAATTAAAATTTAAAACAACATTAAAATGCGGTGGTTGCGAAGAGAAAATCACTCCAGGATTGAATGCAATTGATGAAATTGAAGAATGGGATGTAGATTTGGAAAGTGAAGACAAGATATTGACTGTTACAGCGACCAAAAACATAAAAGAAAAGATTATTAAAGCGGTTGAAAAATTGGGCTTCGAGATCTCAAAGATGGATTAATTGTGTTTTTTTTGTGGATACGTTGCATTGGAACGTATCCACAAAAAAAACTACTGTTTTACAATTTTATATACATTTTGCCCTTCGTCATTAAATAAACGCAAATTATAAATGCCTTTTTCAAGGTGGTCAATCAATAAAGTTATTTCATTTGAATTGTGTAACTCTTTATTTTCAGTCAATACAACTCTTCCATTCATGTCAAATATTTCAATATTTAAAAATGCGGTATTTGAAGAATTGATGATTTTTAAATGGTTTGAAGCTGGATTTGGAGAAACTGAAATATCCGTGAAATCGTGTTCTGTGGTTGAAATTGGATCCCAACCACAATCTGGACGAACACTAAGACTTACTACTGTCGAATCATTTGGACAATTTACATTAAATACCACATACGTATAGTCATAAGTACCCGGTATTGATGGAGCAATTACTAAAGAATTGGTTAGCGTATTCCCCGTAAAGTCATACCATGTCCCACCGAGTCCAACGTTGCCCGTCAATAGATCAAATAAAGCTACAGGTTCTCCAATACATGCAGCATAACCCTGAAACGCTATTCCCGCAGTATTATAATTGTAAAAAGATATTGTTGCTACTGTTGTATCATAGCAAACTAATTTTTCTATGTAATATACATCATAAGAGGCACCAATAGTCAAATTCGAAACATTAAAAAGTGAACCTTGCACTAGTCCAGGCTGACTTGGAAAAGACCAATAACCACCTCCATTTGGTTTAACAATGATGTTATTGTCTAAATTGACGAAATTCCCTGTTATACAAACAACTGCAGACCCATCTTGACCAGTCGTACTAACACAATCATCTATTCTTACCTCATCCAATAAAATATCATTATAAATGGGGTGATTAGTTGTTAGCGTTTGATTCACCATAAATCTCACTTGAATTATTTGATTCATGAAGGCATTTAAATCATAATTGACAAAAATCCAACCTGTTGAATCTCCTTTTAGAGTATCAAGATTAGTCCACGTTGTACCGTCGAAAACAGCAATGATTAATGGAGTATTGTCCCCTGAGAAATCGATATTGTTACTGAACCATTCAAATGATAAATAAGGAGTTGTTAATGCAGAAAGATCAATTTCTGGTGAAATTAATATCATACTGTCTGGATTTGGATTTGACCCATCTGCTTTTGCAAATTTTCCAGCTAGTTTTCCATTATTAGCTGCTCCATAATCTCCCTGGTCGTTAAATTTCCAAAAATTATCAGGGCTTGTGCTTGGATCGGAAGACAAATTCTCCCAACATTGTGGCTCTATACTATTATCAAAAGATTCATAAAATGGAGCAGAAATGACCGGACAAAGAATCTGAGCATTCAGATTCAATCCAAATACCAAAAAAGCAAATAAAGTCAAATTTTGGAAAAGTATTTTTTTCATAGTATTATTTCTCCTTAAAATATTCAATTTACAAAGAAAAAATGGAAATTCCATAATATATAGCTTATCAAGCTACTTATAAATAAAGACTTGGAATGAATTAAGTCGTTTATGGAAACGAAAAAACGCCTCTCAAATGAGAGGCGTTTTTTATATAAATTTTGCAGCGACGCAATAAATAGATGCAGTAGTGGCGCAATAAATTGCCGCTACTTTTATTTTATTGCTTCACAACTTTGAAAGTTTTTTGACCTTCATTATTGTATACTCTTAATGTATAGATTCCTCTTTCAAGGTGATCGATAACAAGCGTTGCTTCTGAAGCATTATTTAAGGCTTTGTCTTCAACTAAAACAATACGTCCATTCATGTCTAACATTTCTACTTTTAATGAAGCAGTGTTAGATGGATTAACGATATTTAATTGACTTGTTGCAGGATTTGGATATACTGAAATATCAGTAAATAACTCCTCACCAAGTGATAAGTAATCACAATCTGGTCTAACAGTAACCTCTACAATTGATGTGTCTGCTGGACAAACACCATTATTTGCAATGTATTGGTAATTGTAATTTCCAGGGATTGCTGCTGATTTTGGTTGAGAATTTGTAAGAAGTATAGTTGAGTAATCATACCAATCTCCTCCTAAATCAACATTCCCGCCTAAACCTCCATAAAGATTAATAGGTGCATTCATACATGCTATAATCGTACCATCAAGTCCTGCAGAAGTAGGATCAAATACATTGATTGTCGCAAAAGTAGTATCATAACATACTGTTCTTTCAACATAGTAAACATCATATGAACCTACTGGCAAGAATTGTACATTA